>Ga0137403_10000349_pt1 | contig 59264 bp, 62 predicted proteins | sample CZOMad2_1_16fung_FD_122057 | JGI IMG/M metagenome (GOLD analysis project Ga0137403, IMG submission 122057) | Vadose zone soil fungal communities from Angelo Coast Range Reserve, California, USA - CZOMad2_1_16fungal (Hybrid Assembly) | ecosystem: Environmental > Terrestrial > Soil > Vadose zone...
AACCAAAGTATCCACCCGCGGGCATGACCTACAAGGACGCCAGCGCGGGGGGGCTGCTGAAGGAGTCGGCCGTATGGTGGGTCAAGTACCGCGCCAATGGGCGGCTGATGCGGGAGTCGAGCGAGTCGGAGAAGGAGAGCGTCGCGAAGGGCCTACTGAAGCGCCGCGATGGCGCGGCCGAAGAGGGCCGCGCGATCATCCCGCGCGCCGACCGAGTCACGGTCGGTGAGTTGCTCGACGAGTTGAAGCAGGAGTACGAGGCGAACGCGAGGAAGTCGATCGAGCGGCTCGGATTCAGCCTCGCGCGTCTCCGGCCGTTCTTCGGCCACCTCCGCGCGTCGCGCCTGACGTCGGCCGACGTGACCCGGTACAAGACGCAGCGCCAGGCCGAGGGCGTCGCGAACGCCACTGTCAACCGGGAACTGGCAGCGCTCAAGCGCGCCCTGTCGCTCGCGCGGCGGGCCGAGCGGATCTCACGAGCGCCCTACATCGAGATGCTGGAAGAGAACAACGTCCGCACCGGGTACTTCGAGCGCGCGCAGTTCGAGGCCGTGCGGGCAGACCTGCCCGAGTGCCTTCGCCCCGTCGTCACCTTCGCCTACCTCACGGGCTGGCGCACGAGGAGCGAGATCCTGCCCCTCGAATGGCGTCAGGTCGACTTCAAGGCCGGTACTGTGTGCCTGGACCCCGGCACGACGAAGAACAACGAGGGGCGCACCTTCGTCATGACCCCAGAACTCCGTGCGTGCCTGGAGGCGCAGCGCACGCTGACGGAAGAGACCCAGAGGCGGAACAAGCAGATCGTCTCGTCGGTCTTCCACCGCAACGGGAGACCGATCAAGGACTACCGGAGCGCGTGGCAGACCGCGTGCGAGGCTGCTGGCCTACCGGGCCGCATCCCGCACGACTTCAGACGTACCGCTGTCCGGAACCTGGAGCGCGCGGGGGTCTCGCGCTCGGTCGCGATGAAGCTGACCGGCCACAAGACCGAGGCCGTCTACCGGCGCTACGCGATCGTCAGCGAGCAGGATCTCCACGAAGCCGCTGTGAAGCTCGCGACGGCCGAGCAGGGCCGCGTGATCGCGCTGGGCCAAGTTCTGGGCCAAGTGGCCGCTGCAGCGAGGTAGGCGCGTCGTGCAAGCGTGCGATAATCCAGCGGCGCGAGAGTGGCGGAACTGGCAGACGCGCTGGACTTAGGATCCAGAGGGCGAAAGCCCGTGGGGGTTCGACTCCCCCCTCTCGCACCATTCACTCCGCGCATTTACGCCACGCCCTCCTGGTGTGCATCGGGGCGTTCGGCTAGACTCCCGCCAGCCGTCCTCAGTGGCTAGGCCGCGATTCGAGAAGAAGCACGAAGTAGAGGGCAGCACGCAGCTGGGGTTGCCGACGCCCGGCGCGCCGGCGCCGGCCGGTGCGACCCGCGTCCTCCCGATGGACCTGAAGGTCGGCGCGCACGAGCGGATCAGCGTGAAGCGAGCGACCACCAAGGAGGGCAAGCGATGATGCGCAGCGTGCTCAGCTTGGTGCCTGTCGTCCTCACGGTCGCGCTTTCCGGGTGCTCCCGGGAGAACGCGGACGACCGGCTGACGCGGGAGTGTAGAGAGGTTGTAGACGCTGGGACCGATTCGGAGAATACGACGAACCCCGCCGTTGCCACTGTGAAGCGTGCGGATATGGAGGCCGTAATCCGCTCTGAGCAGTGGGCCACGACTCCGCTCCGCAAGGCGATGCAAGCCGAGCTGGCCGAGCTTGAAACGTCACGAGGATACACTTCCGACAAGTACGAAGCCGCCTGGGAACGAGTGGTCAATACAGGCGACGAACGCGCCGCGATATGGCGCGCAGCATTCGAGAGCGACCTTCCCCGTCGAGAGCGAATCCGCAACAGGATGATCCGCGAGTGCGTGCGGAAGCGCGAAACAAAGGAGAGCGCCCGATGATCCTGCTTGGAGCCCTCGGCGGGCGCGCTCCTAGGCGACGCCGGAAGCTTCTAGACGTGTCCCCACGGAGCGGACTACCGCATACTCCGCGTCAGGGCCGGGATGGCCGAGCGTGATTCGATGCGGTGTTACAGGGTGAGGGATGCGTGCGTGAAAGCCACGACGCGACTTAGGATCCAGAGGGCGAAAGCCCGTGGGGGTTCGACTCCCCTCTCGCACCAGTCCGCTAGTACGTCTACTACGTCCGGGTTCTCTCGCGAGCTACCGCGCAGACGGCGGCGGCGGTGGCGGTGTCCCCGCGGGCGGTGGAGGCGGTGCGTCCGATGACGATCTCGCCGGTGGCGGCGGAGTCGGCGCGGACTGGGTCTTCGCGGCCGCCGTCGGGCACTTGTAGACATTCGCGGCCATCATCTTCAGGTCGTCCACTCTGAACGTGAGGACGGCCGCGTTGCCGCCGCCTCTCACGATCTTGCGCCGGAGATCTTTGACGTTGTCGTCTCCGGCCACACCGATCTGGTTGCATCCCGACACGAGCGCCGGCTCAGTCGTGAGAAACACCGCCGCCATCGCCTTGTGTTCTTGTTCGTCTTGCCACGAGTAGTACGGCGACGGCCCCCAGTAGGGATACGGATAGGGATAAGGCGGCCCCCAGTAGGGGCCGACGCCGATGACGACGCGACCGCCGCCCCACCCGCCGCCCCAGGCGTGGCTCGGCGTGGCGGTGACGACGAGCAACGCAGCCGCCAGGAGAGAGACCGTCGCGGACCGGGCTATCTTGCTCACCGCATCCCTCCGTACCCCCGATGATAGTACGGATACGGGCGGTAGTCCCGGTAGGGATGGTAGGCCCGGTACACGGGTCGGCCAGGAATCACGACAACGGGCCGGGGCGCCACGAGCACGGGTGGCCCGAGGACCGGCACCGGAGCAGGCACGAAAACACATCCCGACGCGCCGAGCGAGGCGGCCAGGAGCATCGCAGCGACCAAACGTCCCGATCGGACTCGACGTTCCATGAGCGTCCTCCTGCCGAGTTAGACGGATCGGGAGCGCGTTCGTTTAGTCGCCGGGCGCCTTCCCGCGGGGCCCTGCCGTGGGATCGGGCATGGGGCGTGGTACCATGCAAAAGCTCGAAACCACTTCGGAGTGCCCATGAAAGTCGCGGTCGAGTCGATCGAAGGCTGCAAGCGGCGTCTCGCGGTCGAGGCGCCGGTGGACGTCGTGCAACAGGAATGGGAGCGGGCGTACGGTCGCGTCCAGAAGCAGGCGCGCCTGCCCGGATTCCGGAAGGGCCACGTCCCGCGCTCGCTCGTGAAGGTGCACTTCTCCGACGACGTGCGGCGTGAGGTTGCCGAGCATCTCATCCCCGACGTCTACCGGAAGGCGCTCACCGAGGCGAAGCTGGATCCCGTCAACGAGCCCGACCTGCAGGAGGTCAAGCTCGAGGAGGGCGCGCCGCTCAGCTTCGTGGCCGTCGTCGAGGTCAAGCCGGCGATCGCGCTCAGCGACTACAGGGGCGTCGCGGTGCAGCACGCGCCGGTGCCCGTGACCACCGACGATCTCACCGCCGCGCTCGAGCAGATGCGCGAGCAGCAGGCGCAGTTCCACGTCGTGGAGCGGCCGGCCGCCACCGGCGATCTGGTCGTGGTCGACTACACGATCGCGATCGACGGGCACCCGCCGTCCAGCCAGACGGGCTACGAGTTCCTGGCGGGGGCGCGCAACGTCCTGCCCGAGATCGACGACGCGGTGGTCGGCGTGCGCGCGGGCGAGGAACGCCAGGTCACGCTGCGCTTCGCCGACGACCATCGCCGCGAGGACCTGCGCGGGCGCGGCGGCCAGGCCACCGTCAAGGTCGTCGAGGTGAAGGAAAAGGCGTTGCCCGCGCTCGACGACGACTTCGCGAAGTCGATGGGTGAGTTCGAGACGCTGGAGGCCCTGCGGGCCGAGCTCCTGAAGCAGCTCGAGGCGCGGCGCCAGCACGACGAGACCCGGGCGCTACAGGAAAAGGTCGTCGACGCGGTGGTGGCGCAGCACGAGTTCACGGTGCCGGACGCCCTGGTCATGCGCCAGGTCGCCCACCGCATCGAGCACGCGCGCGAGTCGGTGCGGCAGCAGGGAATCGATCCAGAGCGGATGCCCTGGGACTACGAGAAGCTGATCGCCGAGCTGCGTCCCAACGCCGAGAAAGCCGTGCGCCGCGCCCTCCTGCTCGAGGCCATCGCCGACAAGGAGGCCATCGCGCCCACCGACGCCGACGTGGACGCCGAGGTCGAGAAGCTCGCGCAGGCCAGTCAGCGGCCGGCGCCGGCCGTCAGGCGTATGATGGAGAAGAGCGGTGACCTCGACGGGCTCCGCCAGGGTCTTCGCGATCGCATGACCCTCGAGCTGCTTGTCGCCAACGCGAACGTCAAAGCATGAACGCTCCGAAGAATCGCAGTGCGAGCCGCGGGCCGTCGCGGGGCTGGGGCCCCGCCGGCCGAGGCGAGCCGAAGAAGAGGAGACTCCCGATGGCTCTGGTTCCGATGGTCGTCGAGCAGACCCCGCGCGGCGAGCGGGCGTTTGACATCTTCTCGCGCCTGCTCAAGGAGCGCATCATCTTCCTGCCGACCTTCATCGAAGACGAGCTGGCGAATCTCGTGATCGCCCAGATGCTCTACCTGGAGGCGGACGATCCCGACAAGGACATCAACCTCTACATCAACTCGCCGGGCGGCTCGGTGACCGCGGGCATGGCCATCTACGACACGATGCAGTACGTGAAGCCGGCGATCTCGACCATCTGCATGGGTCAGGCGGCCTCGATGGCCGCGCTGCTGCTGTGCGCCGGCGCCAGGGGCAAGCGCTTCGCCCTGCCGCACTCGCGCATCCTGATCCACCAGCCGCTGGGCGGCGCCCAGGGCCAGGCGACCGACATCGACATCCAGGCCAAGGAGATCCTCCGGATGCGCGAGGAGCTGAACCGCATCCTCGTCTATCACACCGGCCAGTCGATGGATAAGATCCAGCACGACACGGACCGCGACTTTTTCATGACCGCGGAGCAGGCGAAGGACTATAGGATCGTCGATGAGGTGATCTCCTCCAAGCCGACGACTCGACCGGTCACCGAAGCAGCGGTACTCGCGATCCAGAAGTAACCACCCGATGGCCCGCGCGCGCGAAGGCAACGGAACCCTGCGGTGCTCGTTCTGCGGCAAGAGCCAGAACGACGTCCGCAAGCTCATCGCCGGCCCCACCGTCTACATCTGCGACGAGTGCATCGAGCTATGCAACGACATCATCGCGGAGGAGTGGGAAGAGGAAAAGTCGCGGGAGCTCCGGAGCCTGCCGAAGCCGTCCGAGATCAAGACCGCCCTCGACCAGTACGTGATCGGCCAGGAGCGCGCCAAGAAGGTCCTGGCGGTGGCGGTGCACAACCACTACAAGCGGATCGAGTCCGGCGGTGGCGGGTCGAGCGACGTCGAGCTGCAGAAGTCGAACATCCTCATGATCGGCCCCACCGGCTCCGGCAAGACGCTGCTCGCGCAGACGCTCGCCAAGATGCTCCGGGTGCCGTTCACGATCGCCGACGCGACGACGCTGACGGAAGCGGGATATGTCGGCGAAGACGTCGAGAACATCATTCTGAGACTGTTGCAGGCCGCGGACTATGACGTCGAGCGCGCCGAGCGCGGCATCGTGTACATCGACGAGATCGACAAGATCGCGCGTAAGTCGGAGAACCCGTCGATCACGCGCGACGTGTCCGGCGAAGGAGTGCAGCAGGCGCTGCTGAAGATCCTCGAGGGCACCGTCGCGAACGTGCCGCCGCAGGGCGGCCGCAAGCACCCGCACCAGGAGTTCATCCAGGTCGACACCTCGAACGTGCTGTTCCTCTGCGGCGGCGCCTTCGTCGGACTCGACAAGATCATCGAGAACCGCGTGGGCCGCTCGGGCATGGGCTTCGGAGCCGAGATCAAGAGCCGCGAGGAGCGCCGCATCGGCGATCTCCTGTCGATGATCCAGCCGGAAGACCTCCTGAAGTACGGGCTCATCCCCGAGTTCGTCGGCCGGCTCCCGGTGATCGCGACGCTTCACGACCTCGACGATCAGGCGCTGACCCGCATCCTCCGCGAGCCGAAGAACGCGATCATCAAGCAGTACCAGAAGTACTTCGACCTGGAGAAAGTGCGGCTCAAGTTCACCGACGACGCGGTGGCGGCCATCGCGCGCGAGGCGCTCAAGCGCGGCACCGGCGCGCGCGGGCTGCGCGCCATCCTGGAAGAGGTCATGCTCGAGATCATGTACGACCTGCCCTCGATCCAGGGCCTGAAGGAGTGCGTGATCACCCGCGAAGTCATCCTCAATCGCGAGAGGCCGATTCTCGTTTCCGAAGCGAAAGAACAGACGGCCTGAGCGGCACCCTCTTTGTCGTTGCCACTCCGATCGGAAACCTCGAGGACATCACCCTGCGCGCGCTCCGCGTTCTGCGCGAGGCCGATCTGGTGGCCTGCGAGGACACGCGGCGGACGCGCGCGCTCCTCACGCACTTCGACATCCACAAGCCGACCGTCAGCTACTACGAGCACAACAAGCTGACCCGCGGGCGCGAGCTCCTGCGCGAGCTCGCGGCCGGCCGCTCGATCGCGCTCGTGACCGACGCGGGGACGCCGGGCATCTCCGACCCGGGCGTGCTGCTCGTGCGCGAGGCGCGCGCCCACGGCGTGCCGGTGGTGCCGGTTCCCGGGCCGGCGGCGCTGGTCGCCGGCCTCTCGGCGGCGGGCCTCCCGGCCGACCGGTTCGTCTTCGACGGCTTCCTGCCGGTGAAGCCCGGCAAGCGGATCAATCGGCTCACGGCGCTCCGGGCGCTCGCGACGACGGTGGTGCTGTACGAGTCGCCCCACCGCATCGTGGCCACCCTGGGCGCGATCGGCGAAGTCTACGGCGAGGTCGAGCTGGTGGTCGCGCGCGAGCTGACCAAGCAATACGAAGAGGTCGTGACGGCGACGCCGGCGGCGCACCTGGCGCGGCTGGCGGCGGGCCCGGTCCGGGGCGAATTCACGCTGGTCATCCCGGCCGCAAAGGCCGTCCGCGTCGAGGCCGAAGGCGACGCCGATCCGGAGCCCGGCGACACGAGATGAGCCGGCGCCGCGGTCAGCGCACGCACACGCCCGGCAGCCACGTCCCGTCGGCCGCCTGGCAGGAGCACGGCGTGCCGGGCATGACGGTCGAGGGGATCGCGCAGACGCCCCATTGCGTGGAGCAGACCCGGATCAAGCCGTACGGATAGTCCGGCGGAAGCAGCTGGTAGAACTGGGGCGCCGGAGTCTCCTGCGCGGCCGTGGCGACCGCGCAGAGGGTGAGGAGAGCCGCGAGAAGCCCTCGCGCCGACATGACCAGGGCAGGGGCTCGTCGGCCGCCATGGGTACGCCGCATGGAGACACCCTAGCACCGCGCATCGCCCGGTCAACGTCCGGCCGACGAGACGGACGTTTGTGCCCTCATGCAGCGACCCGTATACTCCGAGTGGCTATGAGCGTTGCGAAGGCGTTGACCATCGCCGGCTCCGATTCCGGCGGCGGAGCGGGCATCCAGGCAGATCTCAAGACCTTCTCGGCGTTCCGAGTGTTCGGGATGAGCGCGATCACCGCCGTCACCGCCCAGAACTCGGTCGGCGTCCAGAGCGTCTTCAACCTGCCGCCCGAGTTCGTCGCCCGGCAGATCGACTCGGTCCTCTCGGATTTCGGCGCCGACGCCGTGAAGATCGGCATGCTCTCGACGGCGCCGATCATCGGCGCGGTCGCCGACCGGCTGCGAGCGTTCGCCGGAGACGGGAGCCGGGTCGCGCCCATGCGAATCGTGCTCGACCCCGTGATGATCGCCAAGTCGGGCGACGCGCTCCTGCAGCCCGACGCCCGCACGGCGCTCATCAAGGAGCTGCTGCCGCTGGCGCTGATCGTCACGCCGAACCTGCACGAGGCCGAGGCGCTGGCCGGCATGCCGGTCGCGAACGAGCAGGACATGGAAGAGGCGGCGCGGCGGATCCTGGCGCTCGGGCCCCAGCACGTTCTGGTGAAGGGCGGCCACCTGCGCGATGCGGCCACGGACATTCTCTGGAACGGGCGCGACCTCACGCGGTTCACCGCCCCGCGGCTGGCGTCGACCAGCACGCACGGGACGGGCTGCACCTACGCCTCCGCGATCGCCGCCGGCCTGGCCCGCGGCCACGCGCTCCGCGACGCCATCAGCGAGGCGAAGGCCTACGTGACCGCCGCGATCCGCGAAGGATTCCAGGTCGGCCGCGGCGTCGGGGCGCTCCGGCACTTCGTGGCGAGCTGGTAGAGACGTGGCGAGATCCGTCGACGACAAGATGTCGTTCCTGGAGCACCTGGGCGAGCTCCGCGTCCGGATCGTGCGGGCCCTCATCGCGCTCCTCATCGGCACCGTGATCGGGCTGCCGTTCAGCCAGCAGATCGTGGACTGGCTGGCGAAGCCGGTGACGCGGCTGCACTACGAGCTCGTCTTCACGGCGCCGGCCGAGGCGTTCTGGGTGCAGATGAAGGTGGGGCTGATCGTCGGCGTCTTCGTCGCCGCGCCCGCCATCTTCTGGCAGGTCTGGGCGTTCATCGCGCCGGGGCTCCACACGCACGAAAAGAAGTACGCGGCGCCGTTCGTCATCATCGGCTCGCTGCTCTTCCTCGGGGGCGGCGCCTTCTCCCTGTTCGTGGTGACGCCCTACGCCATCCAGTTCCTCTTGAGCTACGCGCGGCCGGGCCTCAAGCCGATGATCACGCTGCAGAACCACATCGACTTCCTGCTGAAGTTCACGCTCGCGTTCGGCGCCGTCTTCGAGCTGCCGCTGGCCCTCACCATCCTCGCGCGCGTCGGCGTGGTGAACGCGAAGATGCTCGCGCGGAACCGGAAATACGCGATCCTCGGCGCGTTCATCGCCGGCGCGGTCCTCACGCCCACGCCCGACGCCTTCAACCAGGCGCTGATGGCCGGGCCCCTGATCCTCCTCTACGAAGTCGGGATCATCTGCGCGCGCATCTTCGGGCGAAAGCCCGCGGCCGCGCCGGCCCCGGCGACGGCCGAATCGGTCTAGATGGACTTCGCCTCGCTCGACCTCCCGGAACCCGTCATGCAGGGGATCCGTGAGGCCGGTTTCGTGACGGCGACACCGATCCAGGAGGCGGCCCTGCCGCTGGCGCTGCGCGGCAAGGACGTGGCGGGCCAGTCCCAGACGGGCACCGGGAAGACCGCGGCGTTCCTGATCGCGGCCTACACCAAGATGCTGCGCACGCCCGTGCCGCCGCCGCCGCCCGGGGCGGGCGCGCCGCGCATGCTGGTGATCGCCCCGACGCGCGAGCTGGTCGTGCAGATCGAGTCCGACGCGCGGCTCCTGGGACGGTTCACGCCGTTCCGGACCCTCGCGGTCTACGGCGGCATCGACTACGCGAAGCAGCGCGACGACCTGGCGGCGGGCTGTGACCTCCTCGTGGGCACGCCCGGCCGCCTCATCGACTACCTGAAGCAGCGCGTCTGGACGCCCCGGCGCGTCGAGATCCTCGTCATCGACGAGGCCGACCGCATGTTCGACATGGGCTTCATCGCCGACCTCAGGTTCATCCTCCGGCGCCTGCCGCCCCACGAGAAGCGCCAGTCCTATCTGTTCTCCGCGACCCTCTCCTTCCGGGTGCTCGAGCTGACCTGGGAGTTCATGAACAACCCGACGCAGATCACGATCATGCCGCAGCAGAAGACGGCCGAGCGCGTCGAGCAGTCGCTCTTCCACGTCGGCCGCGACGAGAAATTCAAGCTGCTGCTGGGGCTCCTGCGCCGCGAGGGCGGCGACCGTATCCTGATCTTCTCGAACACGCGCGAGGAAGCGCGCCGGCTCGAGGATCGCCTGATGCGCAACGGCTGGGACACGCGCGCCCTCACCGGCGACGTGGACCAGAAGCGGCGGCTCAAGATCCTGAACGACTTCAAGGAGGGGCGCCTGCCCATCCTGGTCGCGACCGACGTCGCCTCGCGCGGGCTCCACATCGAGGCGGTGACCCACGTCGTCAACTGGGACCTGCCCCAGGACGCCGAGGACTACGTGCACCGGATCGGCCGGACCGCGCGCGCCGGCGCCGGCGGCAAGGCGATCGGCCTCGTGGACGAGGCGAGCGCCCTGGCGCTCGAGGCGATCGAGAAGTTCATCGGCCAGAAGATCCCGGTCGAGTGGGCGGACGACGACCTGTTCATGCAGGAGATCAAGCCGACCGCGGAGGAGCGCCGCCGCTACTCCGAGGAGCGCCGCGCGCGTCTCGCGGCCCGCGACCGCTTCGGCGGCCGCGGCGGTGATCGCCGCGACCGCGGCCGCCCGCACGGCCGTCCCCACGGCGATCCGGGCCGCCCGGCGCCGGCGTCACCGCCCCCGCCCCCGGCCGCAGAAGGCGCCTCTGGTCCGCGGCGTCGCCGCCCTCGTCGCCGCGGGCGCGGCGGCGGTCCGAGACCCGAAGGCTCGCCCCCGCCCTCGCCGTAACCCGCCGCGGCGGTCCCAGATTTCGTCCGGCGCCGAGCGCTGCGCCGGGAAGAGCTAGAACGCCGAGCGCGCGCGAGCGTACGCGGGCTGGTCGGAGCGAGTAACGTCCGGGTTGACGCCGCGCCGAAGGGCGGTGTGGTAGACGAAGAGCTGGAGCGGCACGACGGTGAGAATCGGCGAGAGGAGCTCGTCGACGTCGGGGATGGTGATCGTCTCCGTCGCGTGGGCCGCGATCTCGCGGTCGTCCTCGCGCACGAGCGCGACGAGCGGCGCGCCGATTTCTTTCGCAACGCGAGCGGCGGCCAGACATCGCTCGTGTGACGGCCCGGGCGGCGCGATCAGGAACACCACGTCCTCGCGCTCGAGCGCGGCCCATGCTCCGTGCAGGAATTGCTCGCAGTTGAAGCCGGCCGCCGGCGCGTGGCTGGCCTCGTTCATCTTCAGCGCAGCCTCCCAGGCCGTCGCGGTGTTCGGCCCGCCGCCGACGAACCAGGAGCAGCGGGCGCCGCCGTATCGCGCGGCCAGCTCCTCCCACGTTTCCTGGCCGAGCAGCGAAGCGACCAGGTCGGGGATCGCGTCGAGGTCCCGCGCCGCGCCGCTCTGGCCGCCCGCGGCGGCGGCGAGCGCGGCCAGGAGGGCGAGCGCCGTGGTGTAGCTGACCGTGTGGGCGCCCGAGCTTTCCTGATCGACAGTGCGGAGCGTCCAGTCCGCGGCGGCGCCGTCGGTCCCCTTGCCGGTGATCGCCACGCCGGCTCCGCCGTTCGCCCGGGCGCGCGCGAGCGCCGCGAGCGTGTGGTGGTTGGTGCCGCGGTGGCTCACGCCGATCACGCCCGTACGCGCGTCCTCGTCGGGCCAGTAGCTGGCCAGCTCGAAGGCGTGGAAGGCGCGCGCGCGCCGGCCGAGCCCGCCCATGCGGGCGAAGAGCAGCTCGCCGACGAGCGCCGCGTGCCAGGACGTGCCGACGCCGGTGAGGAGCACCTGATCGAGCGCGCGCAGGCGGGCGGCCGCGGCCGCGATCGCGTCGCCCTGATCGCGCGCGACGAGCCGGAGCGCGCCCGGCTGGGCGTAGATCGCGTCGTGCATGTGGTAGGGATGACCCGCCCGCGGCGCCCCCGCCTGCTCGGCCACGACGGTGATCCTCCGCTAGCTCGTCGAGGGGAAGGCGGGCGCGCGCTTCTCGCGGATCGCCCTCACGCCCTCCCGCACGTCGGGGTAGGTGAAGGACAGCATCTCGAGGGCCAGCGACTGGTCGAAGATGGGACCGGCCTGGCGCAGCCAGTTGTTGAGCGCGCGCTTGGTCCAGCGGATCGAGTGCTGGCTGCCCCGGGCGAGCCGGTCGGCGACGTCGAAGGCCTTGGCGATGACCTGATCGGCGGGCACGCTCATGCTCACGAGGCCGATGCGCTCGGCTTCCTTGCCGTCGATGAAATCCGCGGTGAGCAGGTAGTACTTCGCCTTGGCCATGCCGCAGAGGAGCGGCCACAGGATCGCGGCGTGATCGCCCGCCACCACGCCGAGACGCGTGTGGCCGTCGGTGAACCGGGCGTTCTCCGCGATGATGCTGACGTCGGCCAGGAGCGCGACGACGAGCCCCGCCCCCACCGCGACGCCGTTGATCGCCGAGACGACCGGCTTGTCGAGGTTGATCATGTTGTAGACGATGTCGGAGGCCTCCCGCATGGTGCGGCTCAGCGCCTCCGGATTGCCTGCCATGTCCTCGACCAGCCCCAGATCGCCGCCCGCGGAGAACGCCTTGCCGGCGCCGGTCACGACGACCACGCGCGTCTTCGGATCGGCGTCCACGGTGAGCCAGACCTGGCCGAATTCCCAGTGCAGGCGGGCGTTGGCCGCGTTCAGCACCTCGGGGCGGTTGATGGTGACGAGCAGCACCCCGTTCGGCTTCGGCTCGAACGTGAGGTGGCGGTAGTCAGAGTAGTCCATGACCTTCTCCTCAGGACGGCTCGGGGCCGATACCGCCGCCGGTCCACGAGAACGAGCGCTCGGCCAGGTCCGCGGGGAGCGGCGCGCCGGGCGCGTCGGCGGCGATGCGGGCGTACGCCAGCACGGCGTCGAACAGATCGGGCGTGTTGATCCGCCGGAACCAGAGCGGCCGGGCGTGGAGGTAGAGGAACACCACGTTCGCCTCGCTGCACGGCCCGAGGCACTCGGAGAATGCCAGGCGCACGCGCCCCTGGAGACCGGCCGTGTCGAACGCGCGCCGCAGCGCCGGCCGCACGAAGCGGGCCGCCCCGTTGTTGGTGTGGCCGCAGCAGCAGCCGAAGCACGCGAACATCAGCCCGGGGTCAGCCATGCACGGCCATGGTACTCGACCTTCGGGCTCGAGCCAGGAGGAGAAGCCCGGTGATCGCGAGCGCCGCCGTCCAGAAGGCCGGCAGGAACCCGGCGTGGCGCATGCCCAGGACACCGGAGAGGAACGGGCCGAGGAAGATTCCGGCGTCCACGCAGACGCGGTAGAGCCCCGTCCGCCACGCGATGTGCTCGGACGCGGTCTCCTGGCGCAGCACGCCGAGGGGCAGCATCCAGCCCGCCATCGAAAGACCGAAGAGCGCGCAGCCCACGACGACGACGGGGAGCGAGCCGAAGCCCACGAGCGCGTTCGCCGCCGCCATCACCAGCAAGATCAGCGGCAGCACGCGCGCGGCGCCCCGCCGATCGGCGAGGAATCCGATCGGGAGCAGCGCGGCGATGTCGAAGAGCTGCTGCACCATCAGCAGACGCGCGACGCCGGTGCGCTCGAGCCCGAACTCGCGGCTGGCGCGCAGCGGAATCAGGAACTGCTCCATCGTCGAGTACGCGAGCGCGATCAGCCCGCCGGCGGCGAAGACGAGCGGCACCAGCGACGAGCCTCCGCGCAGCGCTTCGTGATGAGGCGCCGGATCGGCCGGCGCCCGGCCCACGATCTGCCGCGCGAAGAGCGGCTGCGGCCCGTCGTGCGCGGGCAGCGCCGACAGCAGCTTCGGAATGACCAGGACGCCGATGAGCTGGGGCGCGCACGTGAGCAGGAGCGCCGTGTTCCAGGAAAGGCGCGACGGCAGGGCGGCGATCATGATGACGCCGCCGAGCATGCCGATCATCGCCGAGAGCTCGTAGGCGTTCAGGGCCGAGGCGAGGCGCTTCCCGGACTGGAAGCGGAGGATCGCGGTCAGCCCGGCCATCATGCTGAGCGCCTGGCCGAGGCCCATGAGCAGCCGGCCCAGCACGAGGATCGCAAATCCGCCGCCGCTCGTAAGGCACAGCGCGCCGATCGCCAGCACGAGCGGCCCGAGCCAGAGCGCGCGGCGCAGGTGGTGGGTCAGGAAGAGCCCGAGGGGAACGTCCGCGATCATCCGGGCGAAGCCGAACGCCCCGGCCACGAGGCCGAGCTGCCAGTCGGCCAGGGCCGCGCCGCGCGCCATGTCGGGCAGGACGGCCGGGAAGGCGCCCCCGGAGAAGATGTTGGAGAAGGTCATCACGCAGAGCAGAGCGGTCAGGGACGTCACGAGGCCTTTTATGGTAAAGGAAAGGCCATCAGCTCTCCAGTCAGGTCCGACGTGAGCGCGTGGAGCTATTGAGCCGGAATTTCCGACGCTCATCCTCAAGTCCTTCCCTTGCAGCGAGACGGCCTAGGCCCATAAGGCACTTCGCCTGGTCTTTCCTGTGCGCGACTCAAGCCCAAATGGAGGGTCTAGAAATGGAGATCCGCCGGTTCGCGTTCGCGCTGGTGTTGGGTATTTCGATAACGGCAGTGCTCGGGACTCCCGCCCTCGCCGCCTCGGCACGCACCTTCGTAGCGTCAACCGGAAACGATGCGAATACATGTACTCTGGCTCTGCCGTGTCGGACGTTTACTCAGGCGCTGACTCAGACGAGCAATGGCGGCGAGATTGTCGTTCTGGACTCGGCGGGGTACGGGCCAGTCACGATTGGCCAGTCCGTGTCGATCGTTGCCCCTGACGGCGTCTATGCGGGTATCCAGGTCACGAGCGGTAACGGCGTCACGGTGAGCGGATCGAGTATCCAGGTGACGCTCCGTGGCCTGACAATCAAGGGGCTCGGCGGATTGTACGGCGTGTATTTCCAATCCGGGGCGTTGCTCCGTGTGGAACATTGTGAGATTTCCAACATGGTTGGCCGTAGTATCAACATGGAAGCGGCGACTGGCCAACTCTTTGTGACGGACTCGATCATTCGCGACGGCGGAAGCATAGGAATCAACCCATCCACGGGAGGTGCGGCAACGCTCACTCGCGTTCAGAGCATAGCTTCATCGCTGGGCCTAGAAGGGGGGACAATAGTTGTCCGGGAATCGGTGGTCTCCAACAGCCCGGGTGGCGGGGTAAATATTGCCGGGGGCGCTGCAGTGACCATCGAGCGTTCGATCTTGAGCGGAAATAACGGAACGGCCATAGCTGTGAGCAACGGACGACTTGTCTTGACCGGAAGCACGATAACCGACAACGTCGGCGACGAGGTTGCCGCCCACCCTGGGACCACGGTGATCGCGTCCGGGAACACCGTGACCGGGAACAGTGGGTTGGGGTTCTACGTGGCCGGCGCAGCGTTCGAGTCAGCCGGGAACAACACTCTTTCGCAAAACAATGCGGGTGGTCCTCAGACGCAAGGTTCAATTACACTTATAGGGCAACAGTAGGGACGCTTCTTCGCTTGGCGGTGGAGTCGCCCCGGTTCGCTGGACGCCGCCTTGCGGGGTTGGTCGATAGCCCGACCGGCGCCCGCACTGCGCACCATCTGCGCTTCGCTCGTTCACTTCCACGCCCAGCACTTACTCCGCAACGGGCACTTCCTGCACTGCCACCCGATGACGGGATGGAACGCGCTGGCCTCAATCGCGCCCAGCACCTCCGACACGAGCCGGAAGAGCCGTACGTTCGCGGCCCGATCTCGGGTCGTCCAGTCGATCCCAGCTCACCAGTGTTGTCTGTCGATCGGCTCTTCATTAAAACAGCCGAATCCGACGCGGAATAATGACGACCGATCTCACACCCAGCAGCGGCCCCACTGTTGGCCCGGCGTGGGATTTCTACTTGAAAGTGACGACCCACTTCGTTCGAGCGCCTCAGGACCGACTGGTCATAGAGCGCACATACGAGTTCACTAGGAGCCAGCACATCTATGAGCAGGTTGCCCTCTTTGCGATCGGTCTAAGCATTCCTGGGCCCCTCGTCCTTGACACACTGAAATGAGAGGTGCCCTCGGCACAGGATGAGATATCGGTTCTCACGGCCGCGGATGACCTGCCAACATCACACCCCTCCTCTCGGCTAAGCCGAACCCCTATCTCAACCAAGGCTCGGTATCGCGCAGCATTCAAGAAGGACGAGACTAACGGCTGGACGTCGAAAACCATCGTCGCGAACGGGGAATTCCCAAGCGAGGAGACGGAAGTCTTCTTCTGGTCTTCGAACGACTGGGATCGTGATTCGGCCTTTAGCAGCGGCTTCAGGGCGGCTCGGCCATGGCTGCGGGGGATATCGACGGGGACCGAAAGGCCGAGGTGATCATCGCGGGAACCGGCCCTGGCGAAACGGTGGAAGTCTTCTCCGCCACCCGTCGAGCGCTAAACGGCAGTCTCGACCTTAAGGGTTGGCGGGGGCTGCCACGACTGATGATCCATCCTCGCCCGCAAGGGCGCCGGGCGATGAGCGCCACATTGCTGGGCGTGGGGGTAGGCGAGCCGAGCACCGTCGGCATCGGTTGTGGAACGCTGCCGACGCGATCGTGACAGAGGAGGTGAGGGCGATGACGCAGGTGATCCCGAAGTCGAGAAGCCGGAAGGTCAACGGCTAAGGTGTCAATAGGTACGCTTCTTTGGTCGTCAAGACATTCCGAGTCTGTCGGTGCTTCGGCGTCACCAAGGCATCAGTGCTGTTGCGGTCTTCAAGGCTTCTGGGGCGCTGTCGCAGGCGGTGCCGGCGCAAACGGCTTCCTCCGGCGGCGTGAGCTCGGGCATGTCGCGGGGCGGACGGCGCGGGTCGAAGGTGCGGAACGCCAGTCGCACCGGCTGCTTGATGATCTTCACGTAAGGGTTGTCCGCACGGGCCGGCGCGGCTAAGGCGATCAGCAGAAGCGTCAACGTGGAAACGACTCCTGCGAGGAGACTGATCGTCTTCATGGCTGTGGTTCCCTTGCGCCTCTCAGTCTTGGATCCCGATATGCTCATTCCCTCCTTCTCGAATCTTGCTAATCGACCCGAACGCTCTCCGACTCACCGTTCCGCCGGCGCGGAATCAATGACAGCGTCGAGGTGAGCACCCCATTCCTGACCCGGAGCGCACATGTCAGCGCTGCAGCCTCGGCAAATCAGATCGGCGTGTCTTCGCGCATTGCAAACACCCGTCGATCATGCGGCAGTGGAACGGGCGGCGCTACCGGGCGACATCCTCCAGAAACCAGACACGGCCGTCCGACACGATGTAGAGAAACCCCATGTCTAAGAGCACATTCCCCACCATGATCGTTTCGTAGCTGAACGTCCGGTGATACTTCGGCGTATCCGGTAAAGGTGTGTTCGGCGGCATCGGTCCGATGGCGCGCGTCTTGCCCGTCGAGGCATTGCTCATAACCATGTTCCTCTGCAGCGTCCGGCCCATATCGGCACCTTCGCATAGGGCGTGAAGCGCGTTTCGCTGAAGCACCAATTGAACGGAGCGATGTCTTCGCTGCGCGCCGGCCCTCCCCAGACCTTCGCGCGGAACCGCCAGCAATAGTCAGTCTCGGTCTTGCTGTTCTCGAAAAACTCATTGGCGATGTTACCGTGAAGCTCGGGCCGCTCTTCAATGATGATCGCGACGCGAGGCCATAGCGTTGACGTGTCCCGATATCGGAACCGCTCGAATAGCATCGACAATCCGGTGTCCCGTACGCCGCGGTAATAGGTTTCGAAGTTTTCAGGCCGTTTCCCACGCAGCGCGGTCAAAGCGGTCATCTCACGTATCAATTCCGGGGCGGACAACTCACGTATCCCCAACAGCGCAGGAAGACGACTTGTCAAGCGGCCGCCGATTTGCTAATTGTAGGCCGCCACGCCGCGTGCGTTGCGAGCGCCCCATCAACGCGTGCAGCGATGTAAGACAGGACACGTCGCGGACCAGACTGCGGAGCACTCGCGAGGGCTATAGGCTAAAGTACCTCGTCCCCGAGCCTCTTCCCAACAGGAGAGAACGATGAATAGGCCTGTGCTCGTCGGAGTCGTGTTCTTGCTCACAGCCTGTACTCAGGCAGGCACGATCCAGACCCGCCAGCCGGTCACGACCGATCTAGGGCGATTCAGCACTATTGGCGTGACCGTGACCTCTAAGACGCCGCTCGCAAAGTCCGAACTGGAGGGACTCGAGACAAGACTGGCCGAGCGCCTTACTTCCGTCGGACGTTTCAGAAAGGTATCGGCGCAGAGCGTTACACCTGACAACGCTCGCGATCTGACCCTCGTGGTGGAGGTCCTTACTCTGCCGAAAGGCGGCTTTTGGGACCGTTCGATTTTTGGTGAAGGCGAAGTGAAGTTCGACGTCACGTTGGTCGACCGCTCCACCAGCCAGGTGATCGGTGCGTGCGTCGTGAACGGCGAAGCGTCACGTGGCACCCTGTGGTCGAGCGCGGGTGGTCGAGCCGTGGATGAAGCCATCGAGAAAGTCGTCGAGTTCGTAGCGCGACCGTAGATGGCTGAGGACGCGCGCCTTCCCGCTCATCCCCGAGCTCCACACCCTCCCCGAGCGTCGGCAAGCGATCACGGGCGCCGCGAGCGCGCGGCTCCTGGGCGACCATGTCAACGGCCGTTGCTGGAGCGGATGAGCCGAGTGAGAGGGGGCAAAGAGCTCCTGCCCCACTGGTTTCGACGACGAGGAAGATCTGTTGGAGGAGCCGCTTCGGGTTGAGACCGGATCGAGAAACAAGCTTGGCGCGCTCGTACCGCTCCGTACTGAAGTGGCCGTGGCCTGCCGACCGTCGCTGACTCGGTGTTCAGCAGGTCACCCAGCTGCTCTCCGAGTAGGAGGTTTTGGTCGCGGCACGGCGCAGTGAGCGCGTACCCGGCGAGGAGGGTGAACGCGCAGGCCGGAGCCCGAGACGGCTACGAAGGTCGCGCCCCCGATCACAGCGTGATGACAACGCTGCGGTACTCCGACGATCATCAAGGATCTCCTCAGGACCCGTACCCCCGATGAGGTACTCGAGCTCCTCCACGGTTGGTTTCGCGTCGGCACCAAGTTCAGCCGAGAGCGTGGTGCTTACTCCCTCACGGCCTTCAAGAGCCAGTTCAACGACCTACTGGTAATGAAGTCCAGGGGCGAACTGTGAACACGCCAGTCGCGCCCCATGACTACGCCAACCATCCGCAGCCGGCGCCCACTCAGAAGCCGCACGTACAGAAAATCACAACCGAGCTCTTAGGAATCGAGACCGAGTCGCCGGCAAGATGACAGAGACGCAGATCGCCGAGGCGCAGCGACTCGCCCGCGATTGGAAGCCGAAGTGACCAGCCCTCTCCCACACCTGAGAAGCCTCACGCAGGCGTGGCGTCTCGCTCAACGTGAACCGCACCCGGTTTCCGGAGAGCTCGTTACGTGAGTGTCACCAGTGCGGCCGAGGGCGACTGGCGGTTGTAGTATCCCGCTCGAGCTCGGCCCGGGGGATGTACCCGATCGGCTCCAGCAGGCGGCGCGTCTTGTACCACGTGGCCCATTCCGTCGTCCGGGAAGGGGCACTTGCAGACGGAGGGCAGAGTAGTTCAGCCATCTGTCCGCCCGATGTCCGTACTCGTGGAACGAAGAGGGGTGAACAGGGAGACCGCGGCGTCGGCTAGATACCGCTCACGTCGTCCTGTGTGGAAGCGAAGCCGCCCCGTGAAGACGGCGGCCTCTTATGGTAAACCATTGCCCCATGACCTCAGCCACCACGATCCGCCTGGACGTGCAGGGCGGAGTCGCCCGCATGACGTTCGACCGGCCGGAAGTGCTGAACGCCGGCAACGCGAAGTTTGCCGCAGATCTCGGTCGCGCCGTCGCGGCGATCAACGCCCGCGACGACGTGCGCGTGGTCGTCATGACCGGAGCGGGCCGGGCCTTTCAGAGCGGCGTGGACCTGAAGGCGCTCGCCGCCGGCGAGCTGACGCAGCCCGATCTCATCGCGTGGGAAGACGCGATGACCGAGATCGAGCGGATGGACCGGCTGGTCATCGCCGGCATCAACGGCCATTGCGTCGGCGGGGGCCTGCAGCTCGCGCTCGTGTGCGACTACCGGCTCGCGGTCGAGGACGCGCTCCTGAGTCTGCCGGCCGTGAAGGAATGCCTCATCCCCTCGATGGCGCTCTACCGCCTGCCGCGGCTGATCGGGCTCGGGCGGGCGAAGGAGCTGATCCTGCTCGGCGAGCCGATCACCGCGCGCGAGGGCGAGCGCATCGGCCTCGTGAACCGCGCGGTCCCGGCCGCGGATTTTTCGAAGGCGCTCGACGAGACGATCGAGCGGTTCCTGGCACTGCCGCCCCTCAGCGCCACCGCGAGCAAGCGTCTGTCCACGCGGGCCTTCGACCTCGACTTCGAGACGTTCCGGCGCGAGATGAACGGAGCGCTGGCCGGGTGCTTCGCGTCCGACGAGCACCAGCGCGCGATGGCCAACATTCGATCGAAGAAACGGAGCCGCCCATGAAGATCCTCTACACGCCGTTGATGATCGTGCCGTCGGTCAGCCCGCCGCAGCGGGCGGCCATTCTCGAAGCCGCCGGTCCGGGCTCGACCTTCGTCGAGGCCAAGGACGCCGCCAGCCAGCGGCGCGAGATCGTGGACGCCGACGCGCTCTTCGGCCGCGTGTCGCCGGAGATCTTCCCGCTCGGCAAGCGCCTGCGCTACTACCAGTCGATCGGCGCCGGCGTCGACTCGATCCTCACGCAGGAGCTGGTCGAGAGCGACGTGCCGCTCGCCAGCGAGAAGGGCGGCGTCGGCATCCACCTGGCCGAGCACGCGTTCGCGCTCCTGCTCGGCCTCACCCGGGGGCTGCACACCGCGCTCCGGCAGCCGGACTACTCGCTCCGCGAGCCGATTCGCCTCCTGCAGCTCGAGCTCTACGATCTGACGATGGGCATCGTCGGGTTCGGCGGCACCGGGCGCGAGGTCGCGCGGCGGGCGCTCGGCTTCGGCATGCGGGTGATCGCGGTCGACGTCGAGGACGTGGCTCCGGAACCCGGCGTGGAGGCGATCTGGAAGCCCGACCGGATGGGCGACCTGCTCGGCGCCGCGGACGCCGTGGTGATCTGTCTGCCGCTGACCAAGGCGACTCACCATCTCTTCACCCGCGATCTCTTCCGCAAGATGAAGAAGACCGCCTATCTCGTCAACGTGACCCGGGGCGCGATCATCTACGGCGACGATCTCGTGAAGGCGCTCGACGAGGGGACGATCGCGGGCGCCGGGCTCGACGTGACCGACCCGGAGCCGCTTCCGGCCAGCCATCCGCTGTGGAAGCATCCGCGGGCGATCGTGACGCCGCACACCGCGGGGGGCTCGCCCCGCCGTGCCCAGCGGGTCATCGACACGTTCTGCGAGAACCTGCGCCGGATGCGGGCGGGCCAGCCGCTGATCGCGCTGATCGACAAGCGCAAGGGGTACTGAGCTCGCGCCGGCTCACACCGGCCGCTCGAAGCCGTACTCGCGCGTCTGGTTGAGGTCGTCTGGGAGCGTGCGCTCGCCGGTTTGCCGGAAGCCCATGCGCGTGTAGAGCCGATGCGCCTGGTCGAAGCGGGTGTCCGACCAGAGGATCAGGCGCGTGATGCCCCGCTCGCTGCGACACCAGGCCAGGGCGGCCTGCACGAGGGCGCGGCCCATGCGGCGGCCGCGCAGCCGCGCGTCGAGATAGAGCCGGTGGAGCTCGGCGGTCTCGCCGTCGACCCGCTCGACACCGACCGAGCCGACGATCAGGTCCCCCTCGAGGACGACGAAGAACGCCCCGCGCGGCGCCTCGTAGTGCTCCTCGAAGCGAAGGAGATCGGGAACCTCGACGCGCGGGTCGTAGACGAAGCCATACTCCGCGTACACGCGGCCGATGAGATCGATGACGCCCCGCGCGTCGGCTCGGGTCGCCGGCCACATGCTCAGCTCGGGCTCCTCCTCGGCGTCGTCCTCGTCGCGCGCGATACGCATCTGGCGCCAGGCGAGCGGGCTCCCGGGAAGGACGATTACCGCGATGCCGATCAGCACCAGCGCCATGCCGATGAGGCGGAGCGCGCCGAACCGCTCGCCGAACACGAGCAACGACGCAAAGGCGCCCACGAACGGCACGAGCAGGGCGAATGGCGCCACGGTGGCCGCCGGGTAGCGGCGCAGGAGGCGACCCCAGATGGCGTAGGCCAGGATCGTCCCGACCAGGCCCAGATAGAGGGTCGCGGCGAGCGCGAGCCATGTCGCGTCGACGATCGCGCCCGCGAGCGCGAAGGGACCGTCCAGGACCAGCGAGAGCGCCAGCGCCGGCAGGGGCGGCACCAGGCTCAGCCACACGATCAGGCCGAGCATGTCGACGTCCTCGGTGTGCTTGAGGAGAATATTGCCGACACCCCAGCTGATCGCCGAGCCCAGCGCGAGAAAGAAGCCGACGGCAGTCAGGTCGCGGCCGACGGTGAAGAGGATCAGCACGAGCCCGGCGAACGCCACCGCCACGCCCGAGAGCTGGCGCCGGGTCGGCGCCTCGCGGAAGGCGACGACCGCGAAGAGGATCGTGAAGAGCGCCTGCGTCTGCACGAGCAGCGACGCCAGACCCGGCGGCAACCCGTGAGCGATGGCGAAGAACTGCAGCAGGAACTGGCCCGCGAAGAGCGTCGCGCCGATCGCGACGAGGACCGGCCAGGCGAGCGGCGGGCGAGGCAGGATGAAGGCCGGCGCCGCGGCGATCAGGAACCGGAGCGCCGTGAGCTGCGGTGGCGAGAAGCTGTCGAGGCCGATCCTGGTGGCCACGAAGGCGAGCCCCCAGATGACGGCGACCAGCAGCGCGAGGGAGAGATGGAGAGGGCTCAGGGGCGGCCGGCGCTAGCTCAGGATGGCCCGGCGGTAGTGGCTCGGGTAGACGATCGCCGGCCGTGCGGGAACCGCCGCCAGGTCCTGGGCGATCTGCCAGCCGAGCGTCTTCAGCGCCTCGACGCCGGACTTCTCGCGCGCGGCCAGAAGGCTCCACGCGGTCGCCTCGTCCGGCGCGGCGACGATCACCGGCCCGATGAAGTCGTCGTCGGTGATCCGCTCGAAGAAGTAGAGCGTCACCCGATCACTCGGGCTTCAGGTCGGGGCGCTTCAGCGCGAGCGCCGACCACTCGAGCGTGGCCTTGCGCTTGAACTCGATCGCCTTCTCCCATTCGTCGAGCGAGTAACAGTCGCGCTCGGCCACGCAGCGGATCTCGGTCACCGTGCGCTCGTCGAGCCCCAGACGCTCGGCGATCTGCTTGTCGGAGAGGCCGGGCTGGTCGATGCGCTGGAACGAGTTGCCGAGCTGGAGCACCTGGTCCTTGTAGCGCTTGTAGATCTCGGGATCGAGCTTGAACACGCTCATGGCTACTTCATCTCCTTGAGGCCGTGGGCGGCCGGGCACACGCGCATGCACTCGAAGCACTGGGCGATGTTGGTCGACGAGTAGGTGATGGCCCAGAGGCTCCGCGTGAAGAAGTCGCCGTAGAGGAGCATCTTGCGCCGGTCGCGGTCGGGCTCGTTGAGCGTCTCCTCGAGCACCTTCTGAAAGCCGCCGACCCAGTGGGTGTGCACGCGCGTGTTGCAGCGGGCGGCGTCGTAGAACGTCCGCACGGCGCGGCCGTTCTCGAGCTTGCCCGAGAGGCACCCGCCGTCGGACGCCGGGCAGATCTTGAGACAGGGCGTGGTGTGCTCGCGCTCCCACATCTCGCGGCAGGGCGGCGCGGGACACGCGCCGACCGGCTCGGCGCCATCGGCTTCGAAGGGGGCGGTCGTGATGACCGCGCTCCAGTACATGAAGCCGTGGTCGCGGTTCAGCACGGGTCCGGCGAGCGATTTCGAGCCGAGGCCGGCGAGCTCGGCCGCGAGCATGAGCGAGAGGAACGGCGTGTCGCCGCTCGCGGTGCCGGGCGGGACGTAGAGGGCGTAGTAGCCGAACTCGCTCTCGATGTACTGGGCGAGGCGCCGCCCCACGCCCTGGATGCGTTCGGTCGTCCCCATGGTCTGGAGCACCCAGGGCGAGGTCGCCGCCCAGTCGCCCTCGCGCGGCTGCGCCCCGCCGACCACGACGACCGACCGGGCACCCGGCAGAAGATCGTCGGGCCGCTGCTTCTCGGGTGCCCGGGCCGCGAACGCGGCGGCGCCGGCGACGCCGCACACCGCCGCGCCCGACTTGAGGGCGATCGATTTCAGCGTGACGGTGGCGTTGGGCGGCAGGGGCGGCATTACTCCAGCTTTCGGTATTTCCGGCCGACCGGGCAGACGCGCATGCACTCGAAGCACTGGGCGATCGAGTCGCGGAAGAAGCCCAGCGACTGGAGACTCTTCGTGAAGAAGTCACCGTAGATCATGGTGCGGCGGCGCTCCGAGTCGTCCTCGTTGACGATCTGCAGCAGCCCCTTCTGGAACGAGCCGATCCCGTACGTCTGCGCGCGCGAGTGGCACTTCTCGCGATCGTACGTCGACTCCTGGATGCGCCCGTCGCTCACTTTCCCGAGCAGGCACGCCGGGCACACGCGCAGGCAGGGCGTGGTGCCGATGCGCTTGTACATCGCCGCGCAGCCCGGGTGCGGGCACGCCGGCTCGGCGAGGGGCGGATCGGGCTCGAGCGGCAGCGTGGTGATGAGCGCCGCGTAGTAGAGGAGCCCGTACTCCGGGTTCAGGATGATGTGTGCCGCCAGCGAGCGCGTCCCGAGGCCGGCCAGCTCCGCGGCGTGCATCATCGACATCGGTGGCTCGTGGCCGTGGACGGGGAGCGACGGCGCCTGGATCGCGTGGTGCGCGAGCGTGCCTTCGATGAAGTCGCACATCGCGTGGACCGCGACGTTCTCGCGCAGGTCGTACCCGGTAATTTCCATCACGCGGTGATCCGGGCTGCGCCACGCTCCGGCGGTCGGCCCGTCGCCGCCAGCGACGACGACGCTCCGGGCGCCCGGCAGGATGTCCTCGGGGCGGTAGCCCTCGGGCACCTTCGCGCGGAATGCCTCGACGGCGGCGATGCCGACCACGCGCGCGCCGGCCTTTTTCCCGATCGCCTTCACCTGCTCCTCGCGAGTCATGAGGGGACCAGGATAATCCCCTCCGGTATAATCCGCCCGGCATGAATTTCGAGGCGTTGCGCGCGAGCACGATTCCAGGCTTGCTCGTCGAGCGCGCGGCGACGAGGCCCGGGCGCGTCGCCTTCCGCTCGAAAGAGCTCGGCATCTGGCGGGAGACGACGTGGCGCGCGCTCGCCGATCGCGTCGCCGCGCTGGCGCTCGGGTTCGCGGGCGAATACCGGCTCGGCCGGGGCGAGACGGTGGCCATCGTCGGCAACCCGTGCCCGGAGTGGACGATCGCCGATCTGGCGGCGCAGTCCCTCGGCGCGATCACCTACGGCATCTATCCGACGAGCGCTCCCGGCGAGGTGCGCCACCTTCTCCAGCACGGCGGCGCGGCGCTGATCGTCGTCGAGGATCAGGAGCATCTCGACAAGACGCTCGAGGTGCTCGACACGTGCCCGAACGTGCGCGGCGTCCTGGTGGTCGACACCCGCGCGCTCTTCATGTACCGGCATCCTCGGGTGCGTCCGCTGGCGGATCTCGAGCGCCCGGGCCGGGGCGCGCTTGCCGCCGAGCCGGACGCACTCGGTCGTCTCGCGGCATCGCTGTCGCCCGAGGATCCGGCGACGATCATCTACACGTCGGGCACGACCGGCCATCCGAAGGGGGCGGTCTATCGCCACGGCCCCCACCTGGCCGCGTGCGCCAACATCATCGAGCACTATCCCATCTTGAAAGCGCGCGAGCACCGCGCGGTGGCGATGCTGCCGCTCTGTCACGCGATGGGTCGCAATCTCGCCATCACGATGCCGCTGCTCGCCGACATCGTGCCCCACTACCCGGAGTCCGTCGACACGTTCGCCGACGCGCTCTACGAGATCCAGCCGACCTTCGTCTTCACGGTGCCGCGCTACCTTCAAAAGTTCGCCGCGCATCTCCTGGTCGGGCTCGACCAGAGCTCCTGGGTGAAGCGCGCCGCCTACCGTCTGGCGATCGGCGTCGGCCACCGGGCGCTCCGGCGCCGTCACGGCGCTCCCGGGTCGGCACCCGGGACGGCGGCGCTCGCCGCGTTCGCGCGCGCCCTCGTCTTCCGCTGGCTCCTCGAGAAGGTCGGCTTCGCGCGCGCGGAGCTGGTCATCTCGAGCGGCGCGCCGCTGCCGCCCGCCGTCGCCGGCCTCTGGCAGGCGTGGGGCGTGAACCTCTGCGAGGCCTACGGCCAGACCGAGACGGGCGGGGCGCTCGTTTCCGGCCAGCGCGGGCCGTATCCGCGGCCGGGCGACGTCGGCGTGGTCGCGCCCAACATCGCGATCGAGCTGGATGCCGACGGCGAAATTCTGGTCATCGGGGAGCTGTTCGCCGGATACTGGCGCGATCCCGACGCGACGGGCGCCCTGTACCGCGACGGTAAGCTCGCGACGGGCGACGTCGGTGAGTGGACCGACGGCCGTGCGCTCCGGCTGGTCGACCGCAAGAAGGACATCCTGATCACCGCGGGCGGGAAGAACGTGAGTCCGTCGCACGTCGAGAACCGGCTGCGCGCGAGCCCGTACATCAGCGAGGCCGCCGTGTTCGGCGAAGGCCGGAAGTACCTGGTGGCGTTGCTGGAGGCCGACGGCGAGACGGTGGCCGAGTGGGCGCGCGTGCACGGCGTCGTGCACGCGGGCTACGCCTCGCTGGTGACCCGTCCCGAGGTGATCGGCCTGATCGAGGCCGAGGTGCGGCGCGCGAACGACGACCTCACGCGGGTCGAGCAGGTGAAGGCGTTTCGCCTCCTGCCGCGCGAGCTCGATCCCGAGCTGGAGGACGAGCCGGTGACGCCCACGCGAAAGGTGAAGCGCCGGGTGATGGCCGAACACTACGGCTCCCTGGTGGCGTCGATGTACGCGGGTGACGAGGAGCAGCGGATCGCCGCCGAGATGGCGAGCCTTGAACGCTGAGAGCCGAGAGAGGGGCAGCGCCCTTCTCTTCGCACGGAGGACTCGATGAAGTCTGGTCTCGCGTTGCTCGCGGCGTTGCTGGCGATCGCCGCGGGGGCCTCGCCGGCCCTCGCGCAGTACCGCATCGGGATGAGCGCCGCCATCACCGGGCCGGCGTCGTCGACCTACGCGCCGACGTACGAGGCGTACAAGGTCTACTTCAAGCGCGTGAACGACGCGGGCGGGATCAACGGCCAGAAGGTCGAGATCGCCTACGAGGACGACCGCGGCGAGCCCCAGCGGGCCGCCGCCAACGCCAAGAAGCTCTCCGAGGGGTCGATCCTTCTGGTGAACGCCTCGACCTCCGCGACCTACAAGCCATTCATGACCGAGTCGGAGACCGAGAGGATCCCGCTGATGTTCGGCGGCGGCGTCTGCCCGCGCGAGGCCTTTCCGCCGGCGAACGCGCTGATCTTCTGCTCGACCTCCTTCGGCTCGAAGTGGGACAGCCGCTTCGCGCTCGGCTTCATCAAGGAGCAGGCGGGCGGCCGGAAGGTGAAGGTGGGCTTCGCCGCGCAGGACATCCCGCTCTCGCGGATCGAGCTCGAGTTCGCCGAGCAGCACGCGAAGGAAATGGGGCTCGAGACGATCCCGGTGGTGGTCGTGCCCGGCAGCACGCCGGACTTCACGCCGTTCGCGCAGAAGCTGAAGGACGCCGGCGCGGACTGGGTGCTCTCGTGGGCCCTGTGGCACGTCGAGGTCGGCGTGTTCGAGGCGCTCCAGCGCATCGGCTGGCAGGGGAGCTACCTGCTCTACGGCCACCAGCAGACGCAGGACGAGCTCGCGCGCCTCAAGGCGCCCGGTCTCCACGCGTTCGGCGGCAACACGCTCTTCATGGAGAACCTGCCGATCCACGCGGAGATCACCAGCCTCGTCAAGGGCCAGACGACGCATCCGGCGCACTACATGTCGGAAGGCTGGGTCTCGGCGATGGTGCTCGAGGCCGCGCTGAAGAAGTGCGGCTGGCCCTGCCCCAAGGACAAGCTCGCGACGGCGATGTCCGGGGTGAGCGTCGACACGCGCGGGCTGCGCGGCGGGCCCATCGAGTGGACCGCCGACAATCACTACCGGAAGAGCACGTACTACAAGGTCTACCGGTGGGACGCGGCGAAGGGCGGCATCGTGCCGGTCGGCGGCTGGACGCGGCTCGAGATCAAGTGACGCGGTGACGCAGGTCCTCGCCACGACCGTCGTCGTCGCGAGCCTCTACGCGCTGCTCGCCGCCGGCTACGTGCTGGTGTACCGGGCGACGCGCGTCCTGAATCTGGCCCAGGGCGACATGATGACCCTGGGCGGCTACTTCCTGTTCCTGGGCGCGACCTCGGTGCCCGGCGCCCCCGCGCTGTCGGTCGCCGCCGCGATCGTCCTGAGCGCGCTGGCCGGCTTCGTCATCTACCGCGTGCTGCTGCGTCCGATGGCGGGCCATCCGATCTTCGCCGCGGTCCTCGTCACCGTCACGCTCGGCATCCTGCTGCGCGCCGCGATCGTGCTCGTGTACACGGACCGCATCCGTCACCCGCTGCCGCTGCTCGGCCTCGCCAATCCGCCGCGCCGGCTCCCCGGGGGCGCCGTCGTCTCGACGTTCGATCTGCTCACGGTCGGCGTCGCCGCGCTGCTCTTCGTCGCGCTGTTCGCCTTTCTCCGGCTCTCGCCGCTCGGCATCCAGATGCGCGCGGCCGGCGAGAAGGCGCTGCTCGCCGCCCAGCGCGGGATCAACTTCCAGCTCCTCTTCGCGCTCTCGTGGGCCCTGGCCGGATTCGCCGGCGCGCTCGCCGGCATGCTCTACGCGAGCAACGTGCGCCTCGACCCGTCGCTCGGCGTCCTCGGCTTGAAGGCCTTCGCGGTTGCGCTGGTCGGCGGACTCGACAGCCTGGGCGGCGTCATCCCCGGTGCCCTCATCGTCGCGGCCGTCGAGGTGCTGTCCGTCCGCTACGGCGATCCGCTCCTCGCCGACGTGTCGCCGTTTCTCTGTCTGCTCGCGATGCTGCTCGTTCGCCCGTGGGGGCTCTTCGGGACGAAGGAAGAGCTGGAGCGCGTGTGAGATGGCGCTCGGTGGGGGCTACTTCAAGACGACCTACGACGGCGACCTGGCGCTGGTCGATACGCGGCTGCGCCGCGTGACGCTGGCCGCCCTGGTGGTGCTGCTGCTCGTCCTGCCCCGTCTCGCGTCGCCCTTCGCGCTCGACCTCGTCACGCAGGTGGCGCTCGCCGCGGTCGGCGCGCTGGCGCTCAACATCTTGACCGGATTCGCGGGCCAGGTCTCGCTGGGCCACGCCGGGTTCATCGCGGCCGGCGCCTTCACGACCGCGGTGCTGGTCGAGCACCGGCTGCCCTCGCCGCTGCTCGCGCTGCCGGGTGCCGCCCTGGTCGGCGCCGCGCTGGGCGTGGTCGTCGGGATTCCGGCGCTCAGGCTCAAGGGGCTCTACCTGGCCCTCGGTACCCTGGCGCTGCACCACGTCGTGCTCTACGTGTGCGGCGAGTTTCAAAATCACTGGGGCGCGAACACGGGCGTGTCGATTCCGCCCCCGCGACTCGGCGCCTGGGTGCTGAAGGGTACGACGGCCTGGTACTACGCGCTGACGGCGGTCGCCGCGATCGTCCTGATCCTCTCGGTGAACCTGCAGCGGTCGCGCGCCGGACGGGCGTGGATGGCGATCCGCGACCGCGAGATCGCCGCGGAGTCGGTCGGGATCGACGTGGCGCGATACAAGGTGCTCGCGTTCGTCTGGTCGAGCGCCCTGACCGCCGTCGCCGGCGCGCTCTTCGCGTATCAGCGCGCCTTCGTCTCGGTGGAGGCGTTCGGCTTCTTCCTGGCGATCGAGTACATCGCGATGATCATCATCGGCGGGCTCGGCTCGTCGCTGGGCGCCGTGCTCGGCGCCGCGTTCGTGACGCTGCTTCCCTACGGGATCGACGCGGCGGTCGCGGGGCTCCGGGTTCCGGGCGGCGCCGAGTACTACCTGTTCCCCGTGAAGTTCGGCGCCTTCGGCCTTCTGATGGCGGTCTTCCTCGTCTTCGAGCCCCAGGGCCTCGTCGGCATCTGGCGCCGGATCCGCAACTGGTTTTCCCTGTGGCCGCTGCGCTACCGACCGCTGCGCCGGGCGTCGTGACGCCCGTCCTCGAGGTGGAGAACCTCGAGGTCGTCTACCATCACGTCGCGACGGCGATCCAGGGCGTGTCGCTCGCCGTGCCGCCGCGCTCGATCGTCGCGCTCCTCGGCACCAACGGGGCCGGCAAGACGACCACGCTGCGCGCGATCTCCGGCTTCCTCGGCGCCGACGACGCGCAGGTGATCGGCGGCCGTGTGGCGTTTCTCGGCGATACCGTGACCGGCCGCCCCCCGCACGAGCTGGCGCGCCGGGGGCTCGTCCTCGTCCCGGAGCGCGACAAGGTCTTCGAGACGCTGACCGTGCAGGAAAATCTGAAGGCGCTGGTGCGCGGCCGGCACGCGGGCCGCGACGCGGCGCGCCCGCTCGTGACCCTCCAGCAGGTCTTCCACTACTTCCCGATGCTCGCCGAGCGCGGCCGGCAGCTCGCCGGCTACCTCTCGGGCGGCGAGCGCCAGATGCTCGCGCTCGCGACGGCCCTGCTGTGTCGGCCGGTGGTGCTGCTGGTCGACGAGCTGTCGCTCGGCCTTGCGCCGCTGGTCGTCGAGAGCCTCATGATGCTGGTGGCCCGACTGCGCGACGAGCTGGGGCTGGCGGTGCTCCTCGTCGAGCAGAACGCCGGCGCCGCCCTCGCCGTCGCGAACTACGGCTACGTCATGGAGCACGGCCGGATCGTCTACGACGGCTCCGCGGACCGGCTCCTGGCGCACGAGGACGTCCGCGAGTTCTACCTGGGCGTGGGCGGGCGCGAGGGGCGCAAGCGCTACACCGAGGTGAAGCAGTACCAGAGGCGCCGGCGATGGTTCTAGCCGTCGACAATCTCAGCCTCGAGTTCGAGGGGCTGCGCGCCCTGACCGGGGTGAGCATGTCGGTCGCGGCGGGCACGCTGGCCGCCCTGGTCGGGCCCAACGGCGCCGGCAAGACGTGTCTGCTGAACTGCGTCGGCGGCTTCTACGCCCCGACCTCGGGGCGGATCCTCTTCGGCGACGTCGCCATCCATGGGCTGCCGCCGCACCGCATCGCCGCGCACGGAATCGCGCGCACGTTCCAGTTCGTCGAGCTCTTCCGCGGTATGACCGTTCTCGACAACATCCTGCTCGGCCGTCACCGGCACATGCGGGCCGGCGTGCTGGCCGGCGGGCTCTTCTGGGGACGATCGCGTCGAGAGGAGACGGCGCACCGCCGCCGCGTCGAGGAGATCGTGGAGTTCCTCGAGCTCGAGCGACGCCGGAAGGAGCTGGTCGCGAGCCTGCCGTTCGGCGTCCAGAAGCTGGTCGCGATCGGCCGGGCGCTGGCCATGGAGCCGACGCTCCTGCTGCTGGACGAGCCCTCGACCGGGATGAACCGCGAGGAGAAGGAAAACCTCGCGCGGTTCCTGCTGCGGATCAAGCACGAGCTCGCCATGACCATGCTCTGGGTCGAGCACGACATGGAGCTGGTCGGCGACCTGGCCGACTCCGTGACGGTGCTGGACTTCGGCGAGAAAATCGCCGAGGGGCCACCGGACGTGGTGCTGCGCGACGCGCGCGTCGCGGAGGCCTACCTGGGTCGCGCCGCCTCAGGGGAGAGCGGTGCGCGCCGCAGGCCGTCGCGGGGCTGGGGCCCCGCCGGCCGAGACGCGCCTATGGACGAAGGAGCCCGATGATGCTGCTGCCGACGTCGGTGGTGGGAAGCCACGGGCTTCCCGGCTGGGTGTGGCTCGCCCGCGAGGCGATGGAAGCCGGCCGCCTGGGCGCGCTCGACGTGCGCGAGCTGATGGAGGACGCGACGCAGGCGGCGCTCCTCGACCAGGAGCGCGCCGGCGTAGACGTGCTGACCACCGGCGAGATGATGCGCGTGCGCTTCATCATCGGCTTTTACGACCGCATCACCGGCATCCGCGCGCTGCCGGCGGCCCGGAAGCTGGGCCAGCCCCTCTGGGACACCAACACGCCGTTCGAGGTCACCGAATCGATCAGCGCGCCGGCCGGGCTCGGCATCGTCGAGGAGTTCAAGCTCGCGCGCGCGTTGACGTCGAAGCGACTGAAGGCGACGGTCCCGGGGCCCTACACGCTGCTCGTGCCCCTCAAGCTGGCGGGCGGCTACAAGGACAAGGAGACGCTGCTGGCCGACCTGGTCGGCATCGTGAACGCCGAGTGCCGGGCCCTGGTCGAGGCGGGCGCCGACTTCATCCAGATCGACGAGCCGCACAGCGGGATGTACGCCGGCTCGGCCCCGCGCTTCGAGCAGGGCGTGAACCAGGCCGTCGAGGGCGTCGAGGCGAAGATTGCCGTGCACGTCTGCTTCGGCAACCTCTACGGGCGGCCGTTCTCGGCGGTGCGCGATTTCCGGAATCTGTATCCGGCGCTGCGCGAGCTGCGCGCGTCGCAGATCGTGCTCGAGTTCGCCAACCGCGGGATGGACGATCTGCGCCTCTGGCGAGAGTTCCCGACCGACAAGGAGCTGGGCGCGGGCGTCATCGACGTCAAGGCGTTCAAGGCCGAGTCGGCCGCCGACGTGGCCGAGCGAATCCGCGCGATCTTGAAGCACGTGCCACCCGAGAAGCTCTGGCTCAATCCCGACTGCGGATTCTGGGAAACGCCGCGCTGGGTGGTGAAGCAGAAGCTCGCCGCGCTCGTCGACGGCGCCCAGATCGTCCGCCGGGAGCTCGGCGGGTGAAGCGCATCCTGTCGGCGGCGATCGTGGTCGTCACCGCCATGACCGCGAGCGGCTGCGCCGTGGTGCAGCGGGCCGGGACGAATTGGTGGGAGCTGGAGCGCGGCCCCTCGGGCCAGGCGCCCGACCCGGCGACGACGTCCGAGCCGGTCGTGCAGGTCTACGCGGCGCGCACGGTGGGCCTGCGCGGGCTCATCGCGGTGCACACGTGGATCGCCGTGAAGCCGCGCGACGCCGGCGCCTACACGCGCTACGAGGTGATCGGCTGGGGAGTCGATCGCGGTCTCCCGGCCCTGCGCGTCAACCGGACCGGGCCCGACAATTTCTGGTTCGGCGCCCACCCGGAGCGGCTCGTCGACCTGCGCGGCGAGGGCGTCGACGCGATCATCACGCGCGTCGAGGCGGCGGTGGCCGCCTATCCCTATCCGTCCAGCTACCGGATGTGGCCGGGCCCCAACAGCAACACGTTCACGGCCTGGGTCGGCCAGCGCGTGCCCGAGCTCGGGCTCAAGCTGCCGGTCTCGGCCATCGGCAAGAACTATCTGTGCGGCCGGCTCGCGTCGGCCGACGGGCTATACCAAGTGGCCGGGGACGATCGCCGATCTGGCGGCGCAGGCCCCTCGGCGCGATCACCTGCGGCATCTACCCGACGAGCGCTCCGGGCGAGGCGCGCCACCTTCTCCAGTACGGCGGCGCGGCGCTGATCGTCGTCGAGGATCAGGAGCACCAGCAGCTCGGGTAGACGATCGACAGCCGAACCGGCAGGGCCGCGAGGTCCTGGGCGATCTGCCAGCCGAGCGTTTTCAGCGCTTCGACGTCAGAATCTTCGCGGCCGGCCAGCAAGCGCCACCCCTCGTTCTCGTCTCAGCCGTGCGTGATTTCCGGAGTCTCTCTCCCGCCCTGCGCGAGCTCCGCGCCTGCCGGATCGTCCTCGAGTTCGCCAACCGCGGCATATAGAGGAGGATTCGCGCCTCTGGAACGAATCTGTCGTCTCGAGGAATTTCCGCCGGCCAATACGGGGATTACCAGCATTGAGCGCTACGCCCACGAGGACGACCCTCGGGACTAGATGCGTAGTCGGTATCGGTCAAGGAGGAATCGCGCGATGACGCTAGCAAGGTGCGGCGGCGTGGCGATTGCGGCGATGGCGCTCCTGATCGGCGTCGATTGCGGGCTGGCCGATCAGTACACGATCGGGCCCGACGACGTCCTGGACGTCGCAGTGTGGAACAACACGGCGATCAGCCGGACTGTGCCCGTCCGCCCCGACGGGAAAATATCGCTGCCGCTGGTCAACGACGTGCAGGCGGCGGGCCTCACCCCGATGCAGCTCAAGGCCGTGGTGACGAAGAAGCTGTCCAATTACATGTCCGCCCCGGAGGTGTCGGTCATCGTCCGCGAGATCCACAGCGTCACGGTCTCAGTGATGGGCGAGGTCAGGAAGGCGGGCCGATACGAATTGCGAACTCGCACCACCGTCCTCGACGCCATCGCCGTGGCCGGGGGCTTCACCGACTTCGCCTCGCCGTCGCGGGTAGCGGTCCTCCGACAGGAGGGCAAGACGGTGACTCGGATGCTCTTCAACTACGGCAAGGGCATCGCGGCGGACGGCAAGCAGGAGAACTTCTTTCTTCGTGCCGGCGACATCGTCGTGGTGCCGTGAGCCGGAGATGGAATTAGGAGCGGACGGATGACGGGTGCGGTGCACGGGGACTTCGACCTCGCGTTGGTGTGGAGCCGGCGCGGAAGTCTGGCCTGCGTGGTCTTCTGTACCCTGTTCGCGAGCTGCTTGAGTCTCACGTTGTCCCTCCCCAGGATGTACCGCGCGACGGCGACGCTCCTCGTCGCGCAAGCAGGAGGCGTCGAGGGCTCCGGGCGGCTCACGGTCACCGGCGAGCTCGAGACCGGCCTGCACACGATCACCGAGGAGATCCTGAGCCAGACACGCCTCGGGGCCCTCATGGACCGCTTCAATCTCTATCCAGAGTTCCGATCGCCCGGCGGGCGCGCGGCGGCGATCGAGCGGCTTCGGGCCGACATCAAGGTGAAACTCAAGGGGGTAGAGCCGGGCTCGACCCACCCGACAATCGCCTTCAGCGTGAGCGTCCGTGGGCGGGATCCCGAGATCGTATCGCGCGTCGCGAACGCGCTGGCGTCCTTCTACGTCGAGGAAAACCTGAAGTTTCGCGAGCGCGCCCGCCTGGCCAGACTCAGGCAAGAGCTGGCGCAGATGCAGCAGGTTTACAGTAGCCAGTACCCTGACGTCATCCGGCTGAAGATGGAGATCGAGACCACCGAGCGGCAGCTCGCCGGCGCCCTGCGGGTCGGTGACGGATTCCTGCCCGGGAAGCCCGGCACCCCTCAGCGGGGGGGCGAGGCGGTCCCCGGGCGGGAGCAGGAGCCCGCGGAGCTGTCCCGCCGCGCCGAGTTCCGGGTCCTGGATCCCGCCATTCCCCCCTCGACGGCGGCGCCGGATCGACTCCGTCTCGTCCTCTTGGGGGTACTGGCCGCGGTCGGCGCGACCGCCGCCGCGGTGCTGCTGGCCGAGCGTCTGGACACCTCGTTCTACTCCTGCGATGAGCTCCGTGCCTTCACGCGGGTCCCGGTGCTCGCGGCGATTCCGCAAATCGTCACCACCGCCGACGTGGCCTCGCCACGACGCTGGTTCACCGCCGTCGCGGTCGCCGGCGGCCTGGTCGGAGTACTAGTGTCCTACTACGTCGCGCACGGCAACGAGCAGCTGGTCTGGATGCTCTCGCGCTTCGCCTCCTGAGGGGGCCCTCCGCCAAGCCGCGTTGCGATCGCCTGGTCCGAGCGCCTTCGCGTCGTTCGGCCTCGAGCTGAAACCCCCCTCCGTCGCCTCAGGTGACGGGCTATGCCGGCCGCTCCCGGAGTGATATGTTCGGGCAATCTCGGATCGGGAGGCGCTCATGGATGTGCTGGAGCTCGGTCTCGCCGGCAAGGTCGCGATCGTCACCGGTGGCAGCGAAGGACTCGGGCGCGCGTGCGTGGAGCGGTTCGCCCGCTCCGGCGCGAAGGTGGCCGCATGCGCGCGGCGCAAGGACGTGCTCGAGCGCAACGTGGACGAGATCCGACGGGCGACCGGGGCCGAGATCCTGGCGATGGCGACCGACGTGACGCACGGCAACGAGGTCGAGGCGTTCGTGGCGGCCACGGTCGCGCAGTTCGGCGGCGTCGACATCCTCGTCAACAACGCCGGCACCTCGCTGGCCGCCGGCTTCGAGCAGGTCGACGAGGCCACCTGGCAGTACGACTTCGACCTGAAGGTGATGGGCGCCATCCGGCTCTGCCGGCTCGTGATCCCGCACATGAAACGCCGCGGCGGCGGCCGCATCATCAACGTGACGACGGTTGGCGGCAAGGCGCCGCTGGCGCGCTCACTGCCGACCAGCGTCTCGCGCGCGGCCGGCATCAATCTGACCAAGTCGCTCGCCAACGAGTACGCGGCGGACAAGATCCTCGTCAACACGATCTGTCTGGGTATTGTGAAGAGCGCCCAGCACGAGCGCCGCGCGAAGGGCGATCTCGAGGCGCATTACCGTGAGCTCGCGGAGAAGCGCAGGCTGCCGCTCGGACGGGTCGGCGAGGCCAGCGAGTTCGCCGATCTCGTGGCGTTTCTCGCCTCGGAGCGCGCGGCCTACATCACCGGCACCGCCATCAACTTCGACGGAGGCATGACCGCGGCGGTGTAGCGGCCGGGACGCGGCCACGTCGCGGCGGTCGGGACGACTTTTATCAGGAGGAGCGGATGCTCAAGCGGAGAGTGATCGTGGCGAGCGCGATCGGGTGCGTGCTCGGGTTGGGAACGCTGGCGTCCTCTCAGGACAGCAAGCCCCCGACGGCGACCCGCGCGGGGCTCCACAAGATCTACGCCGCGTCCAAGGCCCTCGAGGACGCCCACCGTCATCTCGAGCGGGCCGAGCACCATTTCGGCGGGCACCGCGCGAAGGCGCTCGAGCTGGTCAAGCAGGCGGAGGCCGAGCTGAAGGAGGCGGTGGCGTACGCCAAGTCCACGCCGCCCGCCGCGCCGCCGGCGGCAAAGCCATGACGGCGAAGCTCGCGCTCCACACCTGGACCCTCGAATCGACGGCGCTGCCGGACGTCCTTCGCGCCACGCGCGCGGCGGGCTGGGACGGCGTCGAGCTCCGTCGCGTCGACTTCGCCCGCGCCGCCGAGAAGGGCCAGCCGGCGGCGGACGTGCTGAAGCTGGTGAAGGCGAGCGGGCTCGGCGTCGCGTGCGTCGGCGTGGAGATGGGCTGGATGTTCGCCGACGGCGCCGACCTTCAGCGTCTGATGCAGGCGTTCACCGAATCCTGCCGCTGGGCGAGCGAGCTCGGCTGCGCCACCGTGATGAGCGCGTCCGATCGCGGCCGCGGCGACCTGGCGCGGGCCGCCGCCAACATGCGCGCGGCCGGCGACGTCGCGGCCGCGCACCGCGTGAAGCTCGCCGTCGAGTTCAACTCGCAGGCCGACCAGCTCAACAATCTCGAGATCATGCGGGGGATCGTGGCAAAGGCCGCGCACGCGAGCTGCGGGCTCCTGCTCGACACCTATCATCTGCAGCGAAGCGGCGCCACGCTGAAGGCCATCGACGACGTGACGCTCGGCGAGATCGCGTACGTCCAGTACAGCGACGTGCCGCGCACCGGGCTCGAGCCCGGCAAGGCGCTGGATCGGCTGCCGCCCGGCCGCGGAAGCGTTCCCTTCAAGGAAATCTTCGGGCTCCTGGGCCGGAAGGGCTATCGCGGGTTCATGAGCTACGAGGCGCCAAATCCGGCGGCGTGGGCGCGTCCGGCCGACGAGGTCGCGCGCGAGGCGTTCGAAGCGACGCGCGCGCACCTACCAGCTCGCTGATCGGAGAGAGAGAGAATTCATGCGCAAGACCATCACCGGCACCGGCGGCATGCTGCTCATCCAGACCCTGAAGGACGCGGGGGTCGACTATCTCTTCACGAATCCCGGCTCCGCCGAGACCGGCATCTTTGCGGCCCTCTCCGAGGACCAGGACCAGAAGCTCATCGTCGGCAAGCACGAAGGGCTCGTGGCGGCGATGGCCGACGGCTACCATCGCGTCAGCGGCAAGGTCGGCGTCATCATCGCCCACGTGATGGGCGGCTCGTACCAGCTCGCCGGCCAGCTGTTCAACGCCCAGGTGGCCGGCTCGTCGCTCCTGGTCATCGCGGGCGACTGGGCCTCCGAGATCCAGGATTACCGCGGCCTCGCGCCCTTTCCGGGGCTGACGCAGGCCGAGTCGATGCGTCCGATCACCAAGGACGCGCGCGCGGCGTATCAGGTGGCGGCGAATCCGGCGGCCATCACCGTCGCCACGGCCCGCGCGCTGCGCGAGGCCACCACGCCGCCGACCGGGCCGGTCTACCTCTCCATCAGCGCGGAGCTGCTCCTGCGCGAGGGGCTCGAGGCGCAGATCGGCGAGGCGGCGGGCTATCAGATCGAGCGGCCGGGTCCGGCCCGCGCAATGACGATCGAGGCGATCGCCCGGCGTCTCGGGGAAGCGAAGTGCCCGGTCCTGATGTTCGGTGACGACGTGTGGCGCGAGGGCGGCCAGGCCGAGGCCGTGCGGCTGGCCGAGACGCTCGAGGCGCCGGCGTTCAGCAGCCGGCAGATCTTCGCCAATTTCCCGACGCGGCATCCGCTCTATTGCGGCATGTATCCGGTCTCGAAGGACTTCGAGAACGTCACCGGCCTGAAGCCGGACCTGATCTTCATGGTCGGCTGCCAGGGCGTGCACGGCAGCGTCGCCGAGCCGTTCGTGATCCAGATCGGACCCAACCCGGTGCTCATGGGCCGCCACTATCCGCTCGACATCGCGGCGCAGTGCGAAGTGCCCGAGACGCTCCGCGGGATCACCGCGGCCCTGACGCGCTTGCACGGCGACAAGGTCGCGACGTGGCCGCGCCAGCGGAGCAAGGTGCGCGAGTACGCGAAGCTCCTGATCTCGCGCGAAGAGGACCTGGTGCGCGAGCACGAGCACGACGCGATCGTGCATCCGAGCGTGCTCGAGGCGAGCCTGGCGCAGGTCCTGCCGAAGAACACCATCATGGTCCAGGAAAGCTCGACGGCCCGGACGACGCTCCTGCCGTTCAGCCAGGACGCGATGCACTGGACCCGCAGCGGCGGCGGCTCGCTCGGGTTCGGCGTGGGCGCCTCGATCGGCGCCAAGATCGCCGCCGGCCGCGAGCGGCCCGTCATGCTCCACCTCGGCGACGGTGCTCTGACCTACAGTGCCGCCGGCTTCTGGACGATGGCCCGGTACAACACCGCCGTGCTCACCGTGATCTCGAACAACGAGACCTATCAGGTCGTGCGCACGAACTGGGCGCGCGAGGTTCCCGACAGCAAGATGGTCCACACCGGCAAGTATCCCGGCCTCTACCTGGACGCGCCGGCGACGGACTACGCGGCGCTCGCCCGCTCGCAGGGCGTCGAGGGCGAGACCGTCAAGACGCTGAAGGACCTCGAGCCGGCGCTGAAGCGCGGCGTCGATCGCACGACGCGCGAGAACAAGCCGTACGTGATCGACGTCAAGGTGGCCCGCGAGGGTGTGGGCGCCGACTCCACCTGGTATCAGGACTGGAAGATGTAGCGAGCGTCCTCTATCGCGTGCCGTCGCGGAGCGCTGCGAGCAGGCGGCGAACCCACACGCGGATCATTTCTCGCCGATAGTCGGCGCTGCCCATGAGGTCGGAGAGCGGCTCGGCTTCCTGGGCGGCGGTCGCGGCCGCGGCTCGGACGGCGGCATCGCTCAGCGCCTCTCCGCGAAGCGCGGCCTCGGCGCGGCCGGCGCGGATCGGCGTCGGGGCGACGCCGCCGAGGCCGATGCGTGCCTCGCGGCAGCGCCCGGCCTCGTCCAGGACGATCAGCGCCGCGACGCCGACCAGCGGCCTGTCCTCGGCCGAGCGCGACGTGAACTTGATGTAGCCGGTGCGCGCGCCCTTCGGTGCAGGCGGAACGCGGACGGCCGTGACGATCTCGCCCGGCTCGAGGGCCGCTTCATAGAAGCCCCGGAAGAATCGGGCGATGGGCAGCGCGCGCTCGCCCCCGGGGCCGGCCACGCGCACCTCCGCGTCGTGACACAGGAGGGCCGGGGCCGGGTCGGATGCTGCCTCGGCGTAGGCGAGGTTCCCGCCGATCGTCCCCGACGTCCTGATGGCCGGCGTGGCCACGCGCCGTACCGCCTCGGCGAGAAGCGGCCATCCGTCGCGCGCGACGCGCGAGCGCTCGATGTCGGCGAGGGTCGCCATCGCCCCGAGCTCGAGCGCGGCCCCATCGAGCCCGATCCGCGTCAGCTCGGAGAGCCGGTTCAGCGAGATCAGCCGGTCAGGCTTCACCAGGCCGAGCCGGATCATGGGCACGATTGCCGTCCCGCCCGCGACGAGCCGTGCCTCGCCGTCGATCCGGGCGAGAGCGTCGAGGGCCTCGCGCAAGGACTCGGGCTCGACGAGGCGGAAGGGATGAAGCCGCACCTTACCTCCGGCGCGCCGCGTCGAGGACGGCCTCGACGATCTTCGTGTAGCCGGTGCAGCGGCACAGATTGCCGGACAGCGCTTCTCGCACGTCGTCCGCCGTCGGCCCCGGGTGCTCGGCCAGCAGCGCCTTCGCGGAGAGAAGCATCCCGGGCGTGCAGAAGCCGCACTGGGCCGCGCCGAGCTCGGCGAACGCGATCTGGAGCGGATCGAGCCGGCCGCCGGCCTCCAGCCCCTCGACGGTGACGAGCTCGCGGCCGCGCACGTGGGCGGCCAGGACGAGGCAAGCGCGCAGCGGACGCCCGTCGGCCAGCACGGTGCACGTGCCGCACACGCCCTCGCCGCAGCCGTACTTCGTTCCCATCAGGCTGAGCCCGTCCCGCAAGAGGTCGAGCACGGTCCAGTGATCCGGCACGTCCGTGACGCAGGGCCGCCCGTTCAGCGTGAAGGTCAGGTTCACGAGGGCCGCCCGCCCAGCGCCGAGCGAAGGTTCGCGGCAAACTCACCCGTGAGCTGCTTCACCTTGACCTGCATCACCGCGTCGCCGACCGAGCCGAGGCGGCCGAGCACGCGGACGTCGCTCTGGTAGCGCAGGAGCGTGCCGCCCGCGACCGTCGGCTCGAGATCGAGGGTGGTGTGCACCTCGACGTGGCTGGCGAGCTTGCGATCCTCTCCCCGCCCGACCGAAACAAGACGCCGCGGACGGTCGGACTCGACAATCTCGACGCGGAGATTCTGGGTGGTCGAGAGAAATCCGACTCTGACGGTGATGCGGGCGCGGTAGGTCAGGGCGTCTTCCACCTCGACGCTCTCGCAACCGGGAAGACAGGGTGCCACGCGCCGGGGGTCGAGGAGGAACACCCATACGGCATCGGGAATGGCGTCGACCGTGAATTCCTCGTCGAAGATGGGCACGAGCTACGGCGCCGCACGCCGCGCGGCGAGCACGCGCTCGGCCGTGATCGGTAGCTCGGTCACGCGAATACCCAGGGCGTGCGACACGGCGTTGGCGACCGCGGCGATGCTGGGCGTCATGGCCGGCTCGCCCAGGCCCTTCGCGCCGAACGGCCCGAGGCCGTGGCCCGATTCCAGCAGCACGGTCTGGATCGCGGGCACGTCGAGCGAGGTCGGAATCTTGTAGTCGGCCAGATGCGGGTTCCGGCTCACGCCGTGGTCCAGGGCGATCTCTTCCATCAGCGCGTAGCCGAGCCCCTGGACGGCGCCGCCCTCGAGCTGGCCCTCGGCGTTCGCCCGGTGAATGACGCGCCCGGCGTCGAAGCAGGTGACCAGCCGGCTCACGCGCGTCTGCCCGGTCTCCTCGTCGATCTCGACCTCGATCGCGTGGGTGCCGAACGTGTAGTCGTTGAAGGCCTTGCCCTGCCCGGTCGTCGGATCGATCGTCGGGGCGGCCGGCGCGTCGTACTTCTCGAGCGCCTGCACGGGCCGGCCCTCGGCGATCGCCGCCTTCACGACGGCCGCCAGCGTGAGCGCGCGGCCGGGCGCGCCGCGCACGAACGCCCGCCCGTCGGCCAGCACGACGTCGGCGGGCGCCGCCTCCAGCAGAGCGGCGGCGGCGCCCGCCAGATGACGGCGTACCTCGCGGGCCGCGTTGAGGACCGCGTTACCCGACATCAGGAGCTGGCGCGTGGCCGTGGTGGTGCCGGCGCGCGGCGTGAAGTGGCTGTCGCGGCCCACGGCGGTCACGTGCTCGAGGTCGAGGCCCAGCACCTCGGCGGTGATCGCGCAGAGCGACGAGGTCTGGCCCCCGCCGACGTCGGGCGCCGCGCACCGGACGACGGCGGTGCCGTCGAGCTCCATGCCGACCCAGGCGCTCGCGGAGTCCCGCGTCCAGCACATCCGACCGTACGGCGTGAAGGAAGCGGCGACGGCCCGCCCGACTCGCGTCGCCGCGCGGGACGGCTTCGGCTCGCCGATCCCCGCCCAGGCGCGGCGCATCGTCTCGGCCAGCATCGGCTCGGTCTCCAGAATCTGACCCGTGGCGAGCGTGTCGCCCTTGCGGAGAAAGTTCTTCTCGCGGAGCGCGAGCGGGTCGACGCCGAGCGCGGCGGCCAGCGCGTCCATCTGACCCTCGTACGCCAGGCAGGTCTGGATCGAGCCGAAGCACCGATACGCGCTGGCGACGGGGTTGTTCGTGTAGACCGTCGTCGCGTCGACCTTCACGTGCGGGATCCGGTACGGGCCCGTCGCGGTCACCAGGCTGTAGAGGAGGACCCACGGCGAGAGCGCCGCATAGGCGCCCGAGTCCGAGACCAGGTCGGCCTCGAGCGCGGTGAGGGCGCCGTCGCGCGTGGCGCCGGTGCGATAGCGCATGACGTACGGATGTCGCTTGCCGTGGCCCACGAACGATTCCTCGCGCGAGAACACGAGCTGCACGGGCCGCCGGGTCTTCCAGACCAGGAGGCCCAGCAGACACTCGACGGTCACGTCCTCCTTGCCGCCGAAGCCGCCGCCCACGTACGCGCCCTCGAGCCGCACGCGCCCGTGCGGGAGCCGGAGCACCTCCGCCACGTCGCGGAAGTGCTCGAGCACCTGTGTGCTCACGCGCAGGGTCAGCACGCCCTCGGCATCGATCCAGCCGATGCCGGTCTCGGTCTCCAGATAGACGTGGTCGACGAACGGCGTGCGGTAGGTGTGCTCGACGACGACGTCGGCGCGCCGGAACCCTTCGACGACGTCGCCGCTTCGCAGGTGCCAGCGCCGCAGGATGTTGCCGCCGTCGTGCACCGCCGGAGCGTCCGGGGCGAGCGCCGCGAGCGGGTCGTAGACGCCGGGAACCTCCGCGTACTCGACCTCGACGAGATCGGCGGCCCGGGCGGCGATCTCCGGCGTCTCGGCCGCGATGGCGGCGACCGGCTCACCCTGGAAGCGCACGCGGTCGTCGGCCAGCACGGGCTGCGTGGCGAGGACGGCGCCGGCGGTAGCCTCGGCCATGCGGCCCGGCAATTCCATGCGGAGCTCGTTGCGCGGCACGTCGCGCGCGGTGAGGACCGCGATCACGCCGGGCAGGGCGCGCGCGGCCGCCGTGTCGAGCCGGACGATACGCGCCGCCGCGTAAGGGCTCCGAACGATGCGGCCGTGGAGCATGCCGGACAGCGCCAGGTCGCCCGCGTAGATCGGCCGGCCGCGCACTTTTTCCCACGCGTCGGCCCGCGCCTGGCTCCCGCCGATCACGCGATAGGCCACGCCGCTCTAGACTCCGGAGACTCTAGACACCGAACAGCGGGCGCGACCACTTCACGAGAATGTAGATGAGCAATGCCAGGAGCGGGAGCACGAGGAGCCCTCCGGCCAGGACGATCTGTCGCGTGAAGCGGCCGATCTGCTCCTGCCGGGTCACGGCCCGCTGCTGGAGCTCCAGCGAGCGCTGGGTCACCTGCCGGTATTCGGCCAGGTGCTCGCGCTGCGTGTCACGAATCTCGCGCAGGAGCTTCTGGATCTCGTCGCCTTCCATGCGAGGCCTCTCAGTGTACGATGTTCATGCGTCCCTCGCAGGTCACACGTCCCAGCCGCCGTCGACCGTGACGGACTGGCCCGTCATGTTCGCCGACTCGTCGGAGACGAGGAAGAGGACGGCGTTGGCGATGTCGCGCGCGACGGTGACGCGGCGGAGCGCCATCTCGTCGACGTACTCCTGATAGACGCGCTCGGGCGTCCAGCCGCGTTTCTTCGCCTTCTCGCGGCAGAGCTTGTCCATGCGATCGCCGCCGACGATCCCGGGGTGCAGCGCGTTGACATTGATGTTGTGGGGGCCGACCTCGAGCGCGACGGTGCGCGTGAAACCGCGCAGCGCCCACTTGGAGGACGAGTAGGCCGCCCGGTACTTGTAGCCGCGAAGCCCGGACGTGCCGCTGATGTTCACGATCTTGCCGTAGCGCTGCTGGATCATGCCGGGCAGCACGTGCTTCGTCGGCAGGAACGTGCCGCGCAGGTTCACCGCGATCACGTGGTCGAAGTCGTCGGCCTTGATCTCCCACACCGGCGTCTCGACGGGCCCGGTGACGCCGGCCGCGTTGACCAGGATGTCGACGCGGCCGAAGGTCTCGCGCGCCCGGGCGACCAGGCGCTCGACGGCCGGCTCGTCGGTGACGTCGGTGGGGACGACGATCGCGCGGCGGCCGAGGACCGTGATCTCCCGGGCCAGCGCCTCGAGCGGCTCCGGCTCGCGGGCGGCGAGGGCCAGGCTCGCGCCCTCGCGCGCGAGCGCGAGACAGATATCGTGGCCCATCCCCTTGGCGGCCCCGGTGACGACGGCGATGCGATCGGCCAGCTTCATCGATCATCTCCCTCGGCCCGGTCGCGCGCTCTCAGCTCGGCCGACCGCTCGGCCGGCGGGCCGTAGCCGCCGCCGCCGCACGTCTCGATGACGACCAGATCGTTGGCGGAGAGACGCACCGTCTCCTTGCCCCGGATCACGCGCTGGCTCGGGCCGGGGTTCAGCGTGATGCGAAACGGGGCGGCGTCGCGGCCGCCGGCCAGGCCGTAGGGCGGCACGACGCGCCGGTCGAGCATGCTCGTCAGCGTGACCTCCGGCGCCAGCACCCGATAGGCGCGCCGGAACCCGAGACCACCGCGGTGCGCGCCGTCGCCCCCGGAGCCGGCGCGGAGCGCCTGCTCCTCGATCATGATCGGATATTCGCCCTCGATGACCTCGATCGGCGTGTTCATGACGTTCGACATGTGCACGCGCACTGCGGAGGCGCCGTCCTTCGCGGCGGTCGCGCCCTCGCCCCCGCCGTGGACCTCGTAGAGGATCGACCAGCGGCCGTCGGGCTGGCGCGCGCCGAAGATGAGGACGCCGGACGTGGTCGGCCCGCCGGCGGAAACGCGGTCCGGCAGCGCCGGCGCCAGCGCCCTGACGATCGCGTCGACGACGCGCTGGCAGGTCTCGTGATTGCCGCCGACGACGGGGCGGTCGGGATCGGCGCTCAGGACCGTGCGCGGCGGCACGTGGACGTGAAGCGGCCGGTAGCAGCCGTCGTTCGGCGGCACGTCCGGCGCCACGAGCGCCTTCATCGCGTAGTAGACCGCCGAGCAGGCGACGTAGTACGTCGTGTTCACGGGGCCCCGCACCTGGGGCGAGGTGCCCGTGAAGTCGAAGCGCGCTTCGTCGCCCGCGATCTCGACCCGCACCCGGATCGGGATCGGCCGGTCGTCGACGCCGTCGTCGTCGACCCAGTCCTCGCCCTCCCACACGCCGTCCGGCAGCGCGCGGATGGCCTGCCGCATCTGCAGCTCCGACTCGTCGTGCAGCCGCTCGACGCAGGCGTCGATGATCGCGGCGCCGTGATGGGCGAAGAGCTCCTGGAGCCGGCGTGCCGCGACGTCGTTGGCGGCGAACTGCGCAAAAATATCGCCCTCGCGCTCCTCGCGGCCACGGAGATTGGCGAGGACGAAATCGACCGCGTGGCGCTCGGGGCCGTCCGCCGAGAACAGCCGGATGGGCGCGATGCGCAGTCCTTCCTGATACGCTTCTGTGGCCCAAGGCACGTAGCTGCCCGGCACCGCGCCGCCGATATCCGCCCAGTGGGCGAGGTTGATCGCGAACGCGACCAGCCGGCCGTCGACGAACACCGGCCGGACCGCCTTCACGTCGGGCAGGTGATTGCCGCCGACCTCGGGAAGGTTCAGGAACCACACGTCGCCGTCGCGCAGCCGCTCCCGGGGGATCCGCTTGAGGAACTCCTTGACGGTGAACCCCATGACGCCCAGGTGGATGGGGATGTCCCGGCCCTGGGCGATCAGCCTGCCCTCGGCGTCGGTGAGCGCCGAGGAGAGATCGCCGGCCTCCTTGAGGAGCGGCGAGCGAGCGGAGCGCATGACGATCACGCTCATCTCCTCGGCGATCGCGTAGAGCGCGTTGCGCACGACCTCGAGCGTCGCCGGGTGCAGGCTCACGGGCCGCCCCTCGTCAGCCATCGGCGTCGATCTTGTCCAGGATGCGAAGCGCGAGTGCGGGGGTGAGCGGCAGCGGATGGAGCGCGTCGACGTGACGGATGAAGGCTTCCGCCCAGGCGGGCAGCAGATGGATCTTGCCCGGGTCGCCGGCGAGGCTCCAGGTATCGGCGTCCACTCGGGCGGGCTCGCCCATCTCGGCCGACAGGTGCACGGCCAGGGGACATCGCTCTCGATCTCTGGGGAAGGCAAGCACTTTGCGGAGCGGTTGACAGTAGAGCCAGGCCCGGAACTCGTGAGGGTCGAGGCGATAGCTCATGATAGGCGCCTCCCTTCGTCGACTTCGATGATCAGGTTGCCCAGCCGATCGGCGCGGCAGCGCTGGCCCGGGTAGGCGAGCGTCGTCGACCACTCGTCCTCGACGAGGGCCGGGCCGGCGACGACCTGGCCGGCCGGCAGCGCGCCGCGCTCGTAGCGAGGCATCGCCACCTCGCCGGCATCGCGGAAGTACGCGCGGAGCTCGCCGACCGGGCGCGCCTGGCCGGTGGCGGCGGCCGGCGGCAGCACCACGTCGTCGCCGACGAGCTGAGCCGTCACGCGCAGGTTGACGCACTCGACGCTCTCGCCGGTGGCGTAGCCGTACAGCTGGCGGTGGCGACGCTCGAACGTGGCCCGTAGCGCCTCCGCCGCGCCGTCGGCGCCGTTCACCTCGAGCTCGTAGTTCTGGCCGGCGTAGCGAAGGTCGGCGCTGCGCTTCAGGAGCACGCGCTCGGCCGGGTGTCCCTCGTCGAGGAGCGGCGCGAGACACTGGGACTCGAGCGCGCGGAAGCGATCGGCGACGATCTTTCGATCCCACGACTCCAGACGCATGCGGTGCGTCTGCACCGCGTCGTACCGCAGGGGGGAGACCAGGCAGCCGAGCGCCGAGAACGCGCCGGAGTGGGCCGGCACGACGATGCGCGCGATCCCGGCCTGGCGCGCGAGCGCGCCCGCGTGCACCGGCCCGGCCCCGCCGTAGGCGATCAGCGTGAACTCGCGCAGATCGTAGCCGCGCTGCACCGAGACCAGCCGGAGGGCCCGCAGCATGTTCGCGTCGGCCACCTCGACGACCGCGTGCGCGGCGTCGAGGAGCGAGAGGCCGAAGCGGCGCCGCAAGGGCTCGAGCGCGCGCTCGGCAAGCCCGCGGTCGAGCCGGATGGAGCCGCCGTAGATCCGCTCGGGGTCGAGGTAGCCGAGGATCAGGTTGGCGTCGCTCACGGCGGGCTCGGTCCCGCCCAGGCCGTAGCACGCGGGCCCCGGGATGGCGCCGGAGCTTCTGGGGCCGACCTTGAGGCCGCCCGCCGCGTCGACCCAGGCGATCGACCCACCGCCGGCGCCGATCGACTCGACGGCGACCGCGGGAAGTCGAACGGGATAGTCGCCGAGCTTTCGCTGACGCGCCGTTTCCGGCACGCCGTCGGTGATGAGGCACACGTCCGTGGTCGTGCCGCCCATGTCGAAGGCGAGCGCGCGCGGCAGATCGAGCGCGCGGGCGAGATACGCGGCAGCGGCCACGCCCGCCGCCGGGCCGGACATGGCCATGGTGAGCGGCCGTGCGCGCGCGGCGTCCACCGACATCATGCCGCCGGCGGAGTGGAGCAGGTGCAGCGGAACCGCGCCGGTGGTCGCGTCGAGCCGAGCCACCAGATCGTCGACGTAACGCGCCGTCAGCGGCATGACCGCCGCGTTGAGGACCGTCGTGCACGTGCGCTCGTACTCGCGAAACTCGGCGTTGATCTCGCTCGAAACGGACACGTAGGGGAAGTGCGGGGCGAGCGCCAGCCGCAGTGCCTGCTCGTGGGCCGGATTCGCGTAGGCGTGCAGGAGGCAGACCGCCACGCTCTCCACGCCCTCGCGCCGGAAGCGCTCGACGATCCCCGGCATCTCGGCGAGATCGAGCGGGGCCAGCACCGAGCCGTCGGGACCGATCCGCTCGCCGACCTCGGCGCGGAGTCGCCGCGGCACGAGGGGCTCGGGCTTGGCGGGCAGGTCGATCCGGTAGAGGTGCGGCCGGTTCATGCGGCCGATCTCGAGCACGTCGCGAAAGCCCCGCGTGGTGACCAGGCCGACCGCGCCGAGGCGGCGCTCGACGATCGCGTTGGTGACCAGCGTGGTCCCGTGGGCGAGCGAGGCGCAGTGGCCGACCGCGCGGGCGACCGCGGCGAGGCCGTTCAGCACGCCGCCGGCCGGATTGGCGGGCGTCGTCGGCACCTTGAGCGAGCTCATCCGCCCCGTCGCGTCCCACGCGACGAGGTCGGTGAAGGTCCCTCCGACGTCGACACCCACGCGGACGCCGGGGGCCGTCATGCGATCTTGAAGCGGGCCCGGATCTCGTCGGGCCGCTCGGAGTAGGGCGGGATCGGCTCCGCCGGATCGAAGGCGACGTCGAGGACGAGCAGCGCCGCCTCGCGCGCGGCGCGGGCCCGCGGGAAGGCCGCGCGCAGCCCCGCGACATCGCCCACCCGCTCGACGTGCGCGATGCCGAGCCCTCTCGCCAGGACGGGCCAGTCGACCGGCGCCGAGGGAAGCGACTGACCGCCCGACGACTCGTAGCGGCCGTTCACCCAGAGGATCGCCGTGAGATTCGAGGGGCGACACGCGGCGACGGTCGCGAGGACGCTCGGGCACATCAGGAGCGAGCCGTCGCCCTCCAGCGCGACGACGTGGCGGTCGGGGCGCTCGAGCGCCATGCCGAGAGCCAGCGGGATCGCCGCGCCCATCGAGTCGCACAGGGCGAACACCGGGACGGGAACCGCGAGGTGCGGGAGATAGCGCGCGTTGGCGCCGAGGCAGGAGACGACGACGTCGTCCGGCGCCAGCATGGAGACGAGCGCGTCGAGCAGGGGCTTGCGGGCCGTCACGCCAGATCCTCGCCGGTGATCAGGAGCACGAACGGGCCGCGCGACTGCGCGGCGGCCTCGACGCCGCGGACCACCTGGCCCTCGACGTCGGCCGCGCGGTCGGCGATCGCGAAGGGCAGGTGCCAGGCCGCCAGCGTCGGCTCGGTCACGCGACCCTTCGGCTCGTGGTAGTAGACGGGGTCGCGCCGGTCACCGCGATAGGAGACGATGAAGAAGCAGGGAATGCGGTAGAGGGCCACGAGCCCGGCGAGAACGCCGCCGCAATTGAAGAGGCCGGCGTTCTGGATGAGCACCGCCCCGCGGCCGCCCGCCAGCGCGGCGCCGCAGGCGATCGCCACCGCTTCCTCCTCGCGCGCGGCGTCGACGGCACGGATCGTCCGGGATCCGCGCACCGCCGCCATCAAGGTGCCGATCCAGGTGTCGGGGACCGACGCCGCGAGGGTCACTCGCGCGGCCTCCAGCCCGGCGACGAGTCGCTGCGCGCCGGATCGGAGGGACGTCGAGCTCAACCGTGCTTGCGAAGCTCCAGCCGGCCGATCTGGCGCCGGTGCACTTCGTCGGGCCCGTCGGCGAAGCGGAGCGTCCGCGAGTGGGCCCACATCGAGGCCAGCGGGAATTCCTGGCTCACGCCGCCGCCGCCGTGGAGCTGCATGGCGCGCTCGACGACCTGCAGCGTCATGTTAGGCACGGCCACCTTGATCTCGGCGATCGCCTGCTTGGCGGCCTTGTTGCCGACGGTATCCATCATGTAGGCCGCGTGCAGCACGAGCAGCCGAGCCTGGTCGATCTCGATGCGCGACTGGGCGATGCGCTCGAGCGTGATGTCGTTCTCGGCCAGTCGCTTGCCGAACGCCACGCGGTTCTGCGAGCGCTTGCACATGAGCTCGAGCGCGCGCTCGGCGACGCCGATCTGGCGCATGCAGTGATGGATGCGGCCCGGGCCGAGGCGCCCCTGGGCGATCTCGAAGCCGCGCCCCTCGCCCAGCAGGATGTTGGACGCCGGCACCCGGACGTTCTCGAAGAGAACTTCCCCGTGGCCGTGCGGGGCGTCGTCGTAGCCGAACACGGTCAGCATGCGGGCCACCTTGATGCCGGGCGTGTCGCGCTCCACCAGGATCATCGACTGCTGCTTGTAGCGGTCGGGATTCTTCGCGTCGGTCTTGCCCATGAAGATGAGGATCTGGCAGCGCGGGTCGCCGATGCCCGAGGTCCACCACTTGTGGCCGTTGATGACGTAAGAATCACCGTCGCGGATGATCGACGACTCGATGTTCGTGGCGTCCGACGAGGCCACCTTGGGCTCGGTCATCACGAACGCCGAGCGGATCTTGCCTTCGAGCAGCGGCGCGAGCCACTGCTTCTTCTGGGCCTCGGTGCCGTAGCGCTCGATCGTCTCCATGTTGCCGGTGTCGGGCGCCGAGCAATTGAACGCCTCGGGGGCGATGGGCGAGCGGCCCATGATCTCGCAGAGCGGGGCGTACTCGAGGTTGGTGAGCCCGGCGCCGCGCTCGCTCTCCGGCAGGAAGAGGTTCCAGAGGCCGCGCTCGCGCGCGTGCGCCTTCAGCTCCTCCATGATCGGAGGCACTTGCCACCGGGTCGAAGCCGCGTCGAGCTGGTCGTGGAAGACCTTCTCGTTCGGATAGATGTACTTGGTCATGAAGTCGGCGAGCTGCTCCATGTACATCCTGGTCTTCTTCGAGTACTCGAATTCCATCGCGCTCTCCTTCCTTCATAGGCGCGCCTCGGTCGGCGGGGCCCCAGCCCCGCGACGACCTGCGGCCCGCACGGCCTTCTTTCATCTGCTCGCCTCGGCGGGCGGGGCTCCAGCCCCGCGACCGCCTGCAGCGCGCACTGCGCTCAGTGCTGGTACCGCGGCAGCGTCTTGAGCGGCGAGAAGAACACCGGCCGGGCCATCCGCCCCACCGGCACCTCGATCAGCACGGGCCGGTCCATCTGGATCGCGTCGGCCACGAGCTTGCCCACCTCGCTCGGCTCCTTCGCGCGCCGGCCCACCGCGCCGTAGGCCTCGGCGAGGCGGACGAAGTCGGGGTTGTGCAGCTCGGCCGCGAACTTGCCGCCCCAGTGCTCGTCGAGGTCGCGGGCGACGTTGCCGTAGGCGTTGTCGTTGAACACGACGGCCACGACGTTGATGCTCTGCTGCACCGCCGTCGACAGCTCCTGCGCGTAATAGAGGAAGCCGCCGTCACCCGCGATCATGACGACTGGCTTACCGGGGACCGCGACCTTGGCGCCGAGCGCGGTCGGGTACTCGAAGCCGAGATTGCCGGAGTACGACGAGTTGATGTAGGTCCGCGGGCGGTACACCGGGAAGAACGGCCGCGAGAAGTAGCCCATCTGGGTCATGCCGGCGATGACGACCGCGTCCTCGGGGATGCCCTGGCGCAGCGACCGGAGGATCGACGAGTTCGGCTCCTGCGTCATGAAGGAGCCGACCTCGGTGCGCAGCGCGTCGCGCTCCGCCTTCCCCGAGGCGCGGGGCTTGCCGCCCGCGCGGAGGCGCTCCAGCAGCCGCTCGAGCGTGGCCTTCGCGTCGCCGACGAGCCCGGTGGTCTTCGTGTGGTTGCGGCCGATCTCCGCGCCGTCGGCGTCGATCTGGATGACCTGCTGCTCGGCCTGGAACCCGGCGATGGCGCAACGGGTGCCGACGGCGAGCACGACGTCGGCCGCGTCGAGGTAGCGGCGCAGCGGACTCTTCGGGAAGAGCCCGGCGCCCAGCGAGATATCGCTGGCGTCGCTGACCGCGCCCTTGCCCTCCGCCGTCGCGACCACGCCGGCCTGCAGGAACTCGGCGACGGCCGCGAGCGCCTCGTGAGCGCCCGAGAGATGGACGCCGCCGCCCGCGTAGATCGCGACACGCGGCGCGCGCAGGAGCGCTTCGGCCGCGCGGTCGATGTCGGCGGCCGGCGCCGCGGCGCGCGGCGGATGCGCTGTGACCGCGTCCAGCGTGACGTCGACTTCCTCTTCCATCGTGTCCCACGGCATGTCGATCGCCACGGGACGCGGCCGCCCGCTCCGGAGCTGGCCGAAGGCCTCGTGGACGATGCGCGGCGCGTCGGCGACCTGCATGATGCTCTGGCGCCACTTGGTGGACCCGGCGAGCGCGTCGAGCTGGTTGTCGAGCTCGTGCAGGACGCCGATCTGCTTGCCGATCTGGTTGCGCGGGATCTGTCCGGCGATCATCAGCACCGGCGACGAGGCGGAGTACGCGGTGTTCAGGCCGGCCGCCGCGTTGAGCAGGCCGGGCCCCGGTACCGCCACCGCCACGCCGATGCCGCCGCCGGCCCGCGCGTAGCCGTCGGCCATGTAGGTCGAGGAGCCCTCGTGGCGCACGGTGATGAAACGGAGCGGCTCGTCGCGGAACGCGGTGACGATGCCGTAGAGCTGGACGCCGGGAAGCCCGAACGCCACCTTCACGCCTTCGCGAGCGAGAGCCTTGACGATCGCTTCACCACCGGTCATGCGTGCCATTGACGGCTCCTTGAATTCGTCGCTGCGCCTCGGCCGGCGGGGCCAGCCCTGCGCAGGGCCGAAGGGTATCACGCGCGCCTGCCGGCCGTCTCCGCCCCCGCGGGCGCGGGGCTCATCGTACACTACCGCCCGATGCCCGAGCTTCCCGAGGTCGAGGCCGCCCGGCGCTTGCTCGCGCGCACGGCGGTGCGGCGCCGAATCGTCACGGTCAACGTCGTGCGCGACCCGATCGTGTTCCAGGGCGTGAGCCCGGCGCGCGTGCGGCGGGCGCTGCTTGGACGCCGCGTGCTGGCGGCGCACCGGCACGGCAAGCACCTGTGGCTCGAGCTCGACGGCCGTCCCTGGCCGTGCTTCCACTTCGGGATGTCCGGCGAGATCGAAGTCCGTGGCCAGCGCCGCGGCCGGCTCATGACCGAGGGCCGCCGGGCGCATCCGGACGTCTGGCCGCCCCGATTCCTCAAGCTGCACCTGGTGCTCGACGACGGCACCGAAGTCGCGTTTCGCGACGCGCGCCGGCTCGGGCGCGTGCGGCTGCGCCACGACCCGCGCGCCGAGCCGCCGATCAGCCTGCTCGGCTTCGACGCGCTCCACCAGCTGCCGCCCCTCCGCCGCCTGGCGGCGCTCTTCGGCGAGCGCGCGGCGCCGGTCAAGGCGGTGCTGCTCGACCAGTCGTTCTCGGCGGGCGTGGGGAACTGGATCGCCGACGAGGTGCTCTACCAGGCCCGCATCGATCCGCGCCGCCGCGCCCACATGCTCACGGCGGCGGAGGTCGGGCGGCTGCGCGCGCGCCTGCGCTCGGTCGTGACCACGGCGGTTCGAGTCGGCGCCGACAGCGACCGGTTCCCGCCGAAGTGGCTCTTTCACACCCGGTGGAGCAAGCGCCTGCGGAGCCCGATGACGGCGCGCGGCGAGCGCATCCGCTATCTGACGGTGGGCGGCCGGACGACCGCATGGGTCGCCGAAGTTCAGCGCTGATCGCGCCGGCCGAGCGACCGGTGGTAGCATGTCGGATCTTCTGCAGGAGGCGGGGATGTCGAATATCGCGCCGGTGCACCTCATGCGATGGATCGAGGAGAACAAGGGCCTGTTCAGCGGGCCGGTCGCGAACAAGGAAGTCTTTCCGGAGAGCGAGTTCATCTATCAGATCGTCCGCGGGCCGAACGCGCGGAACGACTTTCACATCGACCCGGGCGACGAGATCTTCTATCAGCTGAAGGGCGACATCACCGTGCGGTGCCTCGACGCCGACGGCGCGATGCGCGACGTCCGGGTGCGCGAGGGCGAGGTCATGCTCTGCCGCGCCGGCACGCCGCATTGCCCGATCCGCCCGGCGGACACCTGGGGGCTCGTCATCGAGCGCAAGCGCCGGCCCGACGAGCTCGACCGGCTGGCGTGGTTCTGCGAGCGATGCGGCGGGAAGCTCCACGAGGCGACGTTCTCGTGCGCGAACATCGAGGTGGAGCTGCGCGACGTCATCCAGACGTTCAACGCCAGCGCGAAGCTCCGGACGTGCGCGAAGTGCGGCGCCGTCCTGCCGGTCCCGGCCGGCGCCGCAGCCCGCGACTAGGCGGGGTCGGTGTACTTCACATCGCAGCGGTAGGTCCGGTACTCGCCCACGAAGAACGGCTGGAGCGGCGCCATGATCTCCCGGTAGAGCGGGCTCTGCTCGTAGGCCTGCATGTCCGCCGGGTTGTCCCAGAGGCTCACGGCGAAGCCGGTGTCCTTGTCCGCGGAGTCCTGCGCGAGCCAGCGACCGCGAAGCCCCTTGAGCCCCTTGCCCTTGGTGAGGACGTTCGCCCGGTAGGTGTGCTCGAACTCGTTCCACGCGCCCGCGCGAAGCTTGCCCCAGGTAATGCGGATCACCATGGCTGACCTCCTTGGCTGATTCGACCTCCGATCGCGCCGGCGTTGCCGGCGGCGGCCCGAGACATTCGGGCCTTTGTTCCAGGCGCCCGGCACGGCGGGCGCGGTGGATTCAGCGAGCGAAGTTGTCGATCAGGAAGCGCGAGATGCTGTGGCGCGACGGAAGGCTCGGGAGGCTCGAGCACGAGAACCAGCGGGCGTCCTCCAGCTCCTCCGGGTCGACCTTGATGTCGCCGCCCGCGTAGGTGGCGACGAAGCCGACCATGAGCTGGCTCGGGAAGGGCCAGTTCTGGCTCCCGACGTACGTGATGTCCTTCACGTCCACGCCGACCTCTTCCTTCACCTCGCGCGCGACGCAGCCCTCGAGCGACTCGCCGTTATCGACGAAGCCGGCGACCAGCGCGTAGCGGCCGGGCGCCCAGATGGACTTGCGGGCGAGCAGCACGCGATCGCCGTCGCGCACGACGACGATGACCGCCGGGTGCAGGTGAGGATAGTGCTCGTACTGGCAGCGCGGGCAGCGCTTGCCCCACTCGCCCGGAAGGCGCTCGGTGCTCTCGCCGCAGCGGGGACAGAAGCCGCTCGTCGATTCCCACCAGAGCGCCTGCATGGCCATGCCGCCCAGCGAGAGGAGATCGTCGGGCAGCCGCGTGCCCGCCATGGGCACGAGCGTCTCGCGCTGAAACTCCTCGGGGACCGCGGCGTCGCGCGGGAGCGAGGCGACCCAGCATTCGGTGTCGCCCCCGAGCGTGCCGAGCCAGATCGACTCGCCGAGCGCGCCGTCGAGATTCGCGGGGCGGTCGCCGGCTGGAAGTCGGAAGCTCTCGCCGTCCGGGACGACAACGAGCTTCTGATCCTGGATGATCAGCCACTGTCCGCGCTCCCTCGGCGGCTTCGGGCCGCGCTTGGCCGGAACGAAGGAGCCGCGAAGGCAATCCATGTTGAACGGCAGGTAGACGGTCAGCGGCGTCGTCATGATCCCAGGAGCCCCACGTTGACCGGCGCGCCGGCGCCCTCGGCGCCGCGGCCGACCGCCGGTGCTTCGGCGCTGAGCTTCTGGAGGGCGGGCATGACCTCGCGCGCGAAGAGGCGCATGTTCCGCTCGGCGTCCGCGAACGGCATCCCGGCATAGCTGAAGACCCCGACGTAATGGCTGTTGCCGGTGCGTGCGTGGATGTCGAGGATCTTGTCGTAGCACTGCGCGGGCGTGCCCCACACCTGTAGATTTGTGAAATAGTCGACCACGGTGTCGGTCCCGTACTGGGCGATCTTCTCGGCCATCTTGCCGTAGTACTCGTAGCCCTTCGTCCGGGCGAGATGATCGCCCTGGAACTGATAGTGGTCGAGGACCGTCTGGTAGTAGCCGCCGATGTAGCGGCGCGCCATCTCCTCGGCGCGCTCGGCGCTCTCGTCGCAGAAGGTCCAGCCGGCCGAGACCGGCGGCGGCGCGTCGACGCCGTTCACCTCTCGGTAGATCGAGCGGTAGGTCTCCAGCTCCCGCGCGACCTCCTTCCACGGCTTCTGCGGGATGATGAGAATTCCCACGCCGAGCTTCGCCATGACCGGCAGCGATTCGGGCGAGACGGCCGCGGCGTACGTCCGGCCCCGGAACGACTTGAACGGCGCCGGCCGGATCGCCGCGCGCGGCTGCTTGACGAAGGTGCCGCTGTACTCGCAGTAGCCGGTCTCGAGCCCGCCCAGCAGCGTCTCGGCGGACTCGACGAAGCGCTGGCGCGACTCGTCCATCGAGAGGCGAAATCCGTCGAACTCGACCTTGCCGGCGCCGCGCCCGAGGCCGAGGATGAGGCGCCCGCCCGAGATGTTGTCGAGCATCGCGACTTCCTCGGCGACCCGCATCGGGTCGTGCCACGGCAGCACCACCACCATCGAGCCGAGCTGGGCGCGCGCGGTGCGGCCGGCCATGTACGTGAGGAACTGGAGCACGTCCGGGCACATCGTGTAGTCGGTGAAGTGGTGCTCGACGCCCCAGACCGACTCGAAGCCGAGCGGCTCGGCGAGGTCGGCCAGCCGGAGCTCCCCGGTGTAGACCTCGCGGTCGGTCCTGGCCTTGCCCGGGTTCTGGAAAACCGCCGCCATCCCGACGTGCATGGGCGCTCCCCTTTCGGCGTTGTATTATTGCCCCGATGAGCCCATTCGATCCAGCCCCCTTCGTCGAGCGGCGGCAGCGGTTCGCGGCGGCGATCGGCGACGCGCTCGCGATCGTGCCCGGCGCCCAGGAGCTCCGGCGCAACGGCGACGTCAACTACGAGTTCCGCCAGGCCTCGGATTTCTTCTTCCTGACCGGGTTCGACGAGCCCGACGCCGTCGCCGTCTTCAACCCGGCCGACGCCAAGGAGCGGTTCGTCCTCTTCGTCCGCCCGCGCGACCGGGAGATGGAGATCTGGAACGGGCGGCGGGCCGGGGTCGAGGGCGCCATCGCGACCTACGGCGCCGACGCCGCCTACACGATCGACCGTCTGGACGACAAGCTCCGCGAGTACATGCTCGACCGGCCGGCGGTGTTCTATCGTCTGGGCAGCGGCCCGTTCGACGGCCGGGTGACGCGCCTGGTCGGCGACCTGCGCGCCGCGCGGGCCCGCGGCCACGCCGCCCCGGTGCGGATCGAGGACCCGGGCCCGATCCTCCACGAGCTGCGCCTGCGGCGGTCGCCGGCCGAGCTCCAGCGCCACCGCCGCGCCTGCGAGATCAGCCGCGACGCGCACGTCGAGGCGATGCGCTATGCGCGGCCCGGGCTCTACGAGTACCAGGTGCAGGCGGCGCTCGAATACGTCTTCCGCGTGAACGGCTCGCCGCGCAACGGCTACCCGTCGATCGTGGCCTCGGGCCCTAACGCGTGCATCCTGCACTACAACGAGAACACCCGTCGCATGGAGGAGGGCGATCTGCTCCTCATCGACGCCGGGTGCGAGTGGGGCTACCACTCCGCCGACATCACGCGCACGTTTCCCGTCAGCGGGCGGTTCACCGCCCCTCAGCGCGCCGTGTACGAGGTCGTCCTGCGGGCGCAGCTCGCGGGCATCGCCGCCGCGCGTCCCGGCAACCGCTACGAGGCGATCCACGAGGCGGCCCGGCGCGTTCTCGCCGAGGGGCTCGTGGCGCTCGGCGCCTTACCGCGCGGGCTCGAGGAGTCGCTCGCGATGCACCACTATCGCGAGTTCTACATGCACGGCACCGGCCACTGGCTCGGCATGGACGTGCACGACGTCGGCGACTACAAGATCGATCGCGCGTCGCGGGTGCTCGAGCCCGGCATGGTGCTCACGGTCGAGCCGGGGCTCTACTTCGACCCCGAGCGCGAGACGGTCACCTATCACCTGCGCGAGTACAGCGAGGACGAGATGTGGGAGCGTCGCCTCCGCTCGGGCGCCGCCGCCGCCAGGAGGATGGAGGACGAGGAGAAGGCGAAGGCCCCGACGGTCATCCACCCCGTGCCGCGGGAGCTTCGCGGGATCGGTATCCGCATCGAGGACGACGTGCTGATCACGGCGGACGGCTGCGACGTTCTCACCGCCGGTACCCCGAAGACCGTGGCCGAAGTCGAGCGCGCCTGCGCCGAGGCACCCCGTCTGCCGCGCGCCTGACGCGCGGCGCGCCCCCCAAGCCGGCGGCCTTGCGTGCGTGAGCCGGTCGCCCTCGCGCTGCTGCTCCTCGCCGGCTGCGCGACGTTCCAGCCCGAGCTCCGCGACGCGCGCTTCACGCTGGTCAACCACGGTAACTTCACGTCGACCCAGCTGCGGCGCGCGCGCGCTCAGCTCGACGTCGGCCTCAGCGCCCTCGAGCGCTACATCGGCCCCATCCCCGCCCGCAAGTTCCCGGTCGTCGTGAATCTGCGGCCGGGGCGCGGCGTGTCGCGCAGCTACGGCGGTCAGGGCGCGATCGAGCTGTACTGGGTCCACGAGGAGCGGGCCCCCATCATCCACGAGCTGACCCACGTGCTGGCCGGCTACACCTCGGCGAACGGCCACTGGACGCAGGAGGGGTTCGCCTCCTACATGCAGGACGAGTACGGCGAGGACGTTGCCTTCCCGACGCAGAAGGTGGCGCACGGCCTCGTCAAGGTCATCCGGCAGGAGGGCAGCTTCCTCCCCATGCTGGACGTGATGCGCGATCGCAGCCGCGGGAAGTACTTCGGGCTCGGCACGCCCTGGGAGCGGTGGCTCGCCTACACGCAGTCGACGTCGCTCACCCGCTACCTCATCGAGACCTACGGCGCGGAGAAGTTTCTCAAGATCTACGACCGGCCTGTCGAGGCGATTGACTTCGCCGGGCTGTACGGGAAATCGATGGAGGCGCTGATCGACGAGTGGTCGAGATTCGTGACCGATCTTCCTGGTGACACGTCGGCCGCGCGCGCGGTTTACTTCAGCATGAGGGGAGGCGGGCGGCGGCTACCGTAGCTGCGCGCGGCCCGTGCTGCCGACGGCCTTGACGAAGGCCTCCTGGGCGAGCAGGTTCCTGAGGGCCGCCGCCGCCGCGTCGTAGTAGGCGTCGCGGCCTCCACGACTCGACTTCGCCGTTCCGCCGGTCGTCGAGGTGAGGACGACCGTGCGCGTACGCCGCTCGTAGGCCTGCCACTCGATCTCGACGGAGCCCTCGCTGGAACGCCCTTGAGGGCCGCTGCACACGTTGAGGGTCACCGCCTTGATGGCGCCCGCCAGCAGTAGCTCGGCCTGTCCTCCTTTCGCCTCGTCGAAGAGCGACTTCGGCGGCCCGGGTGTCCGGTAGCCGGCTTTCTGCAGCTCGTCCCGGAGAATGCCGATGACCTCACCGGGTACGTCCTCGTCGACTCCGACTCGCCAGGTCATCGGGCCCTGCGGCAGGCAGAGCCAACCCTCCGAGGTCCTCCCGATCCTGGTGCCCACGGGGAGCTTGCTCACCAGCCGCGTCAACGCGATCTCGCGCGGCTCCGTCGGCGCGGGAAGCGCCTTCCTTTCCTCGAAGCGGGCGGGCGCCGGCCCCGTGGCCGAGCATCCGACGAGCGTGAGGAGGGTGAGAAGCAAGCCGAGTTGACTCCACGCGGCGGGTCGTGTCATTCGCGCCTGAGAATCGTCTCAAACCGCCGCGTGGTCAATGGGCCATGAAGGGTCATGCTGGTGCTCTATGAAAATGTCACCCCCTAACTGTTCCGTGAAAATGTCCTCCCCTCATGGAGACTTTCACGATGA
>Ga0137403_10000351_pt1 | contig 59027 bp, 42 predicted proteins | sample CZOMad2_1_16fung_FD_122057 | JGI IMG/M metagenome (GOLD analysis project Ga0137403, IMG submission 122057) | Vadose zone soil fungal communities from Angelo Coast Range Reserve, California, USA - CZOMad2_1_16fungal (Hybrid Assembly) | ecosystem: Environmental > Terrestrial > Soil > Vadose zone...
GGGCGTCTCCGCAGGCCGGGGACACTGAGATCTCGGCAGCGTTGGAGACGCCCCGACGGCGCGGTAACGGCAAGGATTTCGATAGCGCGAGGGGCGACAGGAATCTCCGTCTGCGACCCGATTTCTTCACAGCCTCTCCGGGACGTTCGCGAGCGTCGTGGATACCGGGGCGTTCTAATTCCGCTTCGGCTTCGGCGCCCCCTCTGGAGCCGGAGCGTCCTTCGGCCGCAGGCCGGCTTCTTTCAGGATGCGGTCGGTGATGATGTTCACGTCGCGGTTGAAGCCGTGCCCCCCGGGGACCCCGAGGCGGACCGCGGTGCCGGGAGGGAGGCGCGTGCACGGGCTGTCCTTCTCCGCGTTCGCATAGACGCAGAGCGCCGGGCTCCCCTGCAAGCGCGGGATCTCCGGCAGCACCGGAAGGTCCGGCCGCTTCGGCCGGTCGCTCATCCAGCCGCCGAAATTGAAGTCGAAGGTCGCCTCCTTGTCCGGCCCCACCAGGGCGACGAGGGAGACCCGCGCCCGCAGCTCGGGAGGCAGGCGGGAGACCATGAAGGGGAGCACGTCGGCACCCTGTGAATAGCCGACGAGGATCGCCTTGCTCTTCCCCCAGGCCTTGAAGTAGTGCTCCAGGATGCGGGCGAGGTCGCGGGCGGTGCCCTCGGGGTCGCGCGGGGTCCAGAAATAGGTCAGGGCGTCGAGGCCGACGACCGGCACGGCGAGGTCGGCTAGGCGGCGGCCGAGCTTGCGGTCGAGCCCCACCCAGCCGCCGTCGCCGGAGAGGATGACCGCGAAGGCGTCCTTGGCCACCCCTTCGGCCGGGATCTCGACCAGTGGCAGGTCCTGGAGATCGCCCCGCGCCGCCGCGGTCGCCGCCTCCTTCTGGCGGGTGGCGCCAAAGCTGTCGAAGGCCTGGTGCAGGAGAGCGAAATCCTCCGGAACGGATGCCGCGGAGGCCGCCGATGCCGCCGACACCGCCGGGACAGAAAGGAGCTTGGCCGCAGGAATGGGCGCCAGGAACTCCTTGGCGCTTCCCTCCGGGCAGGCCGGCCCGTCGAGGACGATCCACGGGCTCTCCAGCCGGGTCGCCGGCTCCAGCTTGATTCCCGTGCCGGCCCACTTGCGATCGGCGTGCAGGTCGTTGCCCGGGCAGAACGGCCGCTGGACCTGGATCACCGGGCAGAAACCGACCGTCACCGCCCCCTGGAAGGTCGAGGGCGGCGCCTGGGCGAGGGTGGCGTAGGCCAGGGTCGCGCCCGTGGCATCCCCCACCAGGAGGGGCGGGATGTAGCGCGGTACTTCGAGCTTCTGCTCGACGAAATGGGAGAGGGTCTCCAGGTCGGCCGCCGGATAGCTGCAGCTGGCGCCGCTCTTCTCGGTCGTCGCAAGATAGTGCTGGACGTCGACGACGACCACCAGGGTGCCCCAGGCGGTGAGCTCACCGGCCATTTTGGCCGTTCCCGTGCTATCCGCGGCAGCGGAGAGGAGCAGGACCACCTGCGACGGCGGGCCGGCCGGCCGGTGGACCGGCAGGGTGCCGAAGCGCCCGAACTGGAGGCTGGCCGGGGGGGCGGCAGCCGCGGAGGGGGGGGTGCCCTGGAGCAGGAGCGCCAGGAGAATCCCGAGAGCCTGGATCATGTCGTCGTCTCCATTCCGGGGGATGGCAGGCTTGCAAGAGGCTTACCCGGGCCGCGGCCGGCGGGATATCCTGCGGTGTATGAAGCGAATCGTCACCGGCGTTGCCCTCTCCCTGCTCGCCTCCCTCCCCTCCCCGCCTGCCGGCGCCCAGCGCATCCCGCCGGCCCTGGCGACCGGGGTGGTGGACGAGTCGCTCTCCCCAGCGCTCCCGCGCCACGCCTTCGAGGCCGCCGGTGCCGCGCCCCTCGCCCGCCTGGCGCCGGCCGCGGTCGCCGTCCCCGAGCGGCTGGCGGCGCTCGCCGACTGGAACCGGAGCGGGCAGCGGCCGCGGCGCAACGGCTTCCCGCGCGACCTGCCGGCCGGCCCGGCCGTCGACCTCGGCGCCCTGCTCCGCGCCCGGGCCGGCGAGACGCTCGCCGGTGGGGTGGTGGCCGACGCCGGGGACGAGCGGGTGTGGGCCGCCCAGCTGCGGATCGACGGAGCCTGGCGCCTGCGTCTCCATCTCACCCAGGTCCACCTGCCCCCCGGCTCGCGCCTCTGGGTCTATGGGGGGGGTGGGGAGGGCGGCCGCGCCGTCGGTCCGCTCGGCCTCGACGCCGCCGCTCGCGAGCTGTGGACCCCGAGCGTCGGCGGTGGCGCCCTCACCCTGGAAGTCCACGTGCCGGCCCGGGCGAACGTCCCCTTCGGCCAAGCGGCCGGCTTCCGCCTCGACCGGGTCCTGGAGCTCGTCGAGCTCGACGCCCAGGGGGCGCCGTTGCCCCTCGCCAAGGCCGTCCCGGCCTGCCTGGTCGACGCGACCTGCATCGCCGACAGCCGCTTCCACGGCATCGACAACGTGCGGAAGGCGATCGCCCTCCTCGGCCACGTCGACGCGTCCGGCTTCGGCGCCGAGTGCACGGGCGCGCTCTTGAACGACACCGACGACACGACGACGATCCCCTACCTCCTGACCGCCAACCACTGCCTGAGCGGCCCCAACGAGGCGGCGAGCCTCGAAGTCTTCTTCGACGTCAAAACCGCGGCCTGCAACGGCGCCGCCCCCAACCTCGACACCCTGCCGCGGGTGAACGGCGCCACCCTTTTAGCGACCAGCGGGCAGAGCGATTTCACCCTCCTCCAGCTCTCCCGCTTTCCGGACAACCGGCGTTTCCTCCTCGGCTGGGACGCGCGACCGGAGGTGCTGGTCAACGGCACCCCGGTCCACCAGGTCTCCCACCCCTTCGGCCGGCCGCAGTCCTACAACGAGGCCTTCTTCGAGAGCCAGCCGCGCCACCTCTGCTCGCCGGCGGACGAGGGGGGCATCCCGATCAACGACCTCTCCAAGTTCATCTACCTGCACCCGACCTTCGGCGGCACCTTCGTAGGCAGCTCGGGCTCGCCGGTCCTCCTGGACGGCGGCCTCGTCGTCGGCCAGCTCACCGACGGCTGCGGTCCCGACCCCTCGAACGGCTGCGACTACCGAAACGACTGCGCCAACGGCGCCTTCTCCGCCACCTACCCGCAGATCGCCAGATGGCTCGACCCCCGCGCCGCCGGCGCCACCTCCTCCTGCATCCCCGACGACACCAGCCTCTGCCTGAACGACGGCCGTTTCCGCGTCCGCATCCAGTGGACGACCGCGACCGGCACCGGCGCCGGCCACGCCGTGACGCTCACCGGTGACACCGGCTATTTCTGGTTCTTCGCCCCCACCAACGTCGAGGTGGTGACCAAGGTCTTGAACGCCTGCGCCCTGGGTTCCCGCTACTGGTTCTTCGCCGGCGGCCTGACCAACGTGAAAGCGGTGATCACGGTGACCGACACCAAGACCGCCGCCGTCCGCACCTACGTCAATCCCCAGGGAACGGCGTTCCAGCCGATTCAGGACACGTCGGCGTTTGAGACCTGCCCGTAAGCAGACCGAGTCGATTTATCCTGCTCCTTAAGAAGTGATCGCGTGGCCGCGATCGGCGGGAAAGCGGCGACCGGGTGGCGGCCCCGGGGTCGCGAGGCCGAAGACGGCGTGCCAGTAGGCCCAGGAGCGCGGATCGAAGAGGCCCGGCGGTGGATCGGCCAGGACCTGCCGGAAGGCGCTCTCGGGGAAGTGCTGCTGCGCCACCGCCAGGTCTTCGGGGGTGCCGTAGACCATCACCTGCGCGAGGAACCGCGTGGGGTCGGCGAGCGCCGCCGCCGGCTCTTTCCACCAGAAGAGACGGCGGGCGGCCTGCTCCAGGTCCAGGTCGGTCAAGGGAGGAGCCCGCCGGGACGTGCGGACACTTCGGGGAGTCGCGCGATGTCGACCTGTCCGGCCGCCGCGGTGAGTCGGGAGCGCACCTCCTGGGGCAACGTTTCGAGGTCTCCGTCGCAGTAGTAGGACAGCGCCTTGGCGCTCAGGATCGGGTTGAACGTCGGTCCGTACACGGCGCGCGCGGCGGCGAGGGCCTGGGCCAGATCGATCCCCGCCGCGAGGAGTTGGTCCACGTCGAGGTAATCCTTGGCTTCCCCCCGATCCTGGACCACCTTCACCTTGGTCGCCGCGAGATCGAGTAGGGACGCGACCAGGACTGCGTTCCCCTCCGCCGGTTCTGGGTCTTCGACCCGGCGAAGGCTCAACCCTCCAAAGAAGGACACCTTGACCGGCCCGCCCCGGTCGATGCGGCAGACCAGGGTGTTCGGCCCCGTCTGGAGGCGGACCGCGGCGGCGAGAAACGGAACCTGCCGTTCGAGCTCATCGGGAGCGAATGTCTGATTGGAGAAGAAGTCGAAGTCCTCCGAGACTCGGTGGGCGAAGCGTAGCGCCAGAGCCGTCCCGCCGTACAGGACGAACCCGGCAGGGAGGGCGGCGAGGTCCGGCCAGAGATCCCGCTGCGCCGGGGGGAGAACGTCGAGTCGAGGGCGGAGCATAAGAAGTCGGCACAGAGCCGAGGGCTCGGGCCTCCCCCTATGATGGCACACTGAATCGGGATCTGGATCGCGCTGCTGCGCCCACGCAGCCCTGTCTCGCTTCCGAGCTCCTGTCCGCACTTAGCAAGTGGGACAAAACGATCCCCCAATCAAAGGAGAGATCATGCAAAAGCAGAAGGCGCCCAAGAAGCTCGCCCTTTCGAAAGAGACCCTGCGGAACCTGTATGACCGCGAGCTGCAGCAAGCCGCCGGAGGAGCCCACAGCGCGGGTCAGGTCACCAAGTGCTCGATCTGCCCGGGCTGCACGATCTAAAGGTGGCCTCCCCCCTGATCCAACCGCCGCCCTCCCAGGGGGGAGGGACCCCCCGTCCCCCCTCTTACCCTGCCGCTCGGATCTTCGTGATCCGCTTCAACTCTTCCGCTTCCTGCCGGCTCGCCTGGTAGAGATCCCACCGAAGCTGGAGGTTCATCCAGAACCCGGCGGACATGTCGAAGAACTTGGCGAGACGTAGCGCTGTGCTCGGCGTCATTCCCCGCTTCTTGTGGACCAGCTCGTTGATCCGCTGATACGGAACGTGGATCCCCTCGGCAAGATCGCGCTGCGACAGAGCCATCGGCTTCAAGAACTCTTCGAGCAGCATCTCGCCGGGATGGGTGGGCTCACGGTGGGTCGGTATGCGAATCATGGTGCCAGCTTCTCTCCAGCCTTAGGCGACCTTGAGCGGCTTGATGCGCTCCACCTGCGTCTTGAGGGCCTTTGCCGCGTCCCAGAGATCCACGGCACGCTGCGCGTTGAGCCAAAACTCCGGCGAATTGCCGAACAGACGAGAGAGCCGAATCGCCATCTCCGGGCTGACGGCGCGCCGCTCCCGCAGTAGCTCGTTCATGGTCTGGCGAGAGACGCCCAGGGCCTCGGCGAGGCTCGCGACCGTGAGCCCGTACTCCGGGAGGAAGTCCTCGCGGAGCATCTCGCCCGGATGGGTGGGCCGGAGCTGCCGCCGACCGGTATTTGGAATGCTCATCGTACCCCCTCGTTCTTAGTGGTAGTCGGTGATCTCGACGTCGTAGGCGTCGCCATCGGCGAAACGAAAACAGATGCGCCACTGGTCGTTGACGGAAATCGCATGCTGCCCTGCCCGTTCTCGCCCGAGTGCATGAAGCCGGTTGCCGGGCGGGACCTTGAGATCGTCAAGCCGAGCCGCCAAGTCGACGTACTCCAGCTTTCGTCTCGCCCGCTTGACAACGTCCGCCGGAAGCCGTCTCGATCTGCCCGTCGCGTACAGCTCTTGCGTGTGCCGGTCCGCGAACGTCTTGATCACGCCTCAGTGTATTCTGTCACGTGACGCGTGTCCAGTGAACACGGGAGCTCCTGCGGAGACAGAGGGGCCGTTTCAAACGGATTGGGAAGCTCCATGACGGAAGTGGTAGCTCCGCACCCGAGTGGCGGAGCTCCACCGCAGAAATAGGCAGCTGGGGCGAAAAGAGGGGAGTCCGGCGCCAGAAATGGGGAGCTGGAATTCAGAAGTAGGGGGCTTCTGAGGAAAAGTAGGGAGATTCACAACGGAGATAGGGCCACCGAGGACAGAAGCAGGGCAACTGAAGACCGAAGTGGGGCCACGCAGGACAGAAGCGGGGCCATCCAGGACCGAAGCAGAGCCACCCAGGACGGAAGTGGGGCCACACAGGACGGAAGCGGGGCCACCGAGGACAGAAGTCGGGGAGGATCGACCCGTTCCTCCCCTATCCCCTGCCCATGCCCCCTCCTACGTGCTGGGCTCCCCTCTCCCGGGGGTGCGGCCGGTGGGCCGGGAGAGGGGCCGGGGGTGAGGGCTCAGACTCCCCCGCTCACCCGCCGCCGGCCCAACCGCCAGGCGCCGAGCCCGGCCAGGAGCAGGGCGAGGAGCGCCAAGCCCACCGTGTCGAGCGTCGGGACCTCGATCACCGACTGCGGCGCCACCGCGAAGCGGGTGGGATCGGCCGCTCCGCCGACCGTCGGGTCGTCGGTCATCGCCGTGGACTCGTTGGTGCCGTTGCCGTCGGCGTCGAAGGCGATCGTCGCCTGGTTGGCGATCAGGGTACCCACCGCCAGGCCGGTGTGGACCGTGGCCTGGATGGTGATCGTCACCGTGCCGCCGGCCACGATGGCGCCGTTCCAGGTCACCGTGTTGGTCCCCACCGTGGCCGTCGCCGTGCCGCTCGAGGCCGCAGCCGAGACCAGGGTCAGCTGCGCGGGCAGGACGTCCGTCATCTCGGCACCCGGGTTATCCGCCTGGTTGCCGGGACCGTTGTTGTGAAGGGTCACCGTGTAGGTCACCGTGCCGCCGGGGAAGAACTGGCCGGTGACCGTCTTGGTGGCGGTGAGCGAGGTCGGCGCCGCCGTTACCGTCGTCGTCGCCGTGGCGCTCCCGTTGCCGGGGTTCGGGTCGGAGGTCGCCGCGGAGACCGTGGCGGTGTTGGAAAGGGTTCCGGCGGGGACGGACACGCCGACCTTCACCACCAGGGTGAAGACCGCGCTGCCCACCGCGAGCGAGGCGTCGGTGCAGGAGACCGTCCCGCCCGACCCCACCGCCGGGTTCGTGCAGCTCCAGCCGCCCGGCGAAGCCAGCGAGACGAAGGTCGTCCCCGTCGGCAGCGTGTCCGACAGCGAAACGGTGGCCGCCGCGCTGGGCCCGGCATTGGTCACCGTGATCGTGTAGGTCAGGTTGTTCCCCGCCGTCACCGGATCGGGCGTGTCCACCTTGGTCACCGACAGATCCGCCGAGGTCGCGACCGTCGTCGTCGCCGTGGCGCTGCCGTTGCCCGGGTTCGGATCGGGGGTCGCCGCGGAGACCGTGGCGGTATTCGAGAGGACGGTGCCGGCGGTGACCGACGAACCGACCTTCACCACCAGGGTGAAGACCGCGTTCCCCACGCCGAGCGAGGCGTTGGTGCAGGAGACCGTGCCGCCCGACCCCACCGCCGGGTTCGTGCAGCTCCAGCCGCCCGGCGAGGCGAGCGAAACGAAGGTCGTCCCCGTCGGCAGCAGGTCCGACAGCGAGACCGTCGCCGCCGCGCTCGGGCCGACGTTGGTGACGGTGATCGTGTAGGTGAGGTTGTTGCCCGCCGTCACCGGATCGGGAGTGTCCACCTTGGTCACCGAGAGATCGGCCGAGGCCGCGACCGTCGTCGTCGCCGTGCCGCTCTCGTTGCCCGGGTTCGGATCGCTGGTGGCCGAAGAAGCCGTGGCCGTGTTCGAGAGCACCGTGCCGGAGGCGACCGACGGATCGACCGCCACCACCAGGGTGAAGACCGCGCTGCCGACGCCGAGCGAGCCGACCGAGCAGGAGACCGTGCCGCCCGCCCCCACCGACGGGGTGGTGCAGCTAAAGCCGCCCGGCGAGGCGAGCGAGACGAAGGTCGTCCCCGCCGGCAGGGTGTCCGACAGCGCGACGGTCGCCGCTGCGCTGGGGCCGGCGTTGGTGACCGTGATCGTGTAGGTCAGGTTGTTGCCCGCCGTCACCGGGTCGGGTGTATCCACCTTGGTCACCGACAGATCCGCCGAGGCCGCGACCGTCGTCGTCGCCGTGCCGCTCTCGTTGCCCGGGTTCGGATCGCTGGTGGTCGAGGAGGCCGTGGCGGTGTTCGAAAGCACCGTGCCGGCGGTGACCGCCGGACCGACCGCCACCACCAGGGTGAAGACCGCGCTGCCCGCGGCGAGCGAGCCGACCGAGCAGGAGACCGTGCCGCCCGCTCCCACCGACGGGGTGGTGCAGGACCAGCCGCCCGGCGAGGCGAGCGAAACGAAGGTGGTGCCCGCCGGCAGCGTGTCGGACAGCGAGACCGACGCCGCCGTGCTGGGGCCGGCGTTGGTGACCGTGATCGTATAGGTCAGGTTGGTGCCCGCCGTCACCGGATCGGGCGTGTCCACCTTGGTCACCGACAGATCCGCCGCGGCCGCGACCGTCGTCGTCGCCGTGGCGCTGTTGTTGGCCGCGTTGCCGTCCCCGGTCGTCGAGGTGGCGGTCGCGGTGTTCGAGAGGACGGTGCCGGCGGTGACCGTCGGATCGACCGCCACGGTCAAGGTGAAGACCGCGCTCCCCACCGCGAACGACGGGTTGGTGCAGGAGACCGTGCCGCCCGCCCCCACCGACGGGGTGGTGCAGCTCCAGCCCGCCACGGCGGGGAGGGAGACGAAGCTCGTCCCCGCCGGCAGGGTGTCGCTCCAGGCGGCGGAGGTCGCGGGGTCCGGCCCGTTGTTGGTCACCGTGACGGTGTAGGTGAGGTTGGTGCCGGCGTTCACCGGATCGGGGGTGTCCACCTTGGTGATCGCGAGGTCCGCCACCTGGAAGAGGCCGACGAGCACCGGATCGTGGTCCGAGGCCCGGTAGGGCGTCGCCGGCTGGAAGACGACGCGGGGCGGCACCAGGGCGGAGCCGTCGGGCTTCTCGTCGAAGCTCGCCTCCCCCGGGCTGTCGAAGACCTCGTCGTTGTAGTCGAAGAGGTCCGACTCGTCGGCGTTGATGTGCCAGGGGGCGGCGCCGGTGATCTGCCCGGTCAGGCTGGAGCTCGAAAAAGCGTAGTCGAGATGGCCGAGCTCGCCGCTGAAGAGGTAGGAGTAGGTGCTGCCCCCCCCGAACGCGGATTCGAGGTCGGTGTAGCCGCCGGCCTCGATCGTCGTCACCGGGTTCTCCTGGGCGTAGGAGTTGAAGTCGCCGAGGAGGAGGACGTCCGGATCGCCTGCCGCCGGCAGCACGGTGCTGTTGATCCAGGTGAGCAGGCGGGTGGCCTGGGCGGTCCGCGTGCCGTTGAAACAGCTCTGGCCGTCCAGCGCATCGGCGTCGGCGCCGCTGCCCGGGCATCCCTTGGACTTGAAATGGTTGGCGACGACGGTGAAGCGCTGGCCGAAGGCCGGGTTCGCGGCGTCCACGACGTCGAACGTCTGGGCGGTGGGCGGCCGGTTGTGGACCGGATCGAGGTCGACGAGCGGCGAGCCCACCGGGGACACGATCCCCGTCCGGTAGATCTCCTGGACCCGGATGGCGTCGGTGCCCAGGGTGCCGCCGGTATTGACGAAGGTATAGGGATGGGCGCCGCCGCAGCGCGCGTTGATGGCGCCTAGGAGGTCGGTGATGGTGGCGCTCGGCGTGGTGTTCTCGAGCTCCATGAAGGCATAGATGTCGGCGTTCAAGGTGCAGACGACGATCGAGGCCCGCTCCCGCTGGCGGTTGAGCTCCGCCACGCTGTCCGCGCCGCGGCAGTCCAGCGTCATCGACGGACCGCAGGGGCCGGTGCTGGTGCTCGCGGTGGTATCGATCGTCGTGAAGTAGTTGAGGAGGTTCATCCCCACCGCCTTGATGGCGCCGCCGACCGCCGGCGGGGTCACCGGGCGCGGATTGGCGACGGTGAACGTCACCGGGTGGGCGGCGGCGGGGCGGATGCGCCAGGTATTGGCGCCGAAACCCGGGAAAGACCAGTGGAGGACGCCGGTCAGACCGTTGACCAGGTCGCCGCCACGGAAGAAGTCGACGCCCTGGGTGCCGACCGAGAAGCCGCCGTTCGCCCGCGGATAGAAGACGGCCTGGCTGCCGTCGGGCTGGCTCAGGTAGGCCTCCTGCGCGTTGTTGTCGTCGTCGAGGATCACCCGCCGCCGGGAGAGGTTGTCGAGATGCGCGGTGTAGCCCGCCGCGTTGGGCGGCGCCCCCTCGGTGTACTGGAACGGCCGGCCGCCCTGGAAGAGGATGATCTGGCCGAAGCGGCCGAGCTCGAAGTACTCCGAGACGGTAAGGGTGTCGACGAAGGTGACGAGCATCCCCTCGCGCGCCTCGTAGAAATCGTCGACGACGCCGGCGATCGGCAGGGTGATCGGCGAGGGAGTCACCTCGGCCAGGTGGTTGGCGGCGTCGGTGACGACGACCGAGCCGGCGGTGGAGGCCGTGATCTCGGTCATGCCGCTGAACTCCGAGACGATTCCGGTGGCCTTGACCCGCTGCCCCTCGGCGACCGGCGTCGTGCAGCTGCCGCAGAAGATGAAGATGCCCTCAGACGTCATCGGGTCGGCGTCGGCGTCGGCGTCCTCCTCCTCGAGGAAGAAGCCCTGGAGCTTCCCGGCCCCCTGGAAGTTGGCGACGACGACGCCCTCGACCGTCACCGTGACGCCGGGAATGGGGGTCGCCGCGCCGTTCCCCTGGACGTCGTGGATCTTGGTGATGTCGTCGTTGACGATCGTCCCCAGCCCCTGGCCGTCGACCGTGACCGCGTTGGTGACGTTGGTCAGGTTGACGAAGAAGGTCTCGTCGCCCTCCGGGGTGACGTCGCCGTTGACCAGGACGTCGAAGGTATAGGTCGAGCTGCCGGCGGGGATGGTCTGCCCGGTGAGCGACTTGGCGGTGTAGTCGCCGGGGGCGACCGCCGTGCCGTCCGCGGTCGCGATGTCGAAGGTCACCCCACCGGTCGGAGCCGGGGCCGAGAGGCTCACCGTGAAGGTGAAGGTGGTGGTGCCGGCGTTGCCCTCGTTCAAGGTGACGTCGTTGATCGTCAGGTTGGGCGCCGCGTCGTCGTTGACGATCGTCCCCTGGCCCTGGCCGTCGGCGACGGTGGCGCCGGTGACGTTGGTGACGTTGACGAAGAAGGTCTCGTTGGCCTCCGGAGCCGTGTCGCCGTTGACCAGGACGGTGAAGCTGTAGGTCGAGCTGCCGGCCGGGATGGTCTGCGCGGTGAGCGACTTCTGGGTGTAGTCGGAGGGCTGGGTCGCCGTGTTGTTGGCGGTCGCGATGTCGAAGGTCACCCCGCCCGGCCCGGCCGGGGCCGAGAGGCTGACCGTGAAGGTGAAGCTGGTGGTGCCGGCGTTCCCCTCGTTCAAGGAGACGTCGTTGATCGTCAGGTTGGGGAGCGGGCTGCAGGAATTCAGTGCCGACGAGCTGTTACGGGGGTTGGGAGCGCCGGCGGTGAAGTCGCCGGAGTTGCTGTCCGTATCCGTGCAGCCGTTCGCCGCGCGGAGGTCGGCGGTCGTGGTGCTCGGCGCCGGGGCATTCGCCCCCCCTTCGTTGCAGGTGGCGGTCGTCCCGTACCCGACGAAGTCGACGATGCTCGCGCTCGCAGGGCATGCGCCGGCCAGTGCTGTAGTTGTGTTGACCAGCGCGACCTTCGCCGCCGTGGCGCTCATGGCGATCGCACCGGTCACTTCCGGCGTCGGCAGGCTACTCACGCCGTTGGCGCCGGCGCCCTCGGCGACGAGCAGGTAGCCGCCGGCCGGGATCGAGACGTTGGGCAGGTTGGTCACCTGCCACGTGGTGCCCGCCGCGGCGGCATACTGAACCGACCAGCCGTTGACGCTGACCGAGACCGCCCCGCGGTTGAAGATCTCGATGTAGTCGTTCTTGTAGGTCGAGCAGCCGACCGTGCCACAGCCGGCGCCGCCATAGACCTGGCTGATGACGATGTTGGGGGAGACCGCGAAGGCCGGCGCGGCGAGGAGCAGCAGGACCAAGGCGGGCAGGAGGGCGCGGAGCGGCTTAAACATGTGCATCTCCCTCGGACAGCAGACAGAGACCCGGTCGACGGCGCGACAGGGCGGGATCAGGATTTGGCGCCCTAGTGTATAGGAACTTCGCAAGAATGTGCCGGTGGGATCGTCACGAAGCGGTGAAAAAACGAAGGGGCCCGATCGCTCGGGCCCCTTTCCTTCGGCGTGCGCTGAAACGCTCTACGGGCAAGTGGCGAAGGCGTTGACGTCGGTGACCGCCGGGGCCGGCGGACCGGGGTAGTTGAAGTAGACCTTGTTCACCCCGGCATGGAGGTCGGCCACCTCCAGGCGGTAGAAGACGTTGGTCGTCGCCGCCGAGAAGATCCAGTAGCGGCTGTTCAGGCCGCAGCCGTTGATCGCCTTGACCATCACCTCCCAGTTGTCGGGGCTGAAGAACCAGAAGAGGCCGGAGCCCGAGTTGGCGCAGCCGACCGTCTGGCCGATGCCCTCGGCGGTGCCGGGAGCGCCGGTCCGGAAGGTGGCGTGGACCACGATGCGGCCGAAGAGGCAGAGCGAGGTCGCGGTCGCGGAGCAGGGGGCGAGGGTCACCGGGAAGGTGAAGTAGTTGGTGCCCGAGCCGCCGACGGCGCCGTTGTGGCCGCCGCCCGACGAGTCGAACGCGCTGGCGTCCAGGGCCCAGCGCGCCACCAGGCCGGTCGTCGGGGTGGGGCTCGCGACGTTGATCGAGGCGCGGATCTGGTCGATGGTACGGGCGACGTTCCACAACCGCACCTCGTCGATGGCGCCGGCGGGGGTGTGGGTGAAGTTCACGTCGCTGGCGATGCGGACCGCGTCGGCGGTCGCCGGGAGCGCCCCGGGCTCCACCCAGGAGCCGACGAGCTCGCCGTTGATGTAGTGCCGGCGCGTCGTGCCGTCGAAGGTCACCGCGACGTGGGTCCACTGACCCGCAGGGATCGTCCCGGCGTCCCTGAAGGTGCGCACCGGGATCTGGAGGCCGGTCGAGTCGTAGCCCCGGATGTAGGAGCGCATCGTCGTGCCACAGATCCCCACCCACCAGGCCTGGGTCCAGTTCTTGCCCACGATGCTGCTGCAGCCGCCGGAATCGGTGACGTTGACCCAGGCCTCGACGGTGATCGCGCTCGCCGGGTTCAGGGCGGGGCTGGTGGGGACCTGGACATAGCCCGAGGTGGGGCCCGAGAGCCTCAGCCAGACGTTGAACGGCTGGGCCTCGACGGCTCCGGCCAGGGCGAAGAGCAGGGCCAGGGCGAGGAGCGGAGCGGGATTCCACCGGTACGGTTTCATGGACGAACCTCCTTGGATAGTGGGCTTGAAAACCAACCGACCTGTTGATCTTACACCGGTCCGGGCAGAGCGACCGGTCGTCTGTGGGATCTGGCGCCGGGAGGAGTCGGTTCGTTACAGCAGGCGTTCCCGGAACCTACCGCCGGTCCTGCGCCTCGCCGGTCATCGGGACGAAGCGGACGGGGAGGACGTTTCTCGTCTCGACCGTGCCGTCGGGCCGCTTGGTGAGCACGAGGAGCTCCTGCTGGACGGTCCCCAGGGGGAGGACCATGCGGCCGCCCGGCTTGAGCTGGGCGAGGAGCGGCACCGGGACCTGGGCCGGGGCGGCGGTCAGGAGGATGCCGTCGAAGGGGGCCTCCTCCGGCCAGCCCTTGTAGCCGTCGCCGATGCGGACGTGGACGTTGGCATAGCCCAGCCGGGTGAGAAGCCCGCCGGCCTCCTCGCCCAGGGAGGGGACGATCTCCATGGTGTAGACCGCCCCCGCCACCCGCGACAGGACCGCCGCGTGGTAGCCCGAGCCGGTGCCGATCTCCAGCACCCGGGCGTGCCGGTCGACGGCGAGGAGCTGGGTCATCAGGGCCACGATGTAGGGCTGGGAGATGGTCTGGCCGCGGCCGATGGGGAGGGCATGGTCGGCGTAGGCCTCCGCCCGCTCGTCCGCCGGCACGAAGAGGTGGCGCGGCACCTCCTCCATGGCGGCGAGGACGGCGGCGTCCTTGACGTCGCGCGCGCGGACCTGCTCCGCCACCATGCGGTGGCGCTCCTGGGCGCAGGATTCGGCCGGCGCCGGGGCGGCGGCGGGGGGAGGTGGGGCGGACATGGCGGCGAGCAGGCTGGTCGCGGCGAGGGCCGGAAGGAGGCCGGCGAGGCCCGGCGCCCTACCCGCCATCGCGGATCCTGCCGGTCATCGGCGACAGGCGGACGGGGATGACCGTCCGCTTCTCCAGGCCGTCGGCGGTCTTGGTGATCACCAGGAGGTCCTGGATGAACCCGCCCTGGGCGACGACCATCTTACCGCCCACCCGCAGCTGGTCGAGGAGCAGCTTGGGGAGCTTGGGGGGCGCCGCGGAGACCAGGATGGCGTCGAAGGGAGCTTTCTCGGGCCAGCCCTGGTAGCCGTCGCCGCTCCGCACATGGACGTTGGCGTAGCCCAGGGTCGAGAGGCGCTTCTCGGCCTGGTTCGCCACCGGTCCCGAGATCTCGATCGAGTAGACCTCGCGGGCGATCCGGGAGAGGACCGCGGCGTGGTAGCCCGAGCCGGTGCCCACCTCGAGCACCTTCTTGCTGCCGTCGAGGTCCAGAAGCGAGGTCATGAGGGCGACGACGTAGGGCTGGTAGATGGTCCGCCCGGCGTCGACGGGGAGCGGCTGGTCGGCGTAGGCCCGGTTCTGCTCCGCGGGGGGGACGAACATGTGGCGCGGCACCTGGCCCATGGCGGCGAGGACGTCGGGCTGGGTGATGCCGCGCTGTCGGATCTGCTCGTCGACCATGTTGCGGCGCAGCTTCGCCCAGCCGTCCTCTCCCGAGACCAGCGGCCCGGCCAGACACAGGGCCAGGCCCACGAGCACGGCGACGCGCGCCGCGCCGCGCCGTCTCACCGTGCCCCCTCCCGCGCGAACGCCACCTGGCCGTCGACCAGGGTGAGGTCGACCGGAGCGGTCGGGATCTCGCGCTCGGGCACCCGCATGGGGTCCTTGCCGAAGACCACCAGGTCGGCCCGCTTGCCGACCTCCAGGGTGCCGACCTCCGGGTCGAGGAAGAGCGACCAGGCGGCGTCGGCGGTGAAGCCGGCCAGGGCCTCGTCGCGGGTCAGCTTCTCGGCCGGCAGCCAGCCGCCCGCCGGCTGGCCCTGGAGATCCTGGCGGGTCACCGCGGCGTAGAGCCCGAGCCGCGGGTCGTCCGACTCGACCGGGAAGTCGCTCCCCAGGGCGAGCCGGCCGCCGGCATTCTTCACCTTGCGCCAGGCGTAGGCCCCCGCCAGGCGCTTCTCCCCCACCCGGTCGCCGGCCCACGGCATGTCGGAGGTGGCGTGGGTGGGCTGCATGGAGGCGATGACCCCCAGGCGCCCCAGGCGCCGGATGTCGTCCAGGGTCATCACCTGGGCGTGCTCGAGGCGGAAGCGGGCTTCCGGCTTGGGGCCGCCCAGGGCCTTCTCCATGGCATTCAAGGCGGTCTGGTTGCCGCGGTCGCCGATGGCGTGGATGCCGACCTGGAAGCCGTGCGCCAGGGCCTGCCGGGCGACCTCTTCCATGTGGGCCTCGGGGGTCACCAGGAGGCCGGAGTTGCCGGGGTCGTCGCTGTAGGGGGCGAGGAGGGCGGCGCCGCGGCTCCCCAGGGCGCCGTCGGCGTACATCTTGACCCCGCGCACGGTCAACCGCGCCTGGGGGTCGATCTCGGGACCGCGGGCGAACCAGCTTTTGAGGAGAGCCTCGTCGTCGGTCAGGAAGAGGGCGGCGCGCAGGGGGAGCTGGCCCGCCCGGTGGAGCTTGGCGTAGGCCTCGTAGACCGGCTGGCTGATCCCCATGTCGGTCACCGTGGTCAGGCCCACGGCGAGGCAGTGGCGGGCGGCGCGGCGCAGACGGCGGTCGAGGTCCTCGGGGGTCGGCTCGGGCAGGTGGGCGAGCCCCTGGGCGCGGTCGACGAGGACGCCGGTCGGGGCGCCGGAGGCATCGCGCAGCAGGCGTCCGCCCGGCGGGTCGGCGGTCGTCTTGTCGATCTTCCAGATCTCCAGGGCGCGGGCGTTGCCCAGGGCGGCGTGGCCGTCCACCCGCTCCAGCCAGACGGGGTGGTCGGGGACCGCCGCCGACAGCGGCCCCTGGGTGGGGAACTGCTTGCCCGGCCAGCGGTTCTGGTCCCAGCCCCGGCCGCGCACCCAGGCGCCGGGGGGGAGGTCGCGGGCGGCGGCCTTGACCCGGGAGATGACCTCTTCATAGGTCGGGGCACCGGTCAGGTCGACCTCTTCCAGGGACTCGCCGAGCCCCAGGAAGTGGGAGTGGGCGTCGATCAGGCCCGGCGTCACCGCCCGGCCGTGGAGGTCGATGACCCGGGTCGCCGGCCCGCGCAGGGCCTGGGCGCCGGCGTCCGGCCCGAGGTAGACGATGCGCCCGCCACGCACCGCCAGGCTCCCCTCGACCCGGCCCGGCGGATGGACCGGATAGAAGACGCCGTGCTGCAAAAGGAGGTCGGCCCTGTCCTCCGAAAGGGAGGGGGCGGCGAAGGCTGCAAGTGAGACGGCGGCCAGCAAGAGCGGCATAAGCCTTGTCATTGCGCTAGTTTCCTCTCCTCAAGCTGGCCATTCTGCCAGTGGGGGGTGCAAAGGACAAGCCACAGCCCTCCTCCCCCTCCCCGGTGCTAGACTCCCCCACCGTGCCGGACCTCACTCTGCTGCCGATGGACGAGATGCTGGCGCGCCTGGACCGGGTGCTGACCGCCTCGCCCGCCGACGCCACCGAGATCGCCTGGCTGGAAGTGCGCCGCGGCCGCGAGGAGACCGGCCGGCAGCAGCGGCCGGCCGACGGCGACACGCCTTCCGGGTACCGCGAGCGGACCCTCCTGGTGCGGGTACGGGAAGCGGGCCGCGTCGGTTTCCACCGCACCGGCTTCGCCACCGTTTCGGAGCTCGAAAACGCCGTGCGCATGGCCCTCGCCCAGGCGCGGCTGGCGCCGCCGACGCGCGCGATGCCGCCGGGGACCGCCGCCGGGACCAGCCGGCCGACCGACCGCGGTCCGGAGCTCTGGGACCGCGAGCTGGCGGGACTCGACGAGGGGCGGGCGCGCGAGCTCGTAGAGTCCTGGGCCGGACGCTCCGGCGCGGCGCGGCTCGACTGGACGGTGGCGCGGGTGGTGGTGACGGGGAGCGGCGGGCGGCGGCGCTCGGCCGAGGTGACGACGGCGGCGCTCGCGGTCCGCCAGGGGCGCGGCCCGACCGCCGGGAGGGCCGTGGTGGCTTCCCGCTCGCTCGCCGGCCTCGTCCCCGAGGCGGTGGCCGAGGAGGCGCGCCGCCGCGCCGCGCCCGAGGGTCTGGCCGACCTGCCGGCGGCTCCCCCGCCGCTCCTCCTCGCCCCCCAGGCGGCCGCCGCCCTGGTCGACCTGCTGAACCGCCTGTCTCTCTCCTCCGCCGCCTTCCACACCGGCGACTCGTTCCTCTGCGAGCGGCTGGGGGAGCCGGTCTTCCACCCCCTGGTGAGCCTGCGCGACGACGCCACCGACCCCCGCGGCCTCCCCTTCCCCTTCGATCTGGCCGGAGAGGCCAAGCGCCCGGTCAACCTCATCGAGCAGGGGGTGGTCCGCACCCCGGCCGTCGACCCGCCGCTCGCCTTACGCCTCGGCTGCGCCGCGACCCCCCACGCCGTGGCCCTGGACGAGAGCCTCGCCACCAACCTGTTCCTGCGCCCCGGGGCCGCGGACGAGGGCGAGCTCCTGGGGCAGGCCGGAGCGGAGGGGTTGTGGGTGGGGAGCCTGCAGCCGCTTCAGGGCTTCGATCCGCGCCGCCTGGCGTTTCGCGCCGTGGCGCGCGGCGTCCGCCGGATCGACAATGGCGCCCTCGGCCGGGCGCTCCCCGACCTCCTCTGGGAGGCGAGCCTCGCCGAGGTCTTCGCCCGGGTCCTCGCGGTGGGCCGGGAGACGGTCGTGGTGGCCGGCGACGAGCCGCTCCTCGGCGGCATCTCGGCCCCGGCCCTGGTGATCGGGCCGACCGGACGGCTGGCGGTCGCCCCCTGAAGCCCGGACGCGGCGGACCCTCTGGCAGGTACCTTGCTTTAAAAACAGGGGTAAGGGCCATGCGCGCCGCGCATCGCCCGCAGTGAAAGCGACGTGCCTCCCCACGGACTGCACTGGCGTAGTGGCAACCAGGGAAGACACGCGCCGACAGGAAAGGAGATTTGCATGAATTTCAACAAGAGAACCCTGACCTGCTTCTTGACCGCCGCGGCTCTGGCGACGGGCCTCCTGACGGCAGTGCCCGCGCGGGCCGCCTCGGTGAGCCTCGAAGGCGTCGTCGTGGGCGGCACCGAGCCGGAGTGCGTGCTCGTCCGCGACCACCAGGGCAATAACTTCGTCCTCGAGGGAACCGGCTGGTACGGCGTCATCGGCAACGATTACGTCAAGCTGCAAGGGACGATGGTTCCCGAGAACCGCTGCGGCGTGACCAGCGGCATCCGGGTCTCGAACGTCACGACCATCTGGCGCGACGAGACCCACAAGGAGATCGTCTACGAGCGGTCGACGGGCAGGTTTACGGACTGGGTCCGCGCCCACCGCGAGCGCGAGTGGAGAGAGTGGGAAGAGGCGCACCACATCCCGCCTCCGCCGCCGCAGCCGTAAGTAGGAACCAGAGCCCGCGCAGGGCAGGCACAGGGGCTCGGCCCCTACCTGCCCTGCTGCTACCTTCATCTCTTCAGCCCGCTTCGCCTATTTTTTCGCAGCGACAGTCCGAGGCAGGGCAGCGTAGGGGCAGAGCCCCTGTGCCTGCCCTGCCTTCTCTCGCCCCACTCCCTTCTCTGCTAGTGTTGGCCTCCCGAGAGGCCCACCACCATGACGATCGAGATGCTGGCCCCGGCGGTTCTGGCAGGCCTGGTTCTCGCCGGCCCGCTCGCCCCGGGCCGCCCGGTCTCCCGCGAGCTGGCGGCGGGCGAGGCCGAGGCCTGGCGGGTCGAGCTGCCGGCCGGCCGGCCTTTCCGGGTGGCGGTCGAGCAGCGCGGCATCGACGTGACGGTCGAGGTCGCCGGTCCGGACGGCCAGAGCCTCCTCGCCGTCGACAGCCCGCAGGACCGCGAGGGGACGGAGTCGCTCCTCCTGGTGCCGAAGAGGGCCGGCCTCTACACGCTGACCGTGCGCGCCCGGGAGCCCGGGGCACCCCCCGCCGGACGGTATGAAATCCGCCTCGACGAGATCGCCGCCGCCCCGCCGGGGCTGCCGGCCGCCGAGGAGGCGCTGACCCGGGCCGGGGTGCTCTACCGCGAGGGCTCGGCCGACGCCCGCCGCCGCGCCCTGCCGTTCTACCAGGCGGCCCGGGAGGGCTTCCGCGCCGCGGGCGACGCCCGGGGAGAGGCGCGGGCGCTCTACGAGCGGGCCGTGGTCTCCCGGCTGGTCGACGAGACGCGCGCCGCCCTGGCGCTCGCCCAGGAGGTCCTCCCCCTCTGGCAGGCCCTGGACGCCCCCCTCTTCGCCGCCGCCACCGAGAACGAGAGCGGCCTCGACCACTGGCTCCTGGGCGAGACGGACGCGGCGCGCGCCGCCTTCGGCCGCGCCCTCGCCCTCTCCCGTGGCGCCGCCGACCGCTACGGGGAGGCGGTCGCCCAGAGCAACCTCTGCCTGATGGACCTCTCCCGCGGCGACCTGCGCCAGGGGGTGGCCTGCTACGGCCGCGCCCTCCCCCTGCTCGCCGAGGTGAAGGCCGAGGCGCTCTTCGGCGGAGCGCTGACCAGCGTCGGCCGCGCCTACGACGCCCTGGGCGAGCCGCAGGAGGCGCGCGACCGCTACGAGCAAGCCCTCGCCCACCTGCGCTCGACCGGCAACCGCGACGGCGAGGCCCGCACCCTGAACAACCTGGGGGTCCTCCACGCCGACCTCGGCGAGGTCCAGGAGGCGCTCGCCCGCTACGGCGAGGCGCTGGCCATCTTCCAGGCGGCGGAGAACCGCCGCTGGCAGGCGCGGGTGCTCCAGAACGTCGGCCTGGTGTACCACGGCGTCGGCGAGCTGGAGCGGGCGGTGGGCAGCTATGAGCAGGCCCTGGCCCTCTGGCGGGCGGTCGGCGACCGCCCGGGGGAAGCGACGACGCGGATCAGCCTGGGCACCGCCCGGCTGCTCCTCGGCCATCCCCGGGAGGCCCTGGAGGACGAGCGGCAGGCCCTGGAGATCGAGCGCGCCCTGGGCGACCGGCGCGGCGAGGGGGCCGCCCTCGTCCAGCTCGGCGCCGCCCAGGACGCCGCCGGCGACGGGGCTTCCGCGCTCGCCAGCTTCGAGCGGGCGGCGGCGCTCCTCGCCACCGCCGGCGACCGGCCCAAGGAGGCGGACGCCCTGCGCGGCCAGGGCGACCTCCTCGCCCGGCGCGGCGAGGAGGCCCCGGCCCTGGCGATCCTCGGGCGGTCGCTCGCCGCGGCCCGCGCCGCCGGCTACCGGCCGGGCGAGCTGCAGACCCTCCTGGCCCTCGCCCGGGCGGAACGCCGCTTCGGCCAGAGCGCGGCGGCCCGCGCCCACGCCGGGGAGGCGCTCGCCCGGGTCGAATCCCTGCGCCAGTGGATCGCCAGCCCGGACCTCCGCGCCTCCTATTCGGCCCTCACCCACCAGGCCTATGAGCTGGCGATCGACCTCGCCATGGCCGCCCACCGCGCCGCCCCCGGCGCCGGCTTCGATCGGGAAGCCCTGGCGATCGGCGAGCGGGCCCGCGCCCGCACCCTCCTGGAGCTCTTGAACGACGCCGGGGTCCGCCCCGAGCCGGCGGGCGACGCCGCCCTTTTAGAACGCCGCCGGGGGCTCGCCGACCGCCTGGCCGCCAAGGCCGCCCGCTCGGCGGCCGAGCGGCCGGCCGGCGCGGCGCGGCAGGCCTTCGAGGTCGAGCAGCAGGAGATCCTGCGCGAGCTCGACCTGACCGATGCGGCGATCCGCGCCCGGAGCCCCGGCTATGCCGCCCTCACCCAGCCGCAGCCGCTGACCGTGGACGACCTCCAGAGGCTGCTCGACCCCGACACCGCCTTCCTCGTCTACGCCCTGGGGGAGGAGCGGAGCTTCCTCTGGTGGGTGACGCAAGGGGAGGTGGCGAGCTTCGTCCTGCCGCCCCGGGCGGCGATCGAGCCGGCGGCGCGGCGGCTCCACGCTCTCTGGAGCGCCGACGATCCCGCGGCTCCCAACGCTCCCGGCACTCCCAACGCTCCCGACACTCGCCAGGAGGCGGCGGAGACCGCGGCCGCCCTCTCCCGGATGCTCCTCGGGCCGGTCGCCTCCCGGCTGGGCGAGCGCCGGCTGGCGGTGGTGCCCGACGGCGCGCTCGCCTACCTCCCCTTCGCCGCCCTCCCCCTGCCGGACGAGGCGCCGGAGGGCGGCGCCGAGGCCGCCCCCCTCCTCACCCGGCACGAGGTGGTCTCCCTCCCCGGGGCCTCGGCCCTCGCCGCCGAGCGCCAGCTCCTCGCCCGCAGGCCCCCGGCGGCGCGCTGGCTGGCGATTTTCGCCGACCCGGTGTTCGATCCCGCCGATCCGCGCCTCGGGGCGGCGGCCCGGAAGGGGGCGGCCCCGCCCGCCTTCGCCCCCCTCCCCGGCTCGCGGCAGGAGGCTCTCGCCATCGCGGCCCTGGCGCCCCCCGGGCAGACGAAAATCGCCCTCGGCTTCGACGCGGCGCGGAGCGCGGTCCTCGGCGAGCGCCTGGCCGGCTATCGCACGGTCCACTTCGCCACCCACGGGGTGATCGACGCCGAGCACCCCGCCCTCTCCGGCCTGGCGCTCTCGACCCTCGATCGGGAGGGGCGGCCGCAGGAGGGGTTCCTCGCCCTGCGCGACCTCTACCACCTCCACCTGGACGCCGACCTGGTGGTGCTCTCCGGCTGCCGCACGGCGCTCGGCCGCGAGCTCAAGGGAGAGGGGCTGGTGGGGCTCACCCGCGGCTTCCAGTACGCCGGGGCGGCGCGGGTGCTGGCGAGCCTCTGGCGGGTGGAGGACCGGGCGACCGCCGAGCTGATGACCCGTTTCTATCATGCCCTCTGGGAGGAGGGGAAGCCGGCCGCCGCCGCCCTGCGCCAGGCGCAGCTCGCCCTGCGCCAGGAGCGGCGCTTCCGCTCGCCGTCCGCCTGGGCCGCCTTCGTGCTGGCCGGCGACTGGCGCTAGCGGGGGGAAACCGGAGGGGGTGCGATCGTCGGGCTCCTCGTCCCACTGTCGGGAGGGAGACGCAACCACAAGGAGGGATCCATGGTAGACAACGTCGGCGCTTTCATCGGCACCTGGAACATCGGTCAGCTCTCGAACCCGGACAGCCACTTCCAGACCGGCTGGACGATCGTCATCGGCACCGGCGATTACGGCGCGACGCCGCCGGTCTTGACGGACGCCTACAACATCGTCGTCGGCTTCGCCGTGCTCAACGCGCAGGGCGTGCCGGTCCTCCAGACCGGCGGCGCGGACAACGACCCACTGCTCCTCCTGTTCACCAACGGCACCCTGCGCTACGCCGGGTACTATGACAATCGCCCGTTGCGCATCTACATCGCCATGGCCGAGGCGCTCATTCCGACCGTGGGGACGACCTACCCCGCCATCTACGGCACGACCCTGACCGGCGATCCGGACCAGGTGGGGGTGTGGGGGGCCGACGGCAACACGCCGCCCCACTGATCGACGGCATCGGCGGCGCGGTGACAGGAGCCGAGGCCCGGGGCCGTGCTAACATCCGCCGCCGAGCTTGAGGCAGGCGGTGCCGGTGACGCACGAGACAGCGACCGATCCGGGTGAAGAGAGCCCCGCCGCGCTCGTGGCGCACATCGTGGCCGGCGACGGGCGGGCCGAGGCGCGCCTGTTCTCGCGCTACGGCCGGAGTGTGGCGATCCTCCTGGACCGCCACACCAACGGCCGGCCCGAGGCCGAGGACCTCTTTCAGGACACCTTCCGGCTCGCCCTGGAGAAGCTGCGCCGGGGCGAGCTGCGCGAGCCCGAGAAGCTCCCCGGCTTCCTCGCCGGCATCGCCCGCAGCCTCGCCATCGAGCACTACCGGAAGACGGCGCGGCGGAAGACCGAGCCCGACAGCGAGGCGATCCTGACCGCCGAGGCCACCGGCACGGGCCAGCTCTCTGAGCTCCTGGCGCGCGAGAACGCCGCCCTGGTCCGCGAGGTGATCCGGGAGCTCGGCACCTCCAGGGACCGCGAGATCCTCGTCCGCTTCTACATCGCCGAGGAGGACAAGGACCGCATCGCCGCCGACCACGGCCTCTCCGGCCTGCAGTTCAACCGCGTCCTCCACCGCGCCCGCCAGCGCTACAAGGAGCTGCTGACCGCCCGGCTGGAGCAGAGCGGCTCGCCCCTGCGCACGGCTCTTCTCCTCCTGTTCGGTGCGATCCTTCCCCTCCTCGTCCCACTAGCCTATGGAATGGCCGCGGGAGCGCGGCGATAGCGGCAATAGAGCCATGGACCATACCTACATCGCCGAACAGAGCCTGATCGAGCGCTACCACCGCGGGCTCCTGGACCCTGAGGAGGAAGCGCGCTTCGAGGAGCACTTCTTCGGCTGCCCGGAGTGCACGGCGGAGCTCGAGCTGGCGCGCTCCTTCGGGCGGGGGATGAAAGTGATGGCGGCAGAGGAGGCGGTCCAGGTGGCGGTCGCCACGGGGCTCTTCGCTTGGCTCGCTAGGCGCGGACGCCTCGCCCAGGCGGGAATCGCCCTGATGGCGCTCCTCGCCGTCGCCCTCGTTCCGGTGGCCTGGCTGGCCGTCCGCACGCAGAGGGAGGCCGATGCGGTGGCGGCCTATCGGCAACAGCTCCAGGGCGAGCAGCAGAAGACCGCCGCGCTCGGCGAGAAGCTCCAAGCGAGCGAGCGCGGGCGGAGCGAGGAGCGCCAGAAGCTCGAAGCGCAGCTCGCGGCGGCCCAGAAAGCCCAGGCCGCCCCGGCGCCCTGGAACGAGGTCCTGTTCAACACCCCGGTCCTCCTCCTCCGCACCTTCCGCGACGCGCCCAACGCCGCCCCCGCGACGCTCACCCTCCCGCCGCAAAGCGGCGCGGTCTCTTTGGCCGTCGACGCACCCGCCGATCCGCGCTTCACGAGCTACCGGGTCCGGCTGACCGGAGCGGGCGGCCGCTCTCTCTTCGAAAAGAAGGACCTCCACGCGAACGCGCTGGAGGCCGTGATCGTCACCTTCCCGCCGGGATTCTTCAAGACCGGCGAGTACCGGCTGAGCGTCGACGGGATCTCCCCGGCCGGCAAGGCCACCCCCCTGGGCAGCCACCCGTTCCGGGTGGTCGCGGCCCGGCGGTAATCCCGCTCCTTCTCTCCTGCCCCCAAATGTCATCCTGAGGGAGCCTTGGCGACCGAAGGACCTGGGAGGGGGGAATCTGGCAAACAGGCGCATGCTAGAGTTCCGTCGTCATCTCTTCAATTTGGCGGCAAGCCTGTTCCAGGTCCAAGGTGAGGAGGCGGAATGCGGCTTTCAGTCCTCGTTTTGACTCTGCTCGCGAGCAGCATCCTACCCACGCCGATTCAGGCCGAAGTCTCTGCGCCTGACCGCGAAGCCGAGAACCGGGCGCTCGTCCAGCGCCTGGTGCTCGACCGGGCCGCAGCCGTCGCGGCGGTGCAGCGGGTCGCCGATGAGCGGGAGGAGCGCCTCTTCGCCGAGTTGGGTGCGAAAGACCGTCGCCTGCGGATCGAGCAGCGCACCCGTGCGGCCGCGCAAGCCGAGCTCGCCGAAGTCACAGTGGAGCGCCAGCGTCTGGTGGACGAGATCGCCTCTCGAGACCGGCAGTTCGCCGCCGAGATCGCGGAGTACCGCCGCCAGGTCGCCTCGATCGCCGACTCCCCGGACCCGCGCAAGCGCGAAGCCTTGAAGCGCTACGCGGAGGGGGATCGCGCCGGAGGCTTCGACGCCCTGGTCGCGATCCAAAAAGCCGAGACCAAGGCGGTCGCTGCCGGCTGGCGTGAGATTGCAGTGCTCGCCAAGGACCGGAACGATCGAGGCGAGATGGGGACAGCCGAGGTGATTCCACTCTACGAGACGGCGCAAACCCTGGACCCCGACTACGCGTGGGGGTGGATCGAGCTGCGGCGCCTCTACCAGACGGCCGGTCGCCTGCCGGACGCACGGCACGCCGCCGAACAGGCCCTGGCGCACGCGCAGAGTGATCGCGACCTTGCTGTCGCGGAGTCGGAGCTCGGTGATGTGCTCGGCGCAGCGGGCGACCTGGCGGGGGCGCGCTCTCGCTTCGAGGAGAGCCTGAAGATCGATGAGCGCCTCGCCGCGTCGAACCCGAGCAACGCGGAGGCCAAGCGAGACGTCAGCCTCAGCCTGGAGAGGCTCGGGGAAATGCTTGTCGCGGCAGGTGATCTGGCGAGTGCGCGCGCTCGGTTTGAGGAGAGCCTGAAGATCGCGGAGAGACTCGCGGAGTCGAACACGAGCAGCACGGTGGCCCAGCGAGACGTCGCCATCAGCCTGAGCAACCTCGGGGATGTGCTGGTCGCGGCGGGTGATCTGGCTGGGGCACGCGCTCGCTTCGAGGCCAGCCTGAAGATTCTCGCGCATCTCGCGGAGTCCAACCCGAGCAGCGCGCAGGCCCAGCGAGACGTCAGCATCTGCCTGACCAAGCTCGGGGACGTGCTCGTCGCGGCGGGTGATCTGGCTGGGGCACGCGCTCGCTTCGAGGCCAGCCTGAAGATCGATGAGCGCCTCGCGGCGTCGAACCCGAGCAGCGCCGAGGCCCAGCGAGACGTCAGCGTCAGCCTCGATAGGCTCGGGAACATGCTTGTCGCGGCCGGTGATCCGAAAGGCGCGCTCGCTCGCTTCGAGGCGAGCCTAAAGATTCGCGAGCATCTTATGGCATCGAACCTGGGCAGCGCTGAGGCCCAGCGAGACGTCGCCATCAGCCTGAACAATCTCGGGGGCGTACTTGTTGCGTCGGGTGATCTGGTAGGGGGGCGCGCGCGCTTCGAGGCCAGCCTGAAAATTAACGAGCATCTCGCGGCGTCGAACCCGAGCAGCGCGGAGGCCCAGCGCGGCGTCAGCGTCAGCCTCGATAAGCTCGGGGACGTACTTGTCGCGGCGGGTGATCTGGCGGGGGGGCGGGCGTGCTTCGAGGCCAGCCTGAAGATTAACGAGCATCTCGCGGCGTCGAACCCGAGCAGCGCGGTGGCCCAGCGCGATGTCAGCGTCAGCCTGAACAAGCTCGGGGACGTGCTTGTCACGGCAGGTGATCTGGTGAGGGCGCGCGCTCACTTCGCGGAGAGCCTGAAGATTCGCGAGCAGCTCGCAGAGTCAAACCCGAGCAGCGCGGTGGCCCAGCGAGACGTCAGCGTCAGCCTAGAAAAGCTCGGGGACGTACTTGTCGCGGCGGGTGATCTGGCAGCGGCCCGCGCTCGCTTCGAGGCGAGTCTGAAGATTCGCGAGCAGCTCGCGGCGTCGAACCCAAGCAGAGTGGGGGCACAGCGCGACATCAGTATCAGCTTGAACAAGCTCGGGAAAGTGCTTGTTGCGGCGGGTGATCTGGCTGAGGCCCGCGCTCGCTTCGAGGCGAGTCTGAAGATAGATGAAGGACTCGCTGAATCGAACCCGAGCAGCACGGAGGCTCAGCGCAACGTCAGCGTCAGCCTGAGTAAGCTCGGGAACGTGCTTGTCGCGGCGGGTGATCTGGCTGGGGCGCGCGCTCGCTTTGAGGCGAGCCTGAAGATTAGCGAGCATCTCGCGGAGTCGAATCCGGGCAGTGCGGAGGCTCAGCGCGACCTATTCATTGACCACTCAAAGCTTGGCGGCCTGCCTGGAGGTGAGAGACATTTGAGCGAGGCACTCAGGATCGCACTCGACCTTCAGAGGACAGGTCGGCTGGCACCGGAGGATGCTTGGATGCTCGACGAGTTGCGGAAGCAGGTTGCCACCGCTGAGAAACCCAAGCCATGAACGAGATCTTCCTCTCCTATAAATGCGAGGATGAAGCCCGCGTCGCTCCCATCGTCCTGGGCCTGCGGAGCGCGAGGCTCTCGGTCTGGTGGGATCGCGACATCTCGGGCGGGCAGGCTTGGCGACAGTCGATCAGCGAGCATCTGGAGACCTCCCGGTGCGTGATCGTCGTCTGGAGCGAGAGGTCGGTCGGTCCGCTGGCCGAGTTCGTTCATGACGAGGCCAAGCGGGGGCAAGCGCGCGGCGTTCTCCTCCCCGTGCGGATCGATCCCGTCACCGAGCCGCTCGGTTTTGGGGAGATCCAAACGCTCGATCTGGTGGGTTGGCGCGGGAACCTCCGTGATCCGCGCTTCCAGGATCTGGTCGCCGCGGTCAAGGCGGTTGTTTCCGGCGGGCCTCGACCGCGGCCGAAGGCGCCGGGTCGGCGGGCGCGCCTCCTGACGGCCTGGGGGAGCGGGCTGGGCGTGACGGTGATCCTCCTCGTCGCCATGAACCTGGCGGCACTGCAAAAGCCGCTCTGCAAGGTCCCGGGCCTCCACGCGGTGTGCGCCGCCTGGGGACTCGGGGGCGTGCCGACGAAGGCCGAGGCGGCCCTCTGGGCCAGGCGCGCTCCGGGCGACTGCGCGAGCCTCAAGGCCTATCTCGCCAGCTTCCCGAAGGGCGCCTTCGCGGAAGAGGCCGCGCGGCGGCTCCAGGCGGCGGCGACCGTCGAGGAGGAGCACTGGACCCCGCAGACGCAATCCCTGCCGCTCACCGTGCGCGCGACGCTCGACCCGCTCCCGAGCGAGCAGGCGGCGCGCGCCGACGCCCTGGCGCGCGGCGCGACCGAGGCGCGCCGGACCTGCGAGGGGTTCAAGGCAGGGGAATTCCGGCTCGTCGCGGCGACCGCTGAGGCGCAGAGCTGGCGCTGCTCCGCTCGAGGTGCCGGAGCGGTCTGCGGCTTCGACGGCCAAGCGATCTGCCGGGTGGAAGCACGGCACGTTACAGAGCGGCAGGTCTGCCGGTAGAGGTCGATACCAAAGCGAACCGCCCCCCTCCTAACCTCCCCCCTGACCCAACCCTCCCCTCCCAGGGGGGAGGGACCCGATAGGCAGCTTCATCGCAAGCCCTGACCACCTGGCACCGCCCAGGAGGTGCGATACGGCGCCGGCTCGTCCCACTGTCTCCAGGAACGACACAAGGAGACCGGTCATGGGCATCGCCTTCCAGCAAGTCGTCATCCTGATGTTGGAGAACTCGACGCGCAAGAACGTCCTCGCCAACCCCTATATGAACGCGCTGCGGCAGAAAGGGGTGTTCTTGAGCAACAGCTTCGGCGTCACCCACTCGTCGCAGCCCAATTACATCCTGTCGATCGGCGGCGACACCTTCGGCATTCACGACGACGAGCCGGGCTATGTGAAGTGGGTCTATGAGAATTCGCCCCAGGCGCCGATGGTGACCAGCATCGTCGACCTCCTGGAGGCCCAGGGGCTGACCTGGAAGTCCTACGCTGAAAACATCACCCCGGCGGACAAGCAGCCGACCGCCACCCATCCGCCGCGCGAGCCCAAACCGTCCAAGGGGACCTTCCCCTTCGCAAGGAAGCACGTGCCGTTCCTCTCCTATCCCTCGATCACCAGCGACCCGGCGCGCTTGGAGAACATCGTCGAGGGAAGTGAGTTCGAGGCCGACCTCGCGGCCGGCACCCTGCCCAATTACAGCTGGTACACGCCGAACCTGATCCATGACGGCCACAGCCTGGCCGGGAACGAGAAGAAGTTCGATCCCAAAGATCACGACCGGCACGTCAACATCGACAACATCGCCCTCTTCCTCCACGGCTTCCTGGGCGACGACCCGATCGCCAGGTTCCCCCCGGAAACCCTGATCGGCATCACCTTCGACGAGGCCTATCCCTACTACGACCCCTACGCCATCTACACCCTCCTGATCGGCGACATGCTGCCGGCCGGGACGGTCGAGAGCGAACCCTACAACCACTACAGCCTGCTGCGCTCGATCGAGGACAACTTCGGTCTTGGCAGCCTGCGGCGCAACGACGCGACGGCGCGGCCTTACTGGTTCCTGCGCTGAGCCCGTCTTCATCCTGATCCTAAGGAGACTCCGATGATCGAGAAACGGAAAGGTTTTCTGGCGGGCGCGCTGCCCGCTGCCCTCCTCCTGGCCGGCACGATCGCCGGCACGGGTCCGGCGGCCGCGGCGGAGTCCGCGCCGCCCGTGCCCGCCAATCCGCTGCTCCTTTCGCACTCGAACTTCTTCAAGCCCATCGAGATCTATGAGCTGGATCGGATGGAGGGCTGTGCCGAGAAAATCGCGCCGCTCGCCTACCGGGCGTACAGCGCCGTGGGCTTCAACCTCGCCAACACCGTCCTCCTCGTCGGCCCCGACGGCGGCATCGTGGTGGTCGACGCCCTGGGCTCGGACGGCACCGCCAAGGCCGCCCTCGAAGTCTTCCGCCAGAAGGAGCACCTGCCGCCGGGGAAGCTGCCGATCAAAGCGGTGATCTACACCCACAACCACATCGATCACACCGGCGGCGTCCAGGGCGTGCTGGCGCTCGCCGACCGGCCCGCCTGTCCGGCCGAGACCGTGGCCTCGGCGGGGCAGGACGGCACCTTCATCGGCCGTGAGGACTGCGTCGAGATCGTGGCGCAGAAAGAGATCGTGAAAAACGTCATCAATACCGCGACGGTGGTGGGCGACATCATCAACGCCCGCTCGTCCTACATGTACGGCAACTGGATCGGCGACAACCGGATCAACGACGGCATCGGCCCGGCGGTGATCGAGGGATCGTCGACCTTCCAGATGCCGTCGCGCACCTTCACCGACGAGCTGCTGGTCGCGGCGGCCGGGATCAACATGAAGCTCTTCTACGTGCCGAGCGAGACCGAGGACGAGCTCTCCGTCTTCCTCCCCGACGGCATCAACCAGCGCTATCGTGGCGGCGCGCGGCCGGCCGCGCTGGAATCGCCGGCGGCTTCCGGCTGGGGCGGCCCGGGGATGCTGCTCTCCGCCGAGGTGATCCAGGGACCGTCCTTCCCCAACCTCTACAGCCTGCGCGGCACGGCCTATCGGAATCCGGCCCAGTGGTTCCGGAGCGTCGACACTCTCCGCCAGTACGACTCGTGGTCCATGGTCCCCGCCCACGGCGTGCCGCTCTGCGGCGCGGCCGACGTCCGGCTCCTCCTGCGCAACTTCCGGGACGCCATCCAGTTCACCCACGACCAGGCGGTCCGCTACATCAACGAGGGGAAGACCCCCGAGGAGCTGGCCGACCTCATCCATCTGCCGGACTACCTGGTGAACGACCTTTCCCGCATGAAGCCGCCGAAGCCCGACGTCCACCCCGAGGACTACCTGCGGCCGTTCTACGGCTCGGTGCCGCAGGCGGTGCGGGAGCTCTATTTCGGCTATCTCGGCTGGTACAACGCCGACCCGGTGGCCCTCCAGCCCACTCCGCCGCGGCAGCTCGCCGCGAAGAACGTCCAGATGATGGGCGGCGGCGGGCACGTCGTCGAGACCGCGGCCCGTTCGCTCGCCAAGGGCCGGAAGCTTGAGGAGGAAGGACTCAGGGAGAACGACGAGGCCAAGCTGCGGGCGGCCAACGCCGAGCTCGAATGGGCCGCCGAGCTCACCACCCAGGTGATCCGCGCCGCGGAGGGCGGGCAGGGAGGCCGGGCGGTCGAGCTCTGCCGCAACCTGCGCTCGAAGCTCGTCGGGCATGCCCCCTCCGACCAGTGCCGCAACTCGGCCAAGACCCCGGCGCCCACCCCGACCTGCCACGGCGAGATCCCCTGCCAGGCGCGCGAGGTCAAGGCCGCGGCCTTCCTCGCCATGGCCGAGTTGCCGAGCAATCCCAACTGGCGCAACTGGTACATCTCCTCGGCCCGCGAGCTGTGCGGCGACTTCACCGGCCAGCCGCCGGTGGTGGGCGGCCTGACCTCGCCCGCGATCGTCACCGCCCTGCCCCCCGGCGCCTGGGTCAACTCCTGGACGATGCGGCTCAAGGCGGAGAAGACCGCTCCCCAGGGGGCGAACGCCCAATGTCCCGACCAGGGCGGCTCCGGCGTGCACGCCGCGCTGGTTTTCCGCTTTACGGACACTACCGACCCGGCCCGCAACCAGTCCTACGGCCTGCGCATCCGCTGCGCCATCGCCGAGCTCAGCGAGCTCCAACCCGCGGCGGGCAAAGGCTCGCTCCCCGCCGAGTGGACGGACGCGCCCATCCTCACTCTCTCCCAGGCGGCCTGGTCCCAGCTCCTCGCCGGGGTGGCCGAATCGGTGGCCTGTCGCGAGCAGGAGCCCTTCCTTTCCGCGCTCAAGAAGGGGATCGCCGACGGTGGCATCCGGGTCGAGAACGGCACCCCCGCCACGGTCGAGACCTTCTTCAGCTACTTCGATCCGCCGATCACCGATTTCCAGACCCTCACCCTGCGATAGGGCTGCCGGCGACGCGCCGTAGAGACGCCCAGCCGCTATCACAGGCATAGACGTAACCCCGAACGCCAGGGCGTCTCCGCAGGCCGGAGACGCCTGTCGTTCTGGCGGCGTTGGAGACGCCCTGGCGTTCGGGGTTGCGGGAAGGGCGGTGATAGCGGCTGGGCGTCTCTACCCCGTCCCTCGTTTGCCCTGCGATAGATCGCCTCCCCGTCCCACTACTCCAGTGAACCCGGAGGAATCGGATGTCGAACGCAAGGCTTCTCGGAAACCTTTTCTTCACCGCCGCGCTGCTCCTCGCCGGCTGCGCGCGCCAGTCGCCGGCCCGGACCACCGCCGTCGCCGCAACCCTTGCGAATACCTACGTGGGCCGCGCCCGCTGCGCCACCTGCCACGAAACGGAAAACCGGCTCTGGCAGGGCTCGCATCACGACCTCGCCATGCGGGAAGCGACCCCCGCCGCCGTCCGCGGCGATTTCTCGGGCAGGACCGTCCCCCATTTCGGCGTCACCTCGACCCTCTTCCGCCGCGGCGATCGCCCCTGGGTGCGGACCGACGGGCCGGACGGCCGGCTCCACGACTATCCCGTCGCCTACACCTTTGGCGTCGCGCCGCTCCAGCAGTACCTCGTCGCCCTGCCCGGCGGCCGCTACCAGGCGCTCCCCCTTGCCTGGGACTCGCGGCCCGCCACGGCGGGAGGCGGGCGCTGGTTCCACCTCCACCCCGGCGAGCCGGTGCCGGCCGGCGACGCCCTGCACTGGACCGGGAGCAACCAGAACTGGAATTCGATGTGCTCCGAGTGCCACTCGACCGGGCTCGAAAAGCGCTACCAGCCGGAGAAAGACGAATATCGGACCACCTGGAGCGAGATCGACGTCGCCTGCGAGGGCTGCCACGGCCCGGGGGCGCGCCACGTCGCCTGGGCCGCGGCTCCGAAACGCCAGCGGGCCGCCGATCGGACCCTGGGGCTCGCCGTCCGACTCCGAGACCCCGGCCGCGGCACCTGGGGGGTCGATCCAAAGACCGGCAACGGTCACCGCCTCGCCCCGCCCGTGGCCACGGGAGAGGTCGAGACCTGCGCCCGCTGCCACTCCCGGCGCACCCCCATCGCCGCCGAATACACCTACGGCCGGCCGCTCCTCGACAGCCACCGCCCGGCCCTTCTCGACGCCGGGCTCTACCACGCCGACGGCCAGATCGACGGCGAGGTCTACGAGTACGGCTCCTTCCTCCTCAGCCGCATGCATTCCAAAGGGGTCACCTGCAGCGACTGCCACGAGCCCCATTCCGCCACCCTCCGCCTGCCGGGTAACGCCCTCTGCACCCGCTGCCACGAGGCGACCCGCTTCGACGCCCCGGCCCATCATCACCACCCGGCCGCCTCGGCCGGGGCGCAGTGCGTCAGCTGCCACATGCCGGAGAAGACCTACATGGGGGTCGACGCCCGGCGCGACCACAGCCTGCGCCTGCCGCGCCCCGATCTCAGTAGCAAGCTCGGTACCCCCAACGCCTGCAACCGCTGCCACCAGGACCGCACCCCGCGCTGGGCGGCGGCCGCCGTGGCGCGCTGGACGGGAGGGAAGCCGCTGCCGCCGCACTGGGGCGAGGCCATCGCGGCCGGCCGGCGGAACGCTCCCGAGGCCGGCGAGGCGCTCCTCCGCGTGGCGGACGACCACACCGTCCCCGCCCTCGCCCGCGCCACCGCCCTCTCGCTCCTCGGGAATCTGGCCGAATCGACGCCGCCGGCCGCCCTCGACTCGACGCTCGGCCGTTCCCTCGCCGATCCCGATCCCCTGGTGCGGCTGGGTGGGGTGCTCGGAACCGGCGTCCTCGCCCCGGAGGATCGCCTCCGCCTCGCCGCTCCCCTTCTGGGCGACCCGGTGCGCGGGGTGCGGATCGAGGCGGCCCGGGTCCTCGCCCCTCTGCCCACTGCGGCCTGGACCGGCGACCGCGCGCCCTTCGTCGCCGCCCTCGCCGAGTACCGCACGGCCCAGGAGGCCAACGCCGAACGGCCGGACGCCCACCTGAACCTGGGCTGGCTCGAAACCCAGCTCGGCAACCTGGAGCGGGCCGAGGCCGAGTACCGCAAGGCGCTCCGCCTCGACCCCGGCTCCGCCGCGGCTTGGGCCGACCTCGCCGACCTGGCCCGGGCGCGCGGCCGGGACGACGAGGCCGAGCCGCTCCTGCGCCAGGCCGTGACCTTAGGCCCCCGGGAGGGCGCCGTCCACCACGCCCTGGGGCTCCTGCTGATCCGCCAGAACCGCCTTGCCGAAGCCGTCCCGGAGCTCGCCGAGGCCGTTGCCCTCGCCCCAGCCGAGCCGCGCTACGCCTACGTCCACGCCTTCGCCGTCGATGCCTTGCACCGCGACGACTCCGTCGCACGACCCGCCTTACGGCACCATGGGAGGAAATGAGATGAGAATGCATGGAATGAGGAGGATGGGCCCGGCCCTGGCCGGCGCGCTCCTCCTGGCCCTTCCGGCCCTGGCCCAACCGCCTGCCGCCCCTGACGGCAAGGACGACAATTACAAGCGGCAGTATCTGGAGCAGGCCAAGCAGGCGGCCGAACAGAACCGCTACATCATCGCGAAGCCCGACGAGCACCCGAAAGTCGACAAGGCCAAGGAGAAGACGGCCTCCGACCCCGAGCATTTCGATCAGAAGCTGGTCACCCCGGAGGCCAACATGGAGCCGCGCATGGCCCACTGCGACCAGATCCAGGCCGCCTGGGACAAGCTGGCGAAAAACGGTTACTGTACGACCGCCCTTTCCGAGCCGACCCAGCGCTGGTGGCACCGGGTCTGCCCCAACCTCCGCGTCCCGGTGGCCGCCAAGTCCTGCAAGAAACCCAACATCCTGCTCTTCCTGGTCGACGACATGGGCTGGGGCGACTTCGGGGTCTACGGTGGCGGGAGGGCGGTGGGCGCCGCCACCCCCAACGTCGACCGGTTGGCCCACGAGGGGCTGCTCCTCACCTCGACCTACTCGCAGCCCAGCTGCTCGCCTACCCGGGCGACGATCCACACCGGGCAGCTCCCCATCCACCACGGCGTGCTCGATCCGCCGATGTACGGCGATCCGGGCGGCATCACCTTGAAGTCGGTGCCCCTCCCGGCGATCCTCAAGGAAAAGGGCTACGTCACCCGGCTGGTCGGCAAGTGGCACCTGGGCGACAACACCGAGAACCTGCCGACCGCCCTGGGCTACGACGAGTTCTACGGCTTCCTGAACGTCTCCGACATGTACTCGGAATGGAAGGATTATTACTACAACCCCGAGGTGGTGCACGACGCCGAGCGCACCCACTTCATGCAGAACAACAAGTTCAACCACTACCTCGTCTACTCGAAGGCGGACAAGGACCCCCAGAAGCAGACGTGCACGAACGTCGCCGAGATCACCACCCCGCGTGACGCCGCGGCCGCCGGCATCGCGAGTGAGAGCAAGCCGGACCCCGGGAACCCCGAGCCGTGCGGCAACCTGCCGGACAAGAAGATCAGCATCGCGGACTTGGACCAGACCTGGGCCGACTACTCGGTCCACTTCATCAACAGCATGCAGGGGAGCACGAGCCCCTGGTTCCTCTACCACGCGACCCGCGGCTGCCACTTCGACAATTACCTGCGCCCCGAGTTCCAGCGCATGTCCTACGCCCGCACCACCTACGGCGACTGCACGGTGGAGATCGACTACACCCTGGGCCGCCTCTTGAAGGCGCTAGAGGACAGCCACCAGGACGAGAACACCCTGGTCTTCTTCACCTCCGACAACGGCCCCGAGCAGGAGATCGAGGGCCACGCCCACACCCCGTTCCGCGGCGGCAAGGGCGACACCTGGGAGGGCGGCATGCGGGTCCCCGGGATCGCGCGCTGGCCCGGCATGATCGCGGCCGGCCGGCAGTCGGACGGCCTGCTCGACCTCTCGGACCTCTATCCCACTTTCCTGGGTCTCGCCGGCTTCGACTACGCCTCGGCCTCGGAATCCGACGCCAAGCTCGCCAAACGGTACCTGGACGGTATCGACCAGACCTCGTTCCTGATCGACGACCATGGCGCCTCCAACCGGCGGAGCGAGCTCTACTGGTATTTGACGACCTTCGCTGCGATCCGCATGGACGAGTGGAAGGCGCACAGAGAGATCAGCGTGCCGGTCGGCCTGCACGAGGGGAACCTGGGCGGCTTCTCCGGCAACCAGCTGCCGACCTCCTACCTCTGGCTGTTCAACCTCCAGGATGATCCCAAGGAGTCGAAGAACGTCTTCATCCGCCACCTGTGGAACCAGGGGCTCTTCACGGGTGAGTTCCAGCGCTACACCTGCGTGCTCAACCACTATCCGCCGAACCTGCCGACCAAGCCGGCGATGGAGGTCTTCTCCAAGGACAAGGCCTGGCTCCTGGACCTCCAGGCGCCGGAAATCTGCCCGGCGCCGATGCGGATTCCGGAACGACAGTAAGTCTCGTTTCCCCCGCCCCCGGGAGGGGGCGGGGGTTGTCTTTGCCGCCCGGTGTTGGCGGCGAGGGCTCACGGCTGGGTGTACTGGATCCGATCGAAACTGGCGGTCAGCGGGCCCGAGTAGGTGAACGGACCGAGCCAGCCGTCGAGGCCGATGCCGGTCCAGAGGTTGGCGAAGATCTTTCCCGGCACAGTCGGCAACGGCCCGCGATCCCCGGTCTCCACATGGATCAGGACGCCGTCCACGTACCACTGGATCGAGCCCACGGCCCAGACGATGGTGTAATTGTGGAAGTCCGCCGAGGCGTCGAAGCCGAGGTGGAGGACCGTCTCGTGCCCGCCCACGCCATCGGTGAAGTAGTTCATCTGCAGCTGCGTCGTGTCCACTCCCAGGATCTCCAGATCGACCTCGTGCCAGGGAGTCTGGTTGAAGATGAAGAACGAGGTGAGGATTCCCGAGCCCTTGGCGGCTTTCATCCGGGCCTCGAACCGGCCGTAGCCGTAGACGTCGAGGGTCTGGTACTGACCCGAAGCGAAAGGTTTTCCGGAGCATTTCCCTGGACAGCCGGTGTTGTCGAGCCTCTCAAGGTCATCATGCTGGCGGGGAACTTCAGGTGATCGGCACGCCAACCGCAGTTGAACACGCCGCCGTTCGTCCAGCCATCCGACTCCTGCCAGCGGGCCGGATTGAAGGAATCCAGGTTGTCGAGGAATGTGGCGCCCAGGGCGTGCGCGCCTGCCGCGGCGGCAAGGGTGAGCAGGAGGGTCAGGACGAAAATACGAGTCGCCGGGGATCCCCCGGCACGGGCGATCGAGGAGATCATGATGGCCTTTCTGACGGATGTCTCAGCTGCTCCTCGAAAGAGCAAGATCCGTTCCATCCAGGCACAGGGAGAGACGATCCCGGGTCTGTCCGGATATTGGGCATGCCGGCGGAGAAGTGGACGGCTCCCCGGGGTGCACCTGCGCTTGACTTCCGCCCCACCACTCGATAGAGTCGGCATCAACGCAGCCTCTCCCAAGGAGGTGTCCCGCCTCACCAATCAGCCAGCGCAGGTCCCCACCTTACAGCGGCCATCCCGGCGCGTGTCCGGAGAGGCCCAAACGTCAAAGCGGCCCGGGCGAGTTAGAGCTCACCCGAGCCAGATCCCGCAAGGAGGTTAATTCCATGCGAGACCATGAAGATGGTAGCACCCCCCGTCCGTCGAACGCCTTCACCACCGAATTCCTCGCCCGTCTCGACCAACAGGACGAACCGTTGACCGCTGCCCAGGCCGATGTCGCCGGCCCGTGGATCGTCGTGCCAGTCCCCAGCCCCGGTTGGGCGGTCCTCCGCCGGGGCGAGAGCCTGGCCGCCGGCGACGTGCCGCGGGCGGTCTTCGTCCACCGCGAGCGGGCGCTCCTCGCTGCCGCGGTCCTCCCCGGCACCGGCTTCGATCGGCTCTTCCGTCTCCAGCACGAGCGGAGCCCCGAGGGGTACGCCATCGAATCCGGTGGCCAGGTCGTCGGCCACCTCCGCCACTTCGACCCCGAGCTCGCGACCGCCATGCACATGGCGGAAGCCCTCGTCCGCCTCCCCGAGTGCCTGACGCGACTCCTCGAAGCAAGCGGCGCCGTGGCCCTGGAGACCGCCGGCCGGTTGCTGGTCGGAGGAGAGCGAACCGCCTGAGACAGTGAGCCCGGAGGGGCGGCGGAAATGGACCATCGCCCCTTCGGAGCTTTTGTTTTCTTGGGTTAGAGAGGACGCCAGGCCGTGTGTACGATCCCAACACCTGCCAAAATGGCAGTAAAACGACTCTTGAGAACTGGGCGGGGATTCCAATGTCTACCCAGTCCCTGAAATTACGATTCGAGCCGCTCGAATTCGAATTCGAGTCACTCGAATTGCAATTCAAGCCGCTCGAATTCGGAAACAAAGCGTAAGAATTCGAATTCAAGCCGCTCGAATTACAATTATTGTGACTCGAATTACAATTCAAGCCGCCCGAATTCGAAAACAAGGCGTAAGAATTCGAATTCGAGCCACTCGAATTGCAATTCGAGTCACTTGAATTGCAATTCGAGCCGTTTTGGGGAGATCCACAGTGCCTCCGGCGGTGCCCCGAGAGGGCGGCACAGCCGCCGGAGCGGCTTCCACACCATTCCGCGGCGCCGGGACGGCGGTCGACGGGCCGGAAAGGAACGGTCAACCCGCTTCCAATACCTCGCGCAGCGCCGCCGCCCGATTTTCCATCTCTCGCGAGTAGAGCGGCTTGTCGAGGAGGACCGCCAGCGCCGCCGGCAGCGGCACCTCGATCTGCATGTCCCTGTAGACGGGGAGGAACTTGGCGGGATGGGCGGTGCCCAGGAAGATGCCGGTCTCCCCCGGCCGCAGGCGCTCGGTGAGGACACCGTAGGCCACCGCGCCGTGCGGGTCGGGGAGATAGCCGCGGGCCTGCAGCTCCCAGATGCGCTGCCGCGTCTTGCGATCGCTCTGCACGCCCCAGCGCAGGACTCGCTTCAGGGCTTCCAGGTCACCGCCGAACAGGTACTCGATCCGCTCCCAGTTGTTGGGCGCCCCCACGTCCATGGCGTTCGACAGGGTGGCGATCGAGGCCCGGGGGCGGTAGGCGCCGCCTTCCAGGTAGTCGGGGACGGTGGCGTTGATGTTGGTGGCGGCCGCCAGGGCGGCGACCGGCAGGCCCAGGGCGTGGGCGATCAACCCGGCGCAGAGGTTGCCGAAGTTGCCGCTGGGGACGGAGATCACCGGGGCGTCCGCGATCCCCCGCCGCCGGAGCTGGGCCACCGCCTCGGCGTAGTAGAGGGTCTGCGGCAGGAGGCGGGCGACGTTGATCGAGTTCGCCGAGGTCAGGCCGTGGCGGGCGGTGAGCGCCGGGTCGGCGAAGGCGCCCTTGACCAGCGCCTGGCAGTCGTCGAAGCTGCCCTCGACCGCCAGCGCGGTGACGTTCTCCCCCAGGGTCGCGAGCTGGCGCTCCTGGAGGGCGGAGATCCGGCCGCGCGGGTAGAGCACCACCACCCGCACCCCCTCCCGGCGCCAGAAGGCGTGCGCCACCGCCGCCCCGGTGTCGCCGCTGGTGGCGGTCAGGATGGTGACCTTTTTCCCCGGCTCGCGCAGCAGGTCGAGCACGGCGGCAAAGAAGCGGGCGCCGAAGTCCTTGAAGGCCAGGGTCGGCCCGTGGAAGAGCTCGAGGACGAAGATATCCGGCTCGACGGCGACGAGCGGCACCGGGAAGTCGAGGGCCTGGCCCACCGCCCGGGCGAGCGCCTCCCGCCCGATCTCCCCGGCCAGGAGCCGGTCGAGGATCGCGGTCGAGCGCTCGGTCCACGGCATTTCCAGGAGAGCCGGCCAGTCCGGGAAGACCGCCAGCTCCGCCGGCATCCACAGGCCGCCTCCGGGGGCGAGCCCGGCGAGCACCGCCTCCCGGAACGTGGCGGTGGAACCTGGGTCGCGTGTGTTCACGAGCTTCATGGCAGCACCCGGGCTCCCTGCCGGTCGAGCCCGCAGAGGCGGATCTCGGCGGCCAGCCCCGCCGCGGCCAGGGCCTCCCCGACGGCGGCGCCGATCGCCTCCCCCTCCGGGCGCGACTCGGCGACGGCGAAGATCGCCGGTCCGGCCCCCGAGAGGCCGCAGCCCAGGGCGCCCCGCGCCAGCGCCGCGGCCTGGGCGGCGCGGAAACCCGGCACCAGCCCGGCCCGGTAGGGCTCGGTGAGGACGTCGCGCAGGCAGGAGCGCAGGAGCGCGCGGTCGCCCGCGTCGACGGCGTGGACGAAGCCGGCCAGGTTCTGGGCGAAGGCCAGGACCGCCGCCAGGGAGAAGCTCCGCGGCAGGACCTGCCGGCTCGCCGCGGTGGCCAGCTCGAGGGCGGGGGAGGCGACGACGAGCACCAGGTCGTCGGGCCAGGGGAGCGGCCGGGCCACCGGCGCGCCCTCCTCCCCCGGCACCAGGAGCTGCAGGCCGCCGGCGAGGATCGGCACCACGTTGTCGAGGTGGACCGCGCCCGAGGCCAGCCCCTCCGCCCGGCCGGCCACGGTGAACAGCTCCGGCCGGGAGAGCGGCGCGCCCGCGAGGTGCTGGCAGGCCACCAGGGTGGCCGCGACCGAGCTGGCGGAGGACCCCAGGCCGCTCGCCGAGGGAAGGTTCTTCTCCAGGTGGAAGGCGAAAGCCGGGCAGGTCCCGCCGCCGGCCGCCACCGCCTCGCGGAAGAGCCGCCAGGTGCGGAGGACCAGGTTCTCCCAGGGGTCTTCGGGCATCCGGCCGGCGTGGGGGCCGGAGAGGGTGAGAGAGGGGGACGCCGCCTCCTGCGCCCGCACCACGTCGCCCCAGGGCGCGCCGTCGAGCGGGGCGAGGGCGGCGCCCAGGAGGTCGAAGCCGGCGGCGAAGTTGCCGATGCTGGCGGGGGCGTAGGCGCGGACGCTCATGGCGATCTTGGGCGGTCTCTTCAGGTCACGATCCGCAGCACGTCGGCCAAGGCGCCGGCGGCGGTCACCTCGCCGCCGGCGCCGTAGCCGCGCACCAGGAGCGGGGTGGGCCGGTAGTTCTCGGTCAGGAAGACGACCGCGTTCTCGCCCCCCCGGATGGGGAAGAGCGGGTGCTCCCGGCCCACCGCCTCCAGCCCCACCCGGCAATGGTACCCCGCGACGCCGTCTCCGGTCGCTTCGAGCATGGCGATGTGGCGCAGCACCTTCCCCTGGGTCGCCACCGAGTTCCGCCATTCGTCGAAGACCGGGTCGAGGCGGGGGAGGGCGGCGAAGAGCTCCTCGACGGTATGGGCGGCATGGGCGGCATGGACGGCAAAATCGGGCGGCAGCACCCCCACCAGGTCGATGTCCGCCAGCTCGAGGCCGGCCCCCAGCTCGCGGGCCAGGATGAGGAGCTTCCTCGCCACGTCGAGCCCCGACAGGTCGTCCCGCGGATCGGGCTCGGTAAAGCCGCGGTCGCGGGCGGTGCGCACCGCCGCCGAGAAGGAGACCCCCTCCTCCAGGGCGCCGAGCAGGAACGACAGCGACCCCGAGAGGATGGCCTCCAGCCGGAGCACCCGGTCCCCCCCCTGGAGGAGGCTCTGGAGGGTGCGGATGACCGGGAGGCCCGCCCCGACGTTGGTCTCGTAGAAGAAGCGGCGCTTCAGCCGCTCGCTCGCCCGGTGGAGCCGGCGGTAGTCGGCCAGGGGGGCGCTGTTGGCCTTCTTGTTGACCGTCACCACGTGGAGGCCGGCGGCGAACAGGCGCTCGTAGGCGGCGGCCACCCCGGCATCGGAGGTGCAGTCGACGAACACCGGGTTCAGCAGCCGGACCGGCCCCAGGGCGGCGAGCAGGGCGTCGAGCGAGGAGGGGAGCTCCGCCTTGGAGAGGAGGGCGGCCCACTCGGCCGGGTCGAGCCCCTCGGGCGCGAAGGCGCAGCGCCGGGAGTTGGCGACGGCGCAGAGCCGCAGGTCCACCCGCCGGCTCGCCCGCGCCTGGTGCTCGGCGATTTTGCGCAGCAGCTTGGTGCCGACGTTCCCCACCCCCCAGACCACGAGCTGCAGCTCGGGTCGCGGCTGGAAGAGCCGGGCGTGGAGGTGGCGGACCGCCCGCGGCGCGTCCTCGGCGGTGACCACGGCCGAGATGTTGCGCTCGCTCGAACCCTGGGCGATGGCGACGGCGCTCACCCCCACCGCGGCGAGGGCGCCGAAGAACCCCTCGGCGACCCCCAGCCGGTGGCGCATGCCGTCGCCCACCAGCGAGACGATCGCATGTCCCGGCCGCAGCTGGACCGGATCGAGGAGGCCGGAGGCGAGCTCGGCGACGAAGGCGGCGCGCAGCGCCTCGATCGCCCGCCCGCCCTCGGTCTCGGTGACGGCGAAGGAGATGGCGTACTCGCTGGAGCCCTGGGTGATGAGGATGACCGAGATGCCGGCCGCCGCCAGGGCGGCGAAGACCCGGGCGGCGATCCCCGGCACCCCGGCGAGACCGGAGCCGGTGACGTCGAGCAGGGCCACGCCGGGCAGGAAGGTGAGGCCGCGGCAGCCGCTCTCCGCCGGGGCCGCCCGGCCGTGCACGAGGCTGCCCGGGCGCTCCGGGGCGAAGCTGTTGCGCACCCGCACCGGGATCCCCTTCTCCCGCGCCGGCTGGATGGTCTTGGGGTGGAGCACCTTGGCGCCGAAGAAGGAGAGCTCCATGGCCTCTTCGAACGACAGCTCGGGGAGCACGAAGGCCGGCGGAACGAGGCGGGGGTCGGCGCTGTAGATGCCGTCGACGTCGGTCCAGATCTCGAGCTCGGCGGCGTCGACCGCCCAGGCGGCGATGGCGGCGGAATAATCCGAGCCGCCGCGGCCGAGGAGGGTGATGCGGCCGTCCGCGTCGCCGCCGAAGAAGCCGGGGAGGAGGGCGATGCGCGAGGAGACCAGGGTCGCCGTCCGCAGCGGGGTGAAGGCGTCGCGGATCGCCGGCCAGTCCGGCTGGGCGGCGAGCGGCGGCCCGCTGGTGCGGATCAGCTGCCGAGGATCGAGGAGCCGCACGTCGAGCCCCCGCGCGGCGAGGAGGTGGTAGAGGAGGACGCCCGCCGCCCGCTCGCCCAAGGAGCCCAGGAGGGCCAGGGCGCCGGGCGGGCGCTCGCGGAGCAGGGCCAGGCCGCGCAGGAGGTTCTCGTGCTCCTGCTCCAGCGCTTGAAGGTCGCCCTCGACCTCCCGGCCGCGCGCTTCGCCGAGCTCGGGACGGAGGGCGGCGAGGATCTCCCGGTGGACGGAGCGGTAGCGCGCCAGCGCCGGCTCGCCGTCCTCCCCCCGGACCGCCGCCTCGCCGCCGCGCATCAGAACGTCGGTCACCCCCCCCACCGCCGAGACCACCACCAGGAGCGGCTCCTCCCCCGCGGCGCGGCCGACGATCTCCGCCACCCCACGCAGCCGCTCCGCGCCGCCCATGGAGGTTCCACCGAACTTCAGTACCCGCATTGGCAGATCTCCTGGCGCGAGCCTTGCTGGCGTGAGCCTTGCTGGCGTGAGCCTTGCAAATAATTTGAGTGCGAACTTTTGGGAGGCATCATGACGATGCCTTCGATCCCGCTTGAGGAGGCAACTGGGTTATGCGTAAACACGTGGTCCTGGCTTTGACCCTGTTCCTGGTTCTCATCACCGCCATTTCCGCCGGCGCGAAGACGAGCAGCAGCAAGACGAAGTACCATCGGATGCACGGCGACGTCGATTCGATCGACGCCACCGCCCAGACCTTCACCGTCAAGCATGGCAACGAGTCCTCGACGTTCAAGACCGACAGCTCGACCAAGTTCCGCGGCGCCGGCAAGGCGATCGGCTTCCCGGACCTGAAGGTCGGCGACGACGTGCGAGTCTCCTTCACCGAGACCGGCACCGACAAGACGGCGGCTCGGGTCGACGTGGCGCACGGCAAGAAGACGGCCGCCAAGCCCTCCTGACACCTTCAGATTTTTCGGGAGGGGCGCCGGACCGCGGCGCCCTTCCTGGTGCTTTTTCCTTCGTCCTCTACCACGCCGAGGCCGGGCGCTCCCCACCTCACGGGGTGGGAGCCCTCCTACCTTACCGTGCCGCCCTCTCCCGCCCCGCCGGGGGATTTCTCCCGGGGCCGTGGCAGCGCATCCTCCTTCTGTCTGACGACTTTTTGCGTAGAATACAATGAAATTCGGCAACTTGTCATCCCTCGACCGCGCCCTCCGGCTCCTGGTCGGCGCCGGCATGCTGGCGCTCGCCTGGAGTGGCACCGCCGAGGGGCTGGCCGGACGCGGGCTCGAGATCAAAGTACGCTAAGATTCAGTATGATGACCCTCGGGCGCCTGCGCTGGATCGCCCTCGCCTCGGTGATCGTCGCGGTCGCCCTGATCGAGGTGGTCCGCGAGGTCCTCTATCCCTATCTTCAGACCTGGCCGGGGCGCCTGCTCCAGGACGGCGTGATCCTGGTCCTCGCGCTGGCCCTGATCGGCGCCATGTTCAACGTCGTCGAGCGCACCCAGAGAGGGGTCGAGCGGCAGCACCGGGAGGTGGCCGCCCTGCACGCCGCGGCGCTCGGCCTGACCACCATGCGCGAACGGGCCGAGAGCATCGGCGGCACCGTGCGTTGGGATTCCCGGCCCCGGGCCGGGACCCGGGTGACCGTCGAGATCCCCCGCGAGCAACCCTCTCCACCCCCCCACTCCTCCATGGGAGCGTCCCAATGAAGATCCTGATCGCCGACGACCATACCCTCTTCCGCGACAGCCTGCGCAGCCTGCTCGAGGCCCGCGGCCTGGAGGTGGTGGGCGAGGCCGGCAACGGCCGCGAAGCCTTCGAGCTCGCCCGCCGGCTGGGGCCGGACGTGGTGCTCATGGACCTCTCGATGCCCGACCTGGACGGCCTCGCCGCCACCCGCCTGATCAGCGTCGAGCTGCCGGCGGTGAAGGTCGTCATCCTCACCGCCTCCGACGAGGACGCGAAGCTCTTCGATGCCATCAAGTCGGGGGCCCAGGGCTACCTGCTCAAAAACCTGGAGTCGGAGGAGTTCTTCGCTCTCCTGGAGGGAGTGGGGCGGGGCGAGCCGGCGCTGACCCCGGTTCTGGCGCGCAAGCTCCTCCAGGAGTTCGCCCGCCCGGCCCAGTCGACGGTGCCGGCCCACGACCCCGACGCCCTGACCGAGCGCGAGCGCGAAATCCTGGAGCTCCTGGTCTCCGGCATCACCTCGAACCGCAAGCTGGCCCGCCAGCTCGGAGTGTCGGAGAACACGGTCAAGTTCCACGTCCGCAACATCCTCGACAAGCTCCACCTGCACAACCGGGCGCAGGTGGTGAGCTACGCCATCCGCAACAAGATCGTGGAGTCGCCGCCCAGCGGGCGCTAGCTCCGCCGGCTTCCTGCGATAGGATGCTGCCGCTTTCGAGCCGTCGACAGACGCCGGCCCTACCTGGAGGCCCGTGCCGTGATCAAGCCTGGTCGCACTGGTTTGCTGCTCTCGTCCCTCCTCCTCGCCGGACTGCTTCCCTCCGGTCTCTCCGCCGCGGCGGGGCCGACGCCCCCGGCCACCCTGGTCGTCGACGCCAGCGAGGCGCCGCGGGAGATCCTCCACGCCCACCTGGTGATGCCGGTCACCCCCGGCCCCTTGACCCTCTTCTATCCGAAGTGGCTGCCCGGCGAGCACGGACCGAACGGCCCGGTGACCGAGCTCGCCGGTCTCAAATTCACCGCCGGCGGCGCGCCGCTCGCCTGGCGGCGCGACACGCTCGACATGTTCGCCTTCCACCTCACCGTCCCGGCCGGGACGACGTCGCTCGCCATCGACCTCGACTTCCTGGCCCCCGGCGGCGAGGGGATCTACACCTCGGGGCGGAGCACCTCGGCGCAGCTCGCCATCCTCTCCTGGAACTCCCTGGTGCTCTATCCGCAGGGGAAACCGACCGACGACTTGACCTTCGTCCCCAGCCTGCGCCTGCCGGCCGGCTGGAAGTACGCCACCGCCCTCCCCGTCGCCCGGGAGGGCGAGGGGACCGTCGACTTCAAGCCGGTCTCGCTCACCACCCTCGTCGACTCGCCGGTGCTCTTGGGCGCCCACATGCGGACCGTCGTCCTCAGCAGCGAACCGCCGGTCCACCAGATCGACATCGCGGCCGACACCGAGGGGGCGTTGGTGACGCCCCCGGACTTCCAGACGCTCTACCAGAACCTCGTCGCCGAGTCGGGCGCCCTGTTCGGCGCCCGGCACTACCGCGACTACCATTTCCTTCTCACCCTCTCCGACCACACCGCCCACTTCGGCTTGGAGCACCACGAATCGAGCGACGACCGGATCGACGAGAAGTCGCTGCTCAAGGAGGACGGCCGCCGGAACCTCGCGAGCCTCCTGTCCCACGAGTTCGTCCACTCCTGGAACGGCAAGCACCGCCGCCCGGCCGACCTGATGAGCCCCGACCTCCACTCCCCCATGCAGGGCGACCTGCTCTGGGTCTACGAGGGGCTCACCCAGTACCTCGGCTTCATCCTGGCGCCCCGGAGCGGCCTGTGGACCGCGGAGTTCACCCGCGAGCGGATCGCCCAGGTGGCGGCCACCCTCGACAACGAGCCGGGGCGGAGCTGGCGGCCGCTGGAGGACACCGCGATCGCGGTGCAGACCCTGGGCGGCGCGCCCGCCGAGTGGGGGTCCTGGCGGCGGGGGACCGACTACTACGACGAGTCGGTCCTCATCTGGCTGGAGGTGGACGCGACCCTGCGCCAGAAGACCGGCGGCCGGGTCTCGATGGACGACTTCTGCCACCGCTTCCACGGCGGCACGAGCGGCCCGCCGGAGGTCAAGACCTACACCTTCGACGACATCGTCGCGACCCTGAACGGCCTCGCCCCCTATGACTGGCGGGGGCTGCTGACCGAGCGCCTGCACTCGACCTCGCCCCACGCCCCCCTGGGGGGGCTCGCGGCGAGCGGCTGGAAGCTGGTCTACACCGAGGTCCCGAACCTGGGGATCAAGGACAAGGAGGAGCGCTTCAAGAGCGACGACTGGAGCTTCTCGCTCGGCATCCAGGTCGGCGAGGACGGCACGATCCACGACGTCCTCCCCGGCTCGCCGGCGGCGAAGGCCGGGGTCGGTCCGGGCGGGAAGCTGCTGGCGGTCAACGGCCGCGCCTGGAAGGACGACTGGGTGAACGCCGCCCTGCGCGAGGCCAAGGGGGGGAAGGCGCCGATCGAGCTCCTGGTGGTCCAGTCGGACTACTACACGACCTACAAGGTCGACTACCACGACGGTCCGCGCTACCCCCACCTGGAGCGCGATCCGGCGCAGCCCGACCTCCTGGAAGCGATCCTGGCGCCGCATGCACGGGCGGCGGGGAAATGATACCTACCGCTCGCGGCCGCGGCCGATGAGGATCTCGAAGAGCAGCAGGCTGAAGCCGGTGGCGGCCTGCCCCACCTGGGCCGCCACCCGCCGCGCCCGGGCGCGCAGCGGACCGGCCGTGGGCTCCGCCCCCTCGACCCCCTCGACCGGCAGGGCCGGCCGGCCCGCCGCGGCGCCTGCCGGCGCGGCGAGCGGCACGAGGGAGTAGCTGCCGTCCGCCTCCGGCCGCGCCTCCAGGAGGCCCTCGGCGCGCAGCTCGCGCAGGAAGTCCTCCGTCCGCTCGATGGCCGAGAGCTCGTAGCCCAGGGCGGTGACCAGTTTGCGCACGCTCTTGAGCTCGGGGACCTTCTTGCCGCGCTCGTACTCGGAGAGGGCGCTGTTGGTGATCCCGGCGGCGCGGGCCAGCTGGTCCTGGCTCCAGCCGCGGGAAATGCGCAGAATCGCTAGGGCGAGACTGAAGTCTCCCGGCTCGGACGGCATGTTCCGCACTGTACCCACATTTTTCCCTTCGGGCAATATAACCCCAGCTCGCTCTGCAAGTTACGGATAGCGCTCCACCTCGCTTTCGGGCTATTCTTTCGTCTCCCCATGAAAGAGAACCGCGCCAGGGACCCGCTTCCCTTCGCCCGTCGATAAGGACAAAACCGTTGCCTCTGCCGATCGACGAAGCTCTCCCCCGCCTGCTCGCCGCCCTGCGGACGGGAAACGCGGCGGTGCTCGTCGCCCCCACCGGGGCGGGCAAGACGACCCGGGTGCCGCCCGCTCTCCTCACCGCCGGGATCGGGGGGGACGGGCGGATCGTCCTGCTGGAGCCGCGCCGGGTCGCCGCGCGGGCCGCGGCGCGGCGCATCGCCGAGGAGGGGGGATGGCGGCTGGGCGAGGAGGTCGGCTACCAGGTGCGCTTCGACCGCCGGGAGGGGCCGGCGACCCGCATCCTGGTGGTGACCGAGGGCATCCTCGTCCAGATGCTCCAGGCCGACCCCTTCCTCGCCGGGGTGGGGACCGTGATCTTCGACGAGGTGCACGAGCGGAGCCTCGCGACCGACCTCTCCCTCGCCATGGCCCGACGGGTGCAGCGCGAGGTCCGCCCGGACCTCGTCCTCCTCGCCATGTCCGCCACCCTGGACCCCGGGCCGCTCGCCGCCTTCTTGGGCGGCCCGGTGATCGAGAGCCGGGGGCGCCAGTATCCGGTCGCGATCCATCACCTCGACCGGCCGGGCGGCCGGACGGACGAGCGCCCCCTCCCCATGATCGTCGCCGCCGGGGTCGAGCGGGTCCTCTCCACGACCGACGGCGACCTCCTCGTCTTCCTCCCCGGGGTGGGGGAGATCCAGCGTACCGGCGAGGCCCTGGCCCCCCTGGCCACGGCGCGCGACCTCGCCGTCCTGCCGCTCTATGGCGACCTCCCGGCCGAGCGGCAGGACGAGGTGCTCCGGCGGGGCTCCCGCCGGAAGGTGGTGCTGGCGACCAACGTCGCCGAGAGCTCGATCACCGTCGACGGGGTGACCGCGGTGGTCGACTCGGGGCTGGTTCGGCGGCTGCGCTACGACCCTTCGACCGGCCTCGACCGGCTGGAGCTCGGGAGGGTGAGCCGGGCCTCGGCCGACCAGCGGGCCGGGCGGGCGGGACGGCAGGGGCCGGGGGTCTGCCTGCGGCTCTGGGCGGCCTGGGAGGAGGCAACGCTCCCCGAGCGGGAGACCCCGGAGATCGCCCGCGTCGACCTCGCCTCCCCCGCCCTCCAGCTCCTCGCCTGGGGCGAGACGGACCTCGCCCGCTTCGGCTGGTTCGAGCCGCCGGCCCCCGAGGCCCTGGCCGCCGCCCGGCTCCTCCTGGCGCGGCTGGGGGCGGTCGACGCGGGCGGCGTCACCGCCCGCGGGCAGGCCATGGCCCGCCTCCCCGTCCACCCCCGCCTCGCCCGACTGCTCCTCGAAGGGCGGGCCGGGGGGTGGACCCGCGAGGCGGCCCTTCTCGCCGCCCTCCTCGCCGAGCGCGATCCGTTTCCCCCGGCGGGAGACCGGGAATCACGGCGGCACGCCGTGCGCCCCTCCCGCTCCGACCTCCTCGACCGGCTGGAAGCCCTGGAGGCCTTCGAGCGACGGGGCGCCGAGCCCGACCTCCCCGGCGGCCGCCAGCTCAACCGCAACGCCGCCCGCTTCGTCCTCCAGGCCCGCGACCAGCTGGCCGAGGTCGCCCGGCGCGAGCTGCCGCCGCCGGAGAGATCGCCGGAATCGCCGCTCCCCCGTGACGAGGCGCTCCTCAAGGCGCTCCTCGCCGCCTTCCCCGACCGGCTCGCCCGGCGGCGCGAGCCGAAGAGCCCGCGCGCCCTCCTGGTCGGCGGCCGCGGGGTGCGGCTCGCCGACGAGAGCGCCGTCGTCACCCCCGAGCTGTTCCTGGCGATCGACCTCGACGACCGCGGCCCCGAGGCCCTCGTCCGCCTGGCCTCCGAGGTCGCGCCGGCCTGGCTTCCCCGGGAGCGCCTGGCCACCGACGTCGAGGTGGAATTCGATCCCGAGCGGGAGCGGGTGATCGCCTGGAAGCGGACCCGCTACGAGGACCTGGTGATCGCCGAAAGCGAGGCGACGCTCCCGGAGGGCGAGGCCACCCGCCGGCTCGCCGAGGCGGCCGCCGAGAGGCTCGACCGCGCCCTCCCCCTGGACGACCCCGAGGTCGCCGCTTTCCTCGCCCGGGTCCGCTCCTTGGGCGTCTGGATGCCCGAGCTGGGGCTCCCCGTCTTCGGGCCGGCCGAGCTGCGCGACCTCCTTCCCACCCTTGCCGCCGGCCGCCGCTCCTTCGCCGACCTGCGCCGTGCCCCGCTGCTCGCCGCCTTGGAAGGGGTCCTCACCTGGGAGCAGCGCGAGGCCCTGCGCCGTGAAGCCCCCGAGCGCTGGACGGTTCCCGGGGGCCGGAGCGTAAGGCTGGAGTACGGAGAGGATGGCCGGCCGCCAGTTCTAGCCGCCCGCATCCAGGAGCTCTTCGGCCTAGCCGAAACCCCCCAGGTGGCCGCCGGCCGCGTCCCCGTCCTCCTCCACCTCCTCGCCCCCAACGGCCGGCCGCAGCAGATCACCCACGATCTCAAGAGCTTCTGGGCGACCACCTACAAGGAGGTCAAGAAGGAGCTGCAAGGCCGCTACCCCAAGCACGCCTGGCCCGAGGATCCCTGGAACGCCCGGCCGCAGAGCCGGCCGGGGCGGGGGAGGTAGTAACGGGAGTCAGGGCGTCGAGAGACTATAATGAACGCGACAATGCCGGGTGGAGGCGCATATGGCCCTGGAACAGGAGCTGGAGACGTATAGGAACCATCTGCAAACGCTGAAAGCAGAGCATGAGGGCAAGTATGTCCTGATCCATGGTGACCAGGTTGTAGACGTCTTCAGCAGCTATGACGATGCCATCAAGGCGGGATACTCCAAATTCGGTCTCAATCCCTTCCTCGTGAAGCAGATCCATGCTATCGAGCAGGCACAATTCGTCTCACGCTTCGTGGATCCGTGCGCGGTGAGGCGGGCGGTCTGAGACGGTGCCCCACTTTACTCTCCAGATCGGACCCGGCGGGCCGATTCTCCAGGCGTTTGTAGCCGTAAGCCAGGCACGAGCGGCGGCTCTCGCCGAAGTCGGCCAGTCCATGCCAAAGCCTGTTCCCATCAGCGCGCTTATCGATACCGGCGCGAGTTGTACCTGCGTCGATCCGTCGGTACTCCTGGGACTGAAGCTCACGCCGACGGGCAGCGTCAGCGTCAACACACCTTCGACCGGCGCGACGCCTCACGAGGCCGAACAGTTCGATGTCGCGCTGGTCATCCCAGCACCCAGCGGGCAGCCGCTGGTCTTTCAGACGATCCCCGTGGTCTCCGCCGAGTTACTGATCGCTCAAGGGTTCCACGCCCTGATTGGGAGAGACATCTTGGACCGTTGCTTCTTTGCCTACAACGGCAACAATGGTGCGGGTGGGATCTTCACTTTGGCCTTCTAGATGCGGAGCTAAACAAGCGACTCAAGATCCCGCCTCCTTGATCCCCTGCGCCGTATGATGGGCGAGGGCCATGATGGTGACCATCGGGTTGACTCCGGAGGAGATGGGGAAGGCGCTGGCGTCGGCGATGTAGAGACCGCGGACGCCGAAGACCTCGCCCTGGGCGTCGCAGACCGCGGTCTTCGGATCGCTCCCCATGCGGCAGGTCCCCATCTGGTGAGCGCTGAAGAGGGTCGACCAGTTACGGTGGAACCGGCTCCGCGCGACCTCCTGGAAGTATTGGGCGATCGCCACGTCCGACCTTCCGTTGGCGCGCAGGCCGAGGCGCTGGTGGTTCAGGGCCAGGAGCTCCTCGGCCCCGGCCGCCAAATGGACGCGGGAGGCCGCGGCGATCCCGTCCCGGATCAACTGTCGCTCCAGCCGTCCGGGCCGGTAGTCGACCACCGGGGTGCCGTCCCTCCCGAGGCGCACCCGGCCGGTATTCTTGTCGCGCACGAGCACGATGATCGTGCACTTCCGGGCGCTCGCCTGCATCTCCCGGCGATGGTCGCGGGCGCCGCACCAGGGGGTTGCGAGGGCCAGGAGGCCGGGGTGGGCCGGCGCCGTCTCCAGGCGGAAACCGTAGCCTCCTTTCCCTGGCGCGAATTCGTCGCTGAGGATCGACTGCGGCGGCCCGTTCCAGGGCTCGATCCGCTCGGCATAGGTACCCGCCACCGAGGTCGCCGGGTGCAGGTAGAGATGGCGGCCGAGGGCCGGCAGCGCGAGCCCGGAGCGTAGAAGGAGAGCCGGCGAACGGAGGCTCCCGGCCGCCACGACGACGATCGGGGCGCGGACTTCGACCGCGACCTCCTCCCCCGCCGGGGTCGTGGCGAAGGCCTCGACGCCCTGCACCCGGCCGTTCTGCCAGAGGACCCGCCGGGCGCTGCAGCCGGTGACGATGCGGGCGTCCCCCAACCGTTGGGCGTCGTGCAGGTAGGTGACGGCAGAGCTCTGCTTGCCGCCCAACCGGCAGCCGAACATGCAGTAGCCGCACTGGCGGGCGTCGCAGCCTCGGGCGTTCCGCGCCAGCACCTGCCAGTGATAGCCGAGCGCCTGGCACCCCTCGCGCAACCGGGCGTTGTTGGCGTTGACCCAGCTCTCCTCGGTGCCGGCGCCCAGCCGCTCCATCACCGCCGCGAGCGAGCGGCCGAAGCTCTCCTCGGCGAAGAAGGCGCAGCCCGAGCGCTCCGCCCACTCGTCGCGCACCACGTCGGGCAGGGGAAGAGAGGTCTGCCAGTTCACCGTCGTGCCGCCGCCCAGGGTGGCGCCGGCGAGGATCACCATGGCCAGGTCGCGGGTGCCGGCCATGCCGCGGTCGAGGAAGAGGGCGCGCGTGGCGGGGAGCTCGGTCTGGTCGAAGTCGCCGGCCTGGAGGCCGCCCCCGGCCTCCAGCACCACCACCCGTTTCCCCGCCGCCGCCAGCTCGGCCGCCACCACACCTCCGCCGGCTCCCGAGCCGATCACGCAGACGTCGGCCTCCAGGGTCCCCGGCGCGGCGATGGGCGTGAGAGCGAGCCGGGGCGCGGCCGTCGGCGGGTTGGTCGAGCGGGCATAGCCGATCGGGTCCCAGGTCGGGTTGTCGGCACCGCCAGGACAGAGGCCGTAGAAGAGGAAGGTGGCGAGCCGCTTCAGGACCTGGAAGCCGGTGCGCAATGGCTCCAGGCGGCTCGTCGCCATGGCCGAGAGCGCCCGTTCGCGCCGCTCGGGCGCAAGGCGGGCAAAGGGGCGGGCCTGCCCGGCCAGCAACAGTATGAAGGCAGGCTGTGCCAGGAGGCCCAGCAGCCGTCGGAAGTCCGCCCGCTGCCCCGCGCCAAGCTCGCCGACCGCCCCTTCGAGCGCCGCCGCCACCCCCAGGGAGGCGGCGTCGAGCGCAAAGAGGCGGGGGTCGTCCCCCGCCTCGGGCGCCAGGGCCGGCAGCAGCGCCCCACACACCGCCTCCAGGGTCTCCCGTTCCTGCGGCGAGAGGAGGCCGTCTCCGGACGGTCCGGCTGGGCTCGACATGGTTTGCCTTTACATCACAGTCGGCCTGCCTTGTCCAGTCGGCACGCTGCCAACCGCCACCACCGCCCCCTCCTCCACCGTCGGCCACACCTCCGCAATCCGCCGCTCCACCTCCAGGGTCCTCTCCAAGGCCGCCACCGTCTTCCAGAACGCCTCCTGCTCGCACTGGCCCAAGGTGCGGCCGGCGCGGCTGGCGAGCCAGCGGTCGAGGACCTGGTAGCCGCCGATCCGGTAGGCCCAGACCTCCGGCGTGATCCCGTCGAAGGACTGCCCCTCCTCGTTGACGTAGACCCGCTCCTCTTCCGGCCGGTAGTCGCGCTGCTTTCCCAGGGTGCCGCTCCCCGCCGGCTCCAGGCGCGAGCCGGGGGTGGCGAGGATCGGAGCGCGGAGCAGGTGGAGGTCGATCAGCTCGGCGCCCAGGCTGGCGAGAGCGCCGAAGCAGGCGCCGTCCCGGGTCAGAGGGATGCGCGGGAAGCCCTGGCGGAGGAGCGCCCGGTACCGCTCCCGGTACGCCCGGCTGTAGAGGACGGCGTAGACGTAGGCGAGGAGCTCCTCGGGGGAAGGCTCCCGGCCGTGCGCCTCTCCCAGCCGCGCCAGGAGGCCCGGGGCGACGTTCGGGGTGCGGCCGAGGAGAGGGTCCTTGAAATACAGCGGGAAGAGGGAGTTGATGTCGTAGGCCGAGACCGCCTTGTGGCCGGCGATGCGGTCGGTCACCAGGGCGCCCGTCTCCTCCTTGTGCTGCGCCGGGCAGACCAGTCCCAGATTGCTCCCCGGCTGCCCCATGTGATTCATCAACTGCCGCCGGGGACGCGCCACCAGGTAGTCGGCATAGAAGATCGGGCGGACGTCGAACGGCCGATAGAGGATCTCGGTGAACCGCTCCCGCCAGCGCTCGTCGTCCCGCGCCTTCTGTTGGGCCTGGAGGACGACGAACCCGCCGCGGTCCTCCAGTTTCCACTCCTCGGGGAAGACCTGACCCTGCGCCACCCGGAAGGCGAGGAGCTTCGCTTCGAGCTCCGGCCGGCTGAAGTCGAGCACGAAGGCGTCCCGCGCCGTCACCACTCCCACCGAATGGCGGGGGAAGATCTCCGGCAGCGCCATCCCGCACCCGTACTCCTCCTCGATCCGGGCCGTGTCGGCTCGGGGATCGGCGGAATTCTGCTGAAAGTAGTAGACCGGGGGTCGGGGAGAGATCTCCGTCCAGCGGGTCGTCGCGCGCTCATGGTCGTCCAGCCACTGGAGCTTGTCGACCGCCCGGCCCTGCAGGTCGGCCCGGAAGACCCGGGTCCCGGCCCCCGGCCGGCGCGGCCCGGGGAGCTTCACCAGGAGGCAGACCGCCACCCCCTGCTCGATCCCCGGGAAGACACTCTCGTCCGGTCCCCCGTCCGGCGCCCGCTCCCCCTTCTTGCGGTTGCCGTGCAGGTCGAGCAGGTAGATCTCGTCGAAGGTACGGAGAAGCGACCGCCGCAGGCCGCGGAAGGTGGGATTGTCGAGATAGCCGTGGTTGGTGACGAAACCGACGACGCCCCAGCCGTTCTGTTCGATCTTCCACTGCGCAAAACGGAGGAACTTGACGTAGTCGTCCTGCAGCCACTTGAGGTTGCGCTCGGTCAAGGCCCGGCCGTCCACCCGATAGTAGCCCTCGTCCCGCTCCGGGAAGTCGCGGAAGCGCCGTAGGAGGTCCACGATGTGCCGGCTCCGGTTGTAGGAATGCCCGGAGTAGGGCGGGTTGCCGAGGATGACGGCGATCCGCGCCTCCTTCTTGATCCGCCCGGCCGCCTGCGACTCGCGCGACAGGGCGGCCATGCCGGGCAGGTTGGTCTGCTTCAGCTCCTCGAGCTCCAGGGTATTGGTGAGGAAGAGCGGGAAGCGCTTTTCCAGGGGCAGGGGGAGGCCCTCGGCGGCGAGGAGGAGGCCCATCTTGAGGTGGCCGATGGCATAGGGGGCCATCATCAGCTCGAAGGCGTGGAAGTCCTGGAGGAGATGGTCGCGCAAGAGGGCCGCCACGCTCCCGGCGCCGTGCCGGTCGCGGTAGCCGTCGATGGCGACGCGGAACGCCTCGGCGAGGAAGGTGAGCGTCCCGGCGGCGGGGTCGAGCAGGGTGACCCCGCCGTCCGCCAGGCCGTCGGGCCGGCCCAGGCGCTCGCGCAGCAGGCCGTCGACCGAGCGGACGACGTAGCCGGCCAGCTGGCGCGGGGTGTAGTAGACCCCCCGGCGCTTGCGCAGGCCGCGGTCGTACTGGGCGAGGAAGGTCTCGTAGAAGTGGAGGATGGGGTCGCGGGCCGCGCCGCCGTGGCGGCGGGTGAGCAGCCGGTCGACCGGCGAGGCGGCGAGCAGCTCGACGATGTCGTCGACGATCCAGGCGAGGCGCGGCCGGGGATCGGGCGTCTCGGCGAGGGCGATGTAGCGGAAGAGGTCGCGCAGGATGCCGTTGCCGCGCGGGATGTGGTCGAGCACCGTCTGCAGGGCGAAATCGCCCGGCGCGTACCAGCAGGCGGCGAGGAGGCCGTAGACGAGGGTCTGGGCGTAGAGGTCGGCGAACTCGCGCGGGGTCAGACCGTGGATCAGGTACTCCGAGAAGGCGCGGTAGAGGCCGGCGAGCTCCGAGGTCTTTTCCCCGTCCTCCGCCAGCAGCTCCTCGATCGCCGACTCCAGGAGCCGCGCCCGATGGGCGAGCCCCACCGCCAGGGCGGCGGCGCTCCCCGGGCGGGGGGCCGCGAAGTCGAGGAAGCGGTCGAGGAGCCCGGTCACCGCCGCCTCCCCCTGGACCTCGTCCGTCAACCGGTCGGCGTAGAAGCGGGCGAGCGGGCTCTCCAGCACCGCCCGCTCGACCGACTCCTTCTGCCGATACCGCCGGAGCTCGTAGAAGTCGGTCAGGAGGACGTTGGGGAACGCCTCCCGGTAGCGCTTCATCTGGTCCGACTTCTCGGCCGCGTCGAGGTTCGCGCCCGGGCGCTTGGCTTCGACGTAGCCGGCGATCCGTGCCCCCCGCCAGACCTGGAAATCGACGACGACCCCCGCCTCGGTCCGCCGCGGGAGCACCGTCACCCGTACCGTCTTCCGACCACTCGCCGCCGCGTACTCTTGGAGGAGGGTCTGGAGCGCTCCGTAGTAGCTCTCCTCCCGGGCGTCCCCCCGCCGCTCCACCTCGGCGAGGCGGCGCAGATAGGCGAGGAGGAGGGCCGTTGTCGGTCGCATGTTCCGGATACAGTATCGCAGAGACGCGATCTAATGGATACCTATTTCGGCGACGATGATCCGAATTCATGTGCCCTGACAGCTCCGTGATGAGGCAATTTGGAAGATGTGCCACTTGGACCGGCATCTCTTTCCGCGACGTCGCGGGCCGCCCGGACGTCCACGGAGTGATAGACTTATCGTTCTTTTTTCCGACCCCAGGGGGTTCGCGCGATGCGGAGGTTGCTTCTTGCCGTTCTACTGCTCGTCGCCGTGGGGCTTCCTGCCACCCGGGCTAAGGCGGCCACGCCGGTCTGGCCCACCCTGACCGAACAGCTCAGCCGGGACGGCATCGCCCCGGAGAGCGCCCTCGCCCGCCTGATCGCCGCCAACCAGGACTTCCAGCTGCTCCGGCCGGAGGAGGCCCGGGATCACATCCGCGTGCCCCTCTGGCTCCGCGTCCTCTGGCGCAAGGCTCACCCAGCCCAGCGCTACCCGGCGAACGATCCCACCGGGGGGTATCCGTTCGTGTTGAAAGAGGTCCACGAGTGGATGGTCACCCATCCGGATCTCCTCCCCGGTGCGGCGCCGGCTCCGGTCGCGCCGGCGCCGATTGAACGCACGGCGAAGATCGGCACCGAGGTGAGCGTCTCGGGCCCCCCGGCGGCGCCGCGCAGCGAGTCGGACATCCGCATCGACTTCCGCAACCCGTCCCGGATCATTTCCGCCTCGAACGACATCGAGGTGGGCGGCCGGCAGATCGTCTACTACTCGGGCAACGGCGGCGCCACCTGGGGCCAGACCAGCCTGCCGCTCGTCGCCGGCGACGCCTTCCACTCTGACCCCACCGTCGACTGGACCTCGGACGGCACCGCCTGGTCGACCACCATCGGCATCACCGCGAGCGGCGGCACCCTCAGGATGCGGGCCTACAAGTCGACGGACGGCGGCGCCACCTGGACCTCCGACGCCACCTTCTCGGGCAGTCAGACGAGCACCGACAAGCAGATGATCTGGGTCGACCACAGCGACAGCTCGCCCTGGAAGGACAACCTCTACGCCATCTGGCACGACGTCGTCGTCGTCTACGTCAACCGCCGGACCGGCCCCACGGGGGCCTGGCAGACGCCGCTCCGGGTGAGCGGCGCGGAGACCCTGGGCACCGGGATCGGCGCCGACGTCAAGACCAACGCCAACGGCGACGTCTTCGCCTTCTGGCCCGACACCGGCGACGACGCCATCCCGGGGAGCCCGAAGATCTACTTCGTCAAGTCGGTGAACGGCGGGGTCTCCTGGTCGGCGCCCGCCCTCCTCGCTCCCACCTTCGGCTCCTTCGACATCGGCGTGCCGGCGTTCAACAACCGCCAGGCTCTCATCTACGTCTCGGCGGGGGCCTACCGGACGGCGAGCAAGGATTTGGTCTATGCCCTCTGGGGCGACCTCTCCGGCGCCGCCGGCTGCACCACCCCTACCAGCGAGCCGGGATCGACCGTCGCCTCGACCTGCAAGACGCGGATCTGGTTCGCCCGCTCGACCAACGGCGGAGCCAACTGGTCGGCGCCGGTGATGCTCAACAACCAGGCCTCCTTGAACGACCAGTTCAACCCCTGGCTGGCGGTCGACGAGACCAACGGCACGGTGGCCGCCATCTACTACGACACCGTGGCCGACCCGGGGCGGACGAAGACCAACGTCTACTACCAGTCCTCCTTCGACGACGGCGTCACCTGGGGGCCGCCGATCAAGGTCACCGCCGCCCCGACCGACGAGACGGCCGACTCCGCCGAGCTCGGCAACCAGTACGGCGACTACAACGCCCTCTCGGGCTATGCCACGAAGTTCTTCCCCAGCTGGACCGACCGCCGCGACGACTCCCTGGAGGAGATCTGGACGGCGGCGATCCAGGACGTTCCCTGCACCTTCACCGGCACGCCGGCGATCGGCGCCGCCACCACCCCGGCCGGAAATCAGATTCAGGTGCCCTGGACCAACGGTGCGCCGGCCTCGGCGCGCTTCACGATCTACCGCGCTCCCGGCACCTGCGCCGCGCCCGGCGCCTTCCAGCCGATCGCGAGCGACGTCACCGGCACCTCCTACCTGGACACCACGGTCTCCGGCACCCTCTCCTACGCCTACCGGGTGGCGGGCCTCGACGTCACCGGCTTCTGCGAGTCCGCCCCCTCGACCTGTACCGACGTGGTGGCGACCGGCGTCTGCACCGCGGCGCCGAGCTTCGCCGGCCTTCAGTCGGTGACCAACGCCGGCACCGCGGGCTGCGGGTTGAGCCTCGCATGGGCCGCCGGCAGCCCGACCTGCAGCGGGCCGCTGACCTACAACGTCTACCGTTCGACCGTGCCCGGCTTCGTGCCCGGCCCGGCCACCCGCCTCGCCACCGGCGTGAGCGGCACCTCCTTCACCGACACCTCGCTCTTGAACAGCGCCCAGACCTACTCCTACGCCATTCGCGCCGTGGACGCCACCAACGGCGCCGAGGAGGGGAACACCGTGCAGCTCTCCGGCTCCCCCACCGGCCCGGCGGCGCTCGGCACCCTGGCCGAGGGGTTCGAGAACGGGCTCTCCAACGGCTTCGACACCCCGGGCTGGTCGCACGCCGCGCTGTCGGGGAGGAACGACTGGAGCTGGACGGCCGCCCGCTCCCAGACCCCCACCCACTCCTGGTTCTCCGCCAGCCAGGCCTCGCCGGGCGACCGGGTGCTGGTCTCGCCGCCCTTCCTCGTGCAGGGGACGACCACCCTCTCCTTCTGGCACACCTTCGCCTTCGAGGGGAGCCCCGCCACCTGCTACGACGGCGGCACGCTGGAGATCACGACCAACGGCGGCGCCAACTGGAGCCCGCTGCCGGACGCCATTTTCACCGGCGGCGGCTTCAACGGCACGATCACCTCCGGGTTCCGCAATCCGCTCGCCGGCAAGCGCGGCTGGTGCGGCGGCACGCTCGGGGCGATGACCCCGGTGACCGTCAACCTGGGCTCCTTCGCCGGCAACCAGGCCCGCCTGCGTTGGCACGCCGGGGACGACAGCATCAACGCCGGCGCCGGCTGGTACGTCGATTCGGTCACCCTCTCGAACGCCTCGGTGGCCGGGACCTGCACCCCGGGCGCGAGCTCCACCTACGCTTTCTATACCGTGACCCCCTGCCGTCTCGTCGACACCCGCAACCCCACCGGTTCCCTGGGCGGCCCGGCCCTGGCGCCCCTGGCGCAGCGGAGCTTCAGCCTCTCCGGCGCCTGCGGCCTGCCGGCGACCGCCCGCGCCATCTCGGTCAACGT
>Ga0137403_10000352_pt1 | contig 59024 bp, 63 predicted proteins | sample CZOMad2_1_16fung_FD_122057 | JGI IMG/M metagenome (GOLD analysis project Ga0137403, IMG submission 122057) | Vadose zone soil fungal communities from Angelo Coast Range Reserve, California, USA - CZOMad2_1_16fungal (Hybrid Assembly) | ecosystem: Environmental > Terrestrial > Soil > Vadose zone...
CGCGCCAAGCTCCACGCCTTCGTCAATCACGGCGAACGGCCCGACGCGAACTGTCGCGTCCAGCTTTGCTTTCGGATGGATGATGGCGGAGCTGTGAATCATCATAAATATTCCCAACGTATTTGATCCGAAACGTTGGATAAGCTGCCATCAGACGCAAGAATAAAGCCATCTCCACTTACGGTGTGAACCATCCCCGCCAAATGACTTCTACTCACGGTAACAAAAATTCTTACCCTACCGTCAGGAAGAATAACCCGATAAGTGAAAAGGGATGCCGCTTTATCTTTGAAAGTAAAAAGCTCTTCGGATACTTCGGGTAATGACGTCAAATAAGAATATGGTTTGTCGCGCAAATTTTCCAGCCTCTGTTTGGCGATAGAAAAAAGCTCTTCGGCCATCGCTTTAGATTTGGCAAACATTTTGTTTCAAAATTAGCCTAATGATTTTAGAAAAATTGTCAGCAGCTATTTCTTCTTTATTTACGCGTAAAAATGTCCCAGTTCGCGCAATGACGAATAATCTTTCGCGCGTTCCGCCGTCGCGCGGCCAATGATGATGTGGTCGAGCACGTCAATTTTCAGAAGTTGCCCGGCGCGGATCAAATCGCGCGTCACTTTGATGTCCGCCGCGCTCGGCGAGGGATCGCCGCTCGGATGATTGTGCGCCAGCACGATGGCTGCGGCGTTGGACGCAATCGCGCTTTTGAAAACTTCGCGCGGATGCACCAGCAACGTGTCAATCGTGCCGTCGGTGATTTCGTCCACGCGAATCAACTTGTGCCGCGTGTTCAGCAGCAGCACTTGCAACGTCTCCCGATCCTTCATCAAGTTGTTTGCGCGCAACAATGCGACGACGTTTTCAGGATTGTCCAAGACCGGCGATTCAAATTGAAGTTCGCCCGCCATTTTTCGCGCCAGCGCAAAAGCCGCCACGAGCGTCACCGCTTTGTCGCGACCGATGCCGCGAACTTTTTGCAAATCGGCGACCGACGTTCGCGCGAGCGATTGAAGCGTGCCAAATTTTTGAAGCAATTGCCTGCCGATTTCCACGGCGTTCGCGCCCTTCAAACCCGTTCGCAAAAGAATCGCAATCAACTCCGCGTGGCTCAACGCATCCGCGCCGAGGGCGGCGAGCCGTTCGCGCGGGCGCTCGCTTGCCGGCTGGTCTTTGAGGCGTAAACTTTCTGACATGAGTGGACGATAAGTTTTTTTACGCGTTCTGAAAACTTGAATCTTGCATATTGAAGCCCAATTTTGGCATCGGGAAAGAGCAATCTCGCACCGTAATAGATGTGCTGGCAATGGCCTGATTGACTATGGAAAATTCTTCTTCTATTCTGAATTGCCATTATGCCTAATGTGTATTGCGTTCGAGCCGATTCTGGTATTTTTGCTAACAATTTTGTCAAAGGTGAATACATCGCCATTGGGTGGGAAAACATCAATGACTTGAGTGGTGTAAAAATCCCAGAAGAGCTTAATCCGATTTATAGAAAAGCCTATCCAGACGATACATCCAATCTTGTTGTCGGCCAACAGGTCGGCCAGCTCGTTCGTTTCCTGTTCGGAATTCAACCTAGCGATTACGTCATTACCCCGGATGCGGACACAGAATTTCTACATATTGGCGTAGTGCAACCTTCACCCCTATATTTTTACGACAACGGTAGCGATGGATGCCGGTATCGCCATCGGAGAACTTAATATAACTTGGTGGCATCGTCTCGGCCAAGCTGAATACGTAGCTATATGGAAGTTCAATCTGAAACGCCCAAGGCCGATCCGCTCACGCTGTCGCAACGAAAGGCGGTTGACGCGCGCGGCAATATCGTCGTCATGGCCGGCGCAGGCACAGGCAAAACCACAACTCTCGTCGAACGCTGCCTTGATTGCCTCGCCCGTGAACGAGCATCGCTTGATGGGCTGCTCATCGTCACGTTCACCGAAGCTGCCGCCAGTAAAATACGTAAAGATCTTCGCGCCGCGCTTAAAAAAAAATCGCGCGAAACTTCCGATCCGCATTTTTCCGAGCAGCTCGCTTTGTTTGACGCGGCGCATATCGGCACGTTGCACAGCTTTTGTTTCAAACTCGCGCGCGAACATTTTCACGAACTTGGCCTCGACCCGCAGATTTCCATTTTGGACGAAGGCCAGACACGGTTGCTCGCCGACGAAACGCTCGAAGAACAATTCAATTCGCACTATGAAAACGAAGACGAATTTTCGCTGGCCGTCCAGGACTTGATCAAAATTTACGGCAATGGCCGCGACGAAAAAATCCACGCCCTTCTTTTGCGTTTGCACAATTACATTCAAACCCGCGCCGACGCTGAACATTGGCTTGCGGGACAGATTGAAAAATTTTCCGTTGTCGAACCAGTCCAATGGCGCGAATGGTTTTCCGCAGCGATTTCTGATTGGCGCAAAGAATGGACGCCGCTGCCAGAAAATTTACGCGGTGAAAACCTCAAAGCCGTCGAGTGCCTTGAAATTCTCAAGCAGTTCAAATCGCCGGATGTTTTCAAAAAAATTCTCGCAGCCGATGAAATTTGGCCGCCGCGAAAGAAAACGGTTTTGCGCGAGCCGTTGAAGGATTTATTTGACGACGCCAAATTTTTGAATTCACTCGTTGCCATAAAGGAAAACGATCCTCTCGCCGAAGATTGGAATTGGGTTCGCGTCCACATGAAAACACTTTTACAGCTTGCCAAAGAATTCTCCGAAAAATTTTCCGCGCGCAAACGCGCCGACGGAGTTTTGGATTTCCATGATCTCGAACAATTTGCGCTGAAATTGCTTTGGAATTTTGAAGCCGAGAAGCCGACGGAAATCGCCGAACGCTGGCGTCAAAAATTGCGCTTCGTTTTCGTGGACGAATATCAGGACATCAATGCCGCGCAGGACAAAATCATTTCCGCGCTTTCCCGCGATGGCGCAGATGCGAATCGCTTTCTTGTCGGCGACGTGAAGCAGAGCATTTATCGCTTTCGGCTGGCGGATCCGAAAATTTTCCGAGATTACGCTAAAAACTGGCATGGCAAAAACAGCCAGACGATTCCTTTGGCGGAGAATTTTCGCAGCCGCGAACCGCTTTTGAACTTCGTCAATTCACTTTTCGGGCCGCTCATGCGCGAAGAAGTCGGCGGCGTAAATTATGACGACGAGGCGAAATTAAAATTCGGCTCGCCCGAAACACGCGCGGATTTCAGCGCAGCAAAAGATCCGTCGCCGCGCGCGGAATTGCTTTTGCGCTTCGCAAAAAATCGCAGCGACAATTCTGAAGGCGAAAATGACAATGCCGATTTGGCGGATTTGGAAGAATCGGAAAAGGAAGCGTGGATGCTCGCAATGCGGCTGTTGGAATTGAAAAATTCGCAGCACGAAATTTGGGATGATGAAGAGAAAATTTTCCGCGCCGTTGAATGGCGCGACATGGCGATTTTGCTGCGCGCGCCATCGGGCAAGGCGGAAATCTTTGCGAAACAATTTGAGCGTGCGGAAATTCCATTAACCGTCGAGCGCGGCGGATTTTACGATAGCAGTGAGATTTCCGATTTGCTGGGCGTGCTGCAATTGCTCGACAATCCGTTGCAGGACGTTCCGCTCATCGCCGTCTTGCGTTCGCCGCTCGTCGGTTTGTCGCTGGATGGACTGGCAGAAATTCGTTTGCTCCAAAGCGGAAAATTTTGGTTCGCGCTGAATCAAGCCCAAAGCCAAAAATCCAAAATTCAAACTGAAACGCGGGCGAAGATTGAAATCTTTTTGAATCGCTTTATCCGTTGGCGAAAAATGGCAAGGCAGATTTCGCTCTCACAATGTCTCGAAGAAATTTTGGACGAAACGCATTACGCCGACTGGCTCAAATCGCGTCCGCGCGGCGCGCAACGGCGCGCAAATGTCCGGCGTTTTTTGAATCTGGCCGAAAAATTTGACCAGTTTCAGCGACAGGGGCTTTTTCGTTTTCTGAAATTCGTCGAAGCGCGGCGCGAAATCGAAGCCGAACCGGACGTTGCGCCGGTTGCTACGGAAAATGCCGTTCGACTGATGAGCATTCACCAAAGCAAAGGCCTGGAATTCCCGGTCGTAGCCCTCGCCGATCTGGCGAAAAATTTCAACGAGCAGGATTTGCGCGGCGAAATCATTTTGGACGAACAATTCGGTTTGTGTCCGCGCGTCAAGCCGCCGAAAGCCGGCGGGAGTTACCCAAGCTTGTCCTATTGGCTCGCGCAAAAAAATCAGCGGCGTGAATTGCGCGGCGAGGAATTGCGCCTGCTTTACGTCGCGCTCACACGCGCGCGCGACACGTTGATTTTGACCGGCAACATTTCGCAAAAAAAATGGGAGGCGGTTTGGACGGAAAACAGCGCAATCACGTCGCAAAAAATTCTGGCGGCAAAAAATTACGCGGACTGGCTTGGGCTGTGGTTCGCGATTCAGGGTTCAGGGTTCAGGGTTCAAGACGCAACATTGGGCGAATTGCTGCATTTGCGTTGGCGGATTGTGGAAGACGGAGATCTCGCCGTTGAAAAACAAGCGGCGGAGAAGATTGAAAAAGAACTGCCGTTGCTTGATGACAAAACAAAGCAAAAGTTGCGCGACATTTTGAGTTGGAATTACAAATTCAGCGCAGCAACAGCGCGAAAGGCGAAGTCGTCCGTCACAGCATTGCGGCATGAGATGGAGGAATTGGACGATGAGGCGGAACAAGTTTTCAGTTTTCAGTTTTCAGAAAAGCGGCTCGCGGGGACGCTCGCCCCACCAGTTCAAAATCGGAAATTGAGCGCAGCGGATGCGGGACTCGCCCATCACAAATTTCTCCAGCATTTTTTGCTGGCCGGGACAATGGATTTGAAATCGCTTGAAGCCGAAGCAAGACGTTTGCAGCGGGAAAATATTTTGTCAGAGGCAGAATGCGAAGTTTTGAATTTGAAAAACCTCGCGGCGTTTTGGAACTCTGATTTTGGAAAGGATATTCTTGCGAATGCGGCGAATGTCCGGCGCGAATTGCCGTTCACGGCAAAATTCAGCCCGGCCGAATTGGACGAAATTCTCGGAACAAAGTCCGGCGCAAACCTTGAAAATGAGTTTGTCGTCGTTCAAGGCGTCGCAGATTTGGCCGTGCTGATGCCAAAGCAAATCTGGCTGGTGGATTTCAAGACCGATGAATTCCGCGCGGCGGATTTGCCGGAAAAAATCAAAATGTATTCGCCGCAATTGAAACTTTACGCGCGCGCGCTGGAAAAAATTTATTCGCGCCCGGTCGAAAATTGCCGGCTGCATTTTTTATCGGCGCAGCGGACGGAGAAAATTTAATTCGGCGGCTGGAGCGTAAGTTGATCTTCCGAATTTTCATTTGCCGGCTCCGACAGTTCGGATGGAGCAGGTTCTTCGACAGCCGCATTTGCTTCGCGCACTTTCACGACGGTAGGCCGAAGCAATTTTCCCTGAAATGTAAAGCCGGTCGCGACTGTCTCGGCGACGACCGCGCCATCAGCCGGCTTTGTTTCGCCGACAGATTGATGGCGTTCGGCGTCGAACGGCTCATCCGGCGCGGGAACGAACGGCGTGAGTCCCATGCGACGCGCCGTGCTGCGGCAGGCGTTCTGAAAATTTTCAATCTGCGCGGCCAATTGCGGCTGGCCGGAGCGTGACGCGGCGCAAGACAGCGCGTAAATGTGGTCCAAAATCCGCACGAGCGTTTGAAGCCATTCGCTTTCGTTGCGATGCAATTTTTCCGCTTCCAGCCGCAGCGTGGCTTTTTCGCTGTCGTTCATTTTTTGCATGAAATCGGCAAATTGTCGGACTTCCTCGGCCATTTTATCGGCGATTTCCTTTGCGTTGGTGGAAGTTTTTTCCGCCTGCGTCTGGACGTTCGACCATTCGTTCGTCGCGGAAGAAATCTGCGTTGCGACGACTTTGAGATTCTGGATTTTTTCTGCAACCTCGCCCAGCGCCTCGGCTTCAATGAATTTTCCCATCACGCGATAATCGAGAACGAACGGCAGACATCCGAGCACCGCACCGACGGCGACGCAGGCGGCGGGAATCTCCCAATGACTGAACGCTTTCGGCGCGTTCCATGCGAAAAGAAATCCGAACGTCATCAGCACGGCGGCGCCAAATAAAAACGGCCACTTCGGAATTTTTAATTTGTTCAAAGGATTTTCCATCACGCCGAGTTTCGGAAAAATTTATCGCGAGCGCAAATGAAATAGCCGCGAAGAAACACAACGCAAAAATAATTTCTTGCGTGTCCTTTGCGCTCTCTTGCGGCAAATTTTCGTCCGTGCGCATTTGCGTCATTTTCAATCCGGCGGCTCGCGGCAACAAGGCGCGGCGCTTTCGTCGCCATCTCGATGAGATCGGCGTGGCTTCGGCGCTGAAAGCCACTGCCGCCCCGGGCGACGCGCGGCGGCTCGCGACGGAAGCGGTCGCGGAAAAATATGATTTGATCGTAGCCGCCGGCGGCGACGGCACGGTCAACGAAGTGCTCAATGGCATCGGCGACGCGCCGGACGGTTTTGAAAAAGCGCGGCTTGGCGTGCTGCCGCTCGGCACGGTCAACGTTTTTGCGCGCGAATTGAAAATTCCGTTGAACATCGAACGCGCGTGGGAAGTTTTGCAACGCGGCCGGGAAACAAAAATAGATTTGCCACGCGCGGAATTTTCAAAGGACGGCATCCGCAAGAAAATTTATTTCGCGCAATTGGCCGGTGCCGGTCTGGATGCGCGCGCCATCGAGCTTGTGGACTTTTCTGTGAAGAAAAAAATCGGGCCGTTGGCGTATGTCATCGCCGGGTTGAAAGCGTTGCGCGAGCAAAAACCGCAAATCAAGGTTTCGGCGAACAGCCAAACTTTTTCCGGCGAACTGATTTTGATTGGCAACGGAAAATTCTACGGCGGCGCGTTTCAGATTCTTCCACAGGCAGATTTGCGAGACGGCATTTTGGAAGTCTGCATTTTTCCACGCGTAGATTTTCCGACGCTGTTTCGCTGTGTTCCCGGTTTTCTTGCGCGCCGACGACTGCCTGAAAAAATCGTCCAACGGTTTCGCGCGGCGGCTTTTGAACTGACTTGCGAATCGCAGGCGGCCTTTGAATTGGACGGCGAATGGATCGGCCATTTACCGGTGAAATTTTCAATCGAGCGCGAGAAACTACGCGTGGTTTGTTGAAAAATGGTGGGTTGGGAGAGACTCGAACTCTCGACCAATGCCTTAAAAGGGCACTGCTCTACCGACTGAGCTACCAACCCGCCAAAGACAATCATCTTAATTCACTCGCGCCAACGCGCAAGGTTTTTTGCATCGTCGGAAAGGCCCCACTAATTTTTCCTTTTACGAAAAGCCCGTAAAATGCTTTTATCCGGCCATGACGCGCGTGAAATTTTGGGGTGTGCGCGGTTCAATCCCCACGCCGGGGCCGGGCACGGCGTATTATGGCGGCAACACGTCCTGCGTGGAAGTGCGCAGCGGCGACGAAATCATCATCCTCGACGCGGGCACCGGCTTGCGCGCGCTCGGCGCGGCGTTGATGGCCGAATTCAAAAATCAGCCCCTTAATCTCACGATGCTGCTCACACACACGCATTGGGATCACATCCACGGCATCCCGTTTTTTGCGCCGATTTACAATCCCAAATGCCGCCTGCGAATTCTCGGTTGCGTCGGCGCGCGCAAGGGACTCGTCGAAGCGCTGACCGGCCAGATGGAAAGCACTTACTTTCCCGTGCCGTTCGCCAAAGTGCCCGGCAACATCGAAGTTGAGGAATTTAAGGAACTGAATTTCGACATCGGGCCGTTCGTCATCCGCGCCCAACGCGCGAACCATCCCGGCCTGTGCGTCGGCTACCGGCTGTTCACGCCCGACGGTTTGATCTGCTTTTTTCCCGACACCGAGCCGCGCACCGGCGGCGATGACCGCGAGATGATTGAATTCATCCGCGATTCCGACGTGCTCATCCACGACGCGCAATACGATGCCGCCGAATACAAAACGCACATGGGCTGGGGCCACGGCTGCGTGGACGACACCGTGATGCTCGCGCTGCAAGCGAAAGTCAAACACCTCTGCCTGTTCCACCACGACCCCGACCACGACGACGAAAAAATTGACCGCTTCGTGAAACATGCGCGGCAAATTGTGCGCAAGCGAAAGGGAAAAATGAAAGTGGACGCCGCGCGCGAAGGAATGACGATTCAGTTGGGTGGAAAAAGTTAAAACTACAAACCACAAAAAACTAAATCCGATGAAAAAAGCTCTCTGCACCATCGCTGCCGCCGCTCTACTTTGTGGCTGTGCTTCGACGATAAAATATCCGGCTTATCCCGCAGCGGTAAATTGGGGGAAAGATGTTAAGATTCTTGGACAAGTTACTACGGATTCAGGGCCTTGGCCGTTGTCGCTAAATTCGCCACCGCCGGACTACACTTATTATTCTGCATTGCAAGAAAAAGCCGCGACGCAATATCAAGTGCCCAAAAGTCAGGTCGTTCTCGGCGAAGTTGCTGTGGATTATATGGCTGAAATGGTTGGAACGATTCGCAGTTGGAAAGCAACAGCCATTGCTGGACAAAATACAAACGCACCCATTATCCCAGATGCTCCATCAGCTCCATCAGCGCCGGAAAATCATTGGCTTGGAAATCTAAAATCGCCTCGAAAACAATGAGAAACATTCTTTGTATTATCGTTGCCGCCGCGCTACTGTGCGGTTGCGCTGGGACATATTTTACTTTTGATAAAGCGCGCGAAGTGCAAGTCGGCATGACTGAATCCGAAGTCCAAAAAATAATGGGGCGGCCATATTTGGTTACTACACATGGGGTGGATGATATTTGGGTTTATTCGTTTGCAACTGGTTTTGGAAGTGCCCGAACGGTTTCCTTTATTTTAACAAACGGCAAAGTATCATCGGTGCCGCGTATTCCGGCATCGTTTAATAAAGCTGGGAGTGGAATTACGGCAGCAACAGCTAAATAAATCGTAAGAAAAACTTCCTTTGTATCCGGCTTGAAAACAATTGGAATTGAACCGCAAACTTTTTAAGTAATCCAACTATTTTTGTTTTTCCCCATAATTAATCGCCATCGTGCTGCCGAGCAAATTATTTGCAATCCGGCAAATGCGCGTATAATGAGCTAATCATGAAAAAAATCGAAGCCATCATCAAACCGTTCAAGTTGGACGCCGTCAAAGAAGCGCTGGAGGCGCTCGGCGTTCTGGGCATGACCGTGACCGAAGTCAAAGGCTTTGGCCGTCAAAAAGGCCACACGGAAATTTATCGCGGCAGCGAATACGTCGTGGATTTTCTGCCGAAAATAAAAATTGAAACCGTCGTGGCCGATGCGCAGGTCAAAACCGCCGTCGAAGCCATCATCAAAGCCGCCAAAACCGGCAAGATCGGCGACGGGAAAATTTTCGTCTCGGCGATTGACGAGGCGATTCGCATCCGCACCGACGAACGCGGCGAAAACGCAGTGTGATTGGTCAAATTTATTGTAGCGGCGCTCTATGAGCGCCGTTTTCAGCGGTCACAGACCGCTGCTACAGCCAAAATCAATCCATCAACGCGGCAAAGCGAAGTCCGCGCGTGCTGACGCGAAGTTCCTTGAAACCAAATTCTTCCATCACGGATTCGTAAATCAAAACCCCGGTGAGAATCACATCGGCGCGCGATTTTGGCAGGCCGGGGATTTCCTTTCGCTTTTCCAGGGGCAACTTCCACAAATTTTTTCGATTCGATTTTATTTTTTCCAAACTCAAATGAACCGCTTCAATTCGCTCGCGGTCGTAGCGCTCCAATTTCAATTCCATGCGCGCCAGGATTGTCGCCGTGCCGCCGGTGCCGGCGAGTTGGACCGCGCCCGATTTTTTCCCGCGTTGCAACGCCGGTTCCAGTTTCGTGCGGACTTCATTTTTCAGGAAACTTTTGAGCCAATCGCGGCATTTTGAAAATTCTTCCGGCGCTGGCGGGTCGCTGGATGGAAATTTTTCGAGCAACCGCACCGTGCCGAGCGGGAAGCTGTGCGCGAAATGTTTTTCCTCGCCGCGCCCGACGATGAATTCCGTGCTGCCGCCGCCGACATCAAGCAAGAGCAGCGGCGTTTTGGCTAAATCGGAGCCGGTCGTCACGCCTTGAAACGCCCAATCCGCCTCCTGTTCGCCGGAAATGATTTCCACTTTCAGGTTCGCCGCGCGCTCGATGGCCGAGACCAAATCATTTTTATTCACGGCATCACGCGCCGCGCTCGTGGCGATGACGCGGACCGTAGCGGAATTTTTTTCGCGCGCGATTTCGGCGAATTCCCAGACTGCCGCCGCCGTGTGCGCGACGCTTTCCGGTTGAAGCCGGTGCGTTTCATAAAAACTTTTGCCGAGCCGCGTCTGCCGGCTTTCTTCATGGACGGGTTGCACATCGTGACCACGCACGTCGGCCACCAATAATTTTATTGAATTGGTTCCGACATCAATTACGGCGCGGCGAACGGGTTCCATGAGCGGGTTAAGTTACAAAGCGCCGCTGTTGAAACCAAAATGAAAAATGTTACATTTTGCGGCCTTTGCATTTGGCGCGCGGTGAAGGTAATTTCCGGCATGAACATTTATATTTTACGCCACGGAATCGCGATGGAACCCGGCGCAGCAGGAATCAAGACAGATGCCGAGCGCCCATTGATTCCGAAAGGCGAGCAGCGCCTTCGGGAAGCCGCCGCCGCCATGCAGAAAATGGATTTGTCCTTTGATGCGGTCATTTCCAGCCCTTACCTGCGCGCCAAACAAACCGCCGAAATCGTCGCCAAAATTCTCAAGCTGCAAAAGAGGCTCGCAATCTCAAACGATTTGATTCCCGGCGGAAATCCGCAGGCGTTGATCCGGCAGTTGAACGGTTTGAAGCCCGCGCCGGAAAATATTTTGCTCGTCGGCCATGAGCCTTATTTAAGCCGGCTGATCGCGTTGCTGGCGTCCGGCAGCCCGACCGCGACGATTGAGATGAAGAAAGGCGGTTTGTGCAAACTGGAAGTCGAGGAATTGGAATACGGCCACTGCGCGACGCTCAAATGGCTGCTCACGCCGGGGCAGATGGAATTGATGAACTGATGTTGGTAGGGCTGTGCTGCCGCGCAGCCCAAAATTATTCAGGGCGGCGCAGCAACGCCGCCCTACCGGGAATTTCATCCCACGCGAAAGGAAATTTTCTGGATGAGATTTTTTCCAAAGCTGTGCTGCAGCCGGTCCAAGATTTCCTTGCGGCGATAACGGACGATTTCCGAAAGCCACGCGCTGCTGTCCACGTTCACGAACAACGTGCCTTTGTGCAGGTTGTGCGGCTGCGCGTGCGCGGTGATGTTCGGGTCGAGCAACTCGTTCCAGACTTTCACAATTTCGATGTCGGCGCGGCGAGAATCCATTTTCAAATCCACCAGAACTTTGGAAACAATTTTGTCCGCGCCGCGCGCGCGGATGGCTTTGGCCGTCTCAATTGGTGCAAGGTCAACGCCGCGCCATTGCGCGAGCACTTTTTGTCTGGCGGAAGATTTTCTTGGCGGCGGCACGGAAAAGAAATAACCACCAAGACACCAAGACACCAAGAAAATTCCGAAATTGAAATTCTTTGTGCCTTGGCGTCTTGGTGGTTGAAAAAATTCGGGCTAGACAAATCCATTCGCCGCGCGCGTCATTAACGGGAAATGCCCCGCGCAACGGACATCGAGCGGCTCTACGACGAGCACGCCCAGCCGCTTTTTGCCTTTCTCCTGAATTTCACGCGCGACGAGGCGGACACGCGCGATTTGCTTCAGGAAATTTTCGTCAAACTCGCGCGCGAACCGGAATTGCTGCGCGGCGTCCGCGAGGAACGCGCGTTCCTCATCCGGCTCGCGCACAACGCGGCGATTGACCTGATCCGGCGTCGCGGCACGCGCGAACGGACGAAGGAAAATTTCGCCGCCGAAAGGATTTCAATTTTTGCGCCCGCAAACGATCCCGACGAAAATCTTTTCCGCGAGGAACTGGCAGTTGCGCCCGGCGAATTGCCGGAAGAACAGCGCGCCGTCGTGCATTTGAAATTGTGGGAAGGTTTGACGTTTGAGGAAATTGCTGCTGCGCTCGAAATTCCGCCGAACACCGCGGCGAGCCGTTATCGCTACGCGCTAGACAAAATGCGCGGGCGGCTGCGTCCACTTTATGAGGAAATCAAATGAAAACAAATTTTGCCGCGAAAGAACACAAAGGGCGCAAAAGAAAAAATGCGGAGCGAGGCCGGTTTTGCTTTTGTGTTCCTTGCGTTCTTTTGCGGCCAATGATTTTGATCGGATGAAACCAGACGACTTTGAACAAAAATTGCAGCGCCAATCGTTGCGGCGAATTCCCGGCGACTGGCGCGGGGAAATTCTTCAGGAAGGCAGGGCTTGCTCTCCGAGCGAGCCGTGCGGCGCGGTGCCGAGACCGCGCCCTACCTTAAATTGGTCTTGGCTCTCGACCATTTTCTGGCCTCATCCAAAAGCGTGGGCGGGATTGGCGGCAATTTGGATTTTTATTTTCGCGGTGAATTTTTCCGTTCGTGACAAATCGCCGATGATTGCGGAAAAAATTTCGCCGCCATCGCCGGAAATGATCGTGGAATTGAAACAGCAACAGCGTTTGTTCGCCGAATTGATCGGCGCGAATGATTTGCGAGACGCCGACCGGCAGAAATTATTTTTCCCGCGCCCACGGACCGAGCGCGCGGAGATTTTGACGGCGTGAATTTGCAGGAGACGAGGTGACGAGTCTCAAATAAAAAAACGAACGGGGAAAAGTCAGAGCCTCGTGACCTCGACTCCTACGAAATAAATTTATGGACGAAAAACCAAAAAGCATCTGGAAAAAATCGTGGTTGTGGAAAGGCTGGCGCGGCTATTTTCTTTTAAGCATGGTCTTCAGCGCCGTTCCATTTATCACCATTCTCTTGGCTGGCTTGATGATGAAGGCCAAAGATTCTGCGCTTCCGCTCGCCACTTTTTTTGCTTTGACAGGTTTTTTCATGGTCAGTTTCGTCAGTTTCATCCGCTGGGTTTTCTGCTGGCGCAATTTCAAGCGGTTTCTTTTCGGCTGCGCGTGTTTCGCAACTTTGATTGCGCTGTTTTACGCGGAGGAAGACTGGCGCGGCAAACATGATTGGGAAAAATTCAAACGCGAATGGGAAGCCAAAGGTGAACACTTTGATTTTGCCAGCATCGTTCCGCCGCCCGTGCCGGACGACCAGAATTTTGCGATGCAGCCGATTTGGGTTGATTCAATCAAATTTGAATTTGGCACGAACGTCGCCAAGCAATGGTATGGCGAAACCATGACTGAATCCGAACGCACCAATCTCGTTGACCGATTAGGTTTGTCCATTTATGGAAACGAGGATTGGAAAAGCGCGCCAACGAACGGAAATTGGGCAAAAGGAACGGAAACAAATTTAAGAGGATGGCAAAATTATTATCGCGCGCTGGCGGCGAAGACAAATCTGTTTCCCGTCGCACCGCAGCCGCAAATGCCCGCACAAGATGTTTTATTGGCATTGAGCAAATACGATTCGGCGATTGAAGGATTGCGTGAAACAAGCAAGTTGCCGTATTCGCGCTTTCCAGTTTTTTCTGACGCCGACCGTCCCTTCGACACATTGTTGCCGCATTTGTCCGTTTTCAAAATATGCGCGCAATTTCTTCAACTGCGCGCCAGTGCCGAATTGCAAAACGGCCAAAGCGACAAGGCGCTGGAAGACATAAAACTTGCCGTGGAATTGATGGGAAAATTTCGCAACGAACCATTTTTGATTTCGCATCTGGTGCGAATTGCGATGCTGCAAATCACGTTACAGCCGGTTTATGAAGGTTTGGCAAATCATCAATGGTCAGATGCACAATTGGCCGAACTGGATTCGGAATTTGAGAAGCTGGATTTTTTGGCGGACTATGAGAATTCCATTCGGGGCGAACGAGCGATGGCGATTGCGGACATTGAGTATATGCGTCACATCAAAAGTTTCCGATCATGGATGGAGGATGTCAGCGGTGGTTACAATCGGAACTCGCATGATTTAGTGGCAAGAATTTTATTTAACCTGACGCCCAGCGCATTTTTCTATCAAAACGAATTGACCATTTCAAAAATGTATCAGCAATGGGTTTTGCCGTCAGTTAATCTTGAAAATCAAATTATTTCTCCGGCGCTGACGCATAAAAATCAAATGGCAGCCGCCAAAGAATTAAAACATCATCCGTGGCCATATAAAGTATTTGCGTTTGGATTATTCCCGGCAGTCGAAAACATGGTGGAGAAATTTGCTCGCGCGCAAAGTGTGACTGACTTGGCGCGCACGGCGATTGCACTGGAGCGCTATCGTCTCGCGCACGGAGAATTTCCCGAATCACTCGACGTGATCGCGTCGCAGTTCATCGCGCAAGTGCCGCACGATGTCATCGGTGGCCAGCCTTTGCATTATCGCCGCACGAGTGATGGACAATTTATTTTGTATTCCGTCGGCTGGAATGAAAAAGACGATGGCGGCGTGACTGGTCATCACAATGGCGGCAGCTTGCCAGATTTTGATTCGGGCGATTGGGTCTGGCGTTATCCGGCGAAAAATTAGCCGCAGAGTCGCGGAGATTTATCCGCAGATTACGCGGATTGCATAGATTCCAAAAATTACATCTGCGAGAATCTGCGGCATCTGTGGATTCAGTAAAATCTTTCTCTGCGTCTCATCGGTTAAAAATTCTTTTTCCTTCGTGTCTTGGTGTCTTTGTGGTGAAATCAATTTGTGAACATCACAAATTTGAATCCCGACGCGGACATCGGCGCGAGCGCGTGGCTGGTGGAGATTGACGAACACCGCATCTTGCTCGACGCGGGGATGCACCCGAAACGCGAGGGCCGCGACGGATTGCCGCTTTTCAGCAAGGCCGGAAACAACGACGTGGACGCGATTGCGATTTCGCATTGCCATCACGACCATGTCGGCGCGCTGCCGGTGGCTTGCCGGAGATTTCCGAAGGCGCACGTTTTGATGACGGAGTTGAGCTATTTCATCGTCGAGCGCGTGCTGCACAATTCGGTGAACGTGATGACGCGGCAGCGCGACGAGCTGGGCATCAAGGAATATCCGCTCTACACGCACGACGAGGTGGACGACATCGCGTCGCAATTTCAGGGCTTCAAATACAACCGCGAAATCGAATGGGCGTCGTTCAACAAATCGCGCGCGGGTTTGCCGTCGCCGACGCTGGAATTTTTTGACGCAGGCCACACGCTCGGCTCGTCGGGCGTGATGATTCGCGGGAAAAAGGAAACGCTGTTTTACACGGGCGACGTTTGTTTTCACGATCAAACCATTTTACGCAGCGCGCGTTTTGAAGACGTGAAGGCGGACGTGATGATCATGGAGACGACGCGCGGCAACCGGGAAGTGCCGAAGGATTTCACGCGCGAAAAAGAAATCGAGCGTTTGGTCGCGGCGATTCACGAGGCGCAAAAGAAGAAGGGCTGCATTTTGATTCCGGCGTTCGCACTCGGGCGCACGCAGGAAATGCTCGCGATGCTGGCGTTGCTGATGCGCGAGGGGAAATTGAAGAAGCAGCCGATTTATATTGGTGGTCTTGGCCGCGTGTTCACGGAGATTTACGACCTCGAAGCGCACCGCGCGCACCGGCAGCATACTAATCTGCAATTGAACGAGGCGTTGCAATTGGTTGTGCTGGAAAAAGGACAGGCGGAAAACATGAAGTTGTCCGGCGGAAAATTTTTTGTCATCACGGCGGGCATGATGAGCGAGAATACGGCGGCGCATGATCTGGCGGCGCGGATGATCGGCGACGAACGGCAAAGTATTTTTTTCGTGGGCTACGCCGACCCGGATTCACCGGCGGGAAGATTGAAGGCGGCAAAGCGCGGCGAGACTTTTGTGTTCAGTCCGGGCGCGGGTCGCGTGACGAAGAAATGCGATATGCAGGATTTCGATTTGACGGCGCACGCGAACCGCGATGACTTGCTGGAATTTGTCGGACAGGTTTCGCCGCGCGCAATTTTGCTCGGCCACGGCGACGACGCGGCGCGCAATTGGTTTGAAGAAAAAATCCGCGAGCGCTGGCCGAAGATAAAAATTTTCCAGCCGCAGCCGGGAAAAATCGTGAGCGCCTGATTTTGGCTTTTGATCTTAATGATTGTTGCCGCTGACGATATTGCCGAGGTTGAAAATCGGCAGATACATGCAGACGACCATGCCGCCGACCATGACGCCAAGAAACACGATGAGCATCGGCTCCATCAACGACATCAAGCCGGAAAGGGTTGTTTCAATTTCTTCGTCCAGAAAGTCAGAAACGCGTTCGAGCATGTTGTCAATATTGCCGGTTTGTTCGCCGGCGCTCAACATGCGGATGATCATGCTCGGAAAAACCGGATGCTTGGCCAGCGCATTGGAAATGCCTTCGCCGCGTTCGATGTCGGCGGAAGCGGCTTTGATTGCTTTTTCCAAAACTGCATTGTCCACGGTTTGGGAAACGATTTGCAGCACGTCCAGAATCGGCACGCCGCTGCGCACGAGCGATGCCAGTGTGCGAGTGAAACGCACGAGACAAATTTTGTGGGCGATGGGGCCAAAAAGCGGAAGCTTGATTCGCCGGGCGTCCCATATTTCGCGTCCATGCGGGGTTTTAATGAAATAACGGAATCCAACAACTGCCCCGATGACTGCCGGAATGATCAAGATCAAATAGGATTTCAGGAAATGGCTGATGTCAATCAGCGTCTGCGTCGGTCCCGGCAGTTTAGCTCCAAAGCTTGTATAGACATTTTCAAAAACGGGGACGACTTTGATGAGCAGAAAAACCATGATGCCGATGGCCACGATGATCACTGCGATGGGATACATGAGCGCTGATTTTACTTTTCGACGGATTTTTTCCATGTTTTCCAGATAAGTCGCCAGGCGCGCAAGAATTTCCGCCAGCAAACCGCCGCGCTCGCCCGCGCCGACCATGGAAACATAAAGGCGATTGAACGCCTTGGGATGTTTTTGCAAAGCTTCTGAAAAACTTTCGCCGCTTTCCACGCGAGTGGTCACATTTTTAATGACGGCTTGCATGGCCTTATTTGGCGACTGGTCGCCCAAAGCCTGAAGCGATTGAACGACCGCGATGCCGGCGTCAATCATCGTCGCCAGTTGGCGCGTGAAAATGACCAGATCAGCCAGACGAACTTTACCGCCGGAAGTTTTGCCGGATTTGCCAAGTTTTTCCTGAATGGACATCACCAGCAAATTCCGGTTCAGCAGTGATGCGATGGCCGCCTGTTCGGAGGCGGCATCCACAGTGTTGCGGATTTCCCGTCCAGTAAGCGTCTCCCGTGCGGTGTAAGTAAATGTTGGCATGGTTCCTTCCGGCTCTGTTCTTAAAAGAATTGCCTGAAAATTGCAAGCGTTATTGCGCCTGAACCCGGTAAAAGCGATTGCTCGATGTCAATGGATCGCTGACGACGCGATTGGTCGGTATCGTTGCCGCAGAAAAATTTGTCAGAATAGCCCAGTTGGTTTGGGATAAATTCCCGATATATTGCGCGATGTAAATATGGTTCGTTTCGGCAGGAAAACTGAAGCGAAAATTATTATTTGTCTGTAATAGTATGCCCAATGTCGGTTTTGCGGGTGGAACTGTGTATTGAATGATCAAAGTGGGCGCGGTGGCAGCGCCATCTTCACGAGAGGCCAAATCGCGAACGGTGGCTTGAGTAGCTTCTCCTTCGCTGATAATAACCCAGCCGAAGTTGGCGTTGGAATTTTGCAGCCAAATTTGGACATCGGCAATCAGGTTGGAATTGGAAACAAAAGTTTTAGCGCCAAGTTGGGTGTTGATTGCTGTTGTCTGACTGATGTGATTCGTAAAATCTGCGCCGATAGCGCCGCCGGGAGTTGTCCACTCAGCATTGTTTAATCTATTGATCCATGTCGCATCCATTTCGCTCCATGGCACCAGCACCACGCGTAAATCATAAGTTGAATTGATCGCACCGGGCGGGATTGTGTTGATGACTGTTACCGTGAGGGTCACATTAGTGATTGCGCTATTTATCGGAAGATTCCCAGCAATACCAAATTTTATCAATGAGCGATGACGTTGGACTGGTGTCTTATTATTTCCGCCAACTCGTAATTTTGCAGGGTTCGCTGTTCCATTTTCAATTATTTCTGTATCGGCTATGGGAATCAATGAAACACTGCTGGCGTGAAGATCAACTTGCGTGCTTAAAAAAAGGATTAAGATCGGCAGAAAGCGAAAAAATAAAAACATGACAACTTCAATTTCTAAATGACGGCGAGACATAGTTCAACCGGAAACTGCCTTTATCAAAAAAAACACAACCAACACCGCAGGCTCTTGATGGAATGACATTTATTCTGTTCCAAAAATGGGCAAAAAATCTGCCGAAATGGAAGCATCTAATCACCAATTATTTACATCATATCTCTCAACTCAAAAAAAGTTGTTGTCAAATCTTTGGAATTTTCCTATTTTCAATGGCAATTGCACCACGATGGTGCCGGGGCAAACTGGATTTGCCTCGCAGCGCACAGGCGCGCTGACAGAAAAACATTAACCAAACAATAACAAACAACATCGGAGGAACCAGATGAAGTTTAATAAATGGACATTGGGTCTGGCAGCGGTCGGAGCGGTCAGTCTCGCTTCGGCAGCTCGTGCAGACGAAAAAATGAGCCAGGTTGAAACTGCGCTCTCAAACACAACCTTGAGTGGCTACGTTGACGTGGCTGCAGCTTGGAGACCAGGAACGGATCAAAATGCACATACGGGTTTTCCTGGAAACATCCCGCTGTATAGCTTCGCGAAAGACGATGGCTTCAGCTTGAATGCCGTTGACATCGCGCTCGACAAGCCTATGGACGAAAGCCCATGGGCTTCCGGTTATCATTTTGAAATGATGTTTGGGCCAGATTCTGAACCATCAAGCAATGCTGGTTTTACTGGAGCACGAGTCCTTGGCTTTGGCTCAATCCGTCAAGCCTATGTTGCCTTGCGCACGCCGGTCGGTAATAGCAGCATTGATTGGAAAGTCGGCGTATTCGATACCGTCATCGGTTACGAATCCAACAGCGATGGATTGAACCCAAACTACACTCGTTCTTACGGCTACACCATTGAACCAACGACCCACACTGGCGTTGTTGGCACTTACAAAGTGAACGACATGGTGTCTGTTACGGCTGGGATTGCAGATTCAGCAAACGCAGATAATAATTCATTTAACGGCATTAATAACACTTCCGTATATGAATCTCAAAAGACGTATATGGGTGCTATTGCTATCACTGCTCCTGATTCCGCCGGTTGGTTGAAAGGCGCCACGTTGAATGCAGGTGTCGTTGACTCGATTGACTCTAACAACAGTTTCGGCCAAGGTAGCGCGACCAGTTGGTATGCCGGAGCGACAATTCCAACGCCCGTCTCGGCGTTGAAAACTGGTGCATCGTTCGACTATCTCGACTTGCATTCAGGCGTTGGCGAAGCTTGGAATGTTGCCCTTTATGCTAGTTGGCAGATCAACGACAAAGCCTCGTTTAATCTTCGCGCTGAAATGGCGCAAGATGACGCTGGTGTCCTTTATGGTGGTTTTAACATTCCTGGAGGAGGAGTCCGCAATACAGCTGATGAATTCACAGCCACGCTCCAATACAACCTGTGGGCAAATGTGTTGAGCCGCTTGGAATTCCGTTGGGACCATGTTGAACATGGACAGGCGTTCGGCGTAGTCTCTTCGTCTTCAGGCACACCTGGACGGAGCAACGACTTCCTGCTCGCGCTTAACTTGATCTATCAATTCTAATTGATTTAGAACTCACGCCCCTTCCGCCAAAACGGAAGGGGCTTTTTGTTTCATCTATTGCCAATTTTTCCTTTTCTTTTTATTCGTTTTTGCGAATATTTCCGCAGACAGGAGCAGTCAGCATTAATATGAAAAAAAACCTAATTATCTTTTCCATTTTCGCTGCGATTTGCACCGCTTTCGGCCAAGGCTTTGTAGATTTCCGTAACAACACTGGCCAGAATATTTCCACGAATAACACCGTGGATATTTATGGAAACTCAACCGCGCTTACAGGTTCTGGCCTTACATTCGGAAATGCGATTGCGCCGCAGGGTTATTACTATGTGTTATTGATGCAGCCGTATTCCGGTGGCCCGACAAACAATCCAACCGCGTCAACTCTTTTGAGTAGCGGCTGGCTGTTCACCGGTTCCGGCGCGACAAATGTCGTCAATCCCGGCCGTTTGGGTGGCGGTCAAACCAATTTAACCTCTTTGAATGACCCAATCGGTAGCGGCAACCAATTTGTTGTCATCGGTTGGTCGTCGAATGTCGCCACCAACGGCCTCGCCGGTTGGCTGACGGTGTCCAATGAATTGAGTTTGGGTGTGTGGACCACCTTGAATTCATCCACTGGATATTTGGGCATTTCACAAGTTGGAACCGGAGTTGGTTCGGGGAACAATTTAAGTCCGGAATTGCTTTTCGGCGGTGCTTCGGGAATACTATCCGGCTGGAATTTGGACGTCGTTCCCACGCCTGAACCGGGCACGCTGGCGTTGGCCGGATTGGGTGGGTTTTCTTTATGGTTGTTCCGCCGCCGCAAATAGCGAATGTATTTTCAATAGCCCGCTCCTCGTTCGGAGCGGGTTTTTTATTTATGCCATAAATTTGTGATAGTTTCTTTCCCAAAGATGCGCGAAGATAAATCAACAACCTGACGAAAGGAAAACTATGGCGCAGGCAATCATGGACCCGGAAAAAGTTCGCCGCTTTGCCGACGAACTTCAACGTTTCAATACCGATCTGGACAACCGGCTGATTTTGTTGCAAGCGCGCTTCGGCGCTTTGAGCGACACTTGGCAGGACCAGGAACACGAAAAATTCGCCGAGGAATTCAAGACGGCGATGAAGGCGCTCAAAAAATTCATCGAACTTTCCAAAGAACACACGCCGTATTTGTTGCGGAAAGCCCAACGCATTGAAGAATATCTGCGCCAACGCTAATATGCCCGATCAAGCCAAAATCACATCGGTCGAGGCGATTGAATCGTTTCGCGCCGCGCTGATTTTGTATTTGAGCCAGGCGCGTCCGGCCTTGGAGGAAATTTCCGGCGAAATCGTCCGCGCCAAAGTCTGGCTGCAAAATGACCAGCGGCGGCTTTGGGAAAGTGAAATGCGGCGGCGTTTGAAAAAACTGGAAGAGGCGCAGCAGGAATTGTTCAGCGCGCGGATTTCCAATTTTCAGGAAACGACCTCGTTGCAGCAAATGGCCGTTCAACGTTCGCAGCGCTCCGTCCGCGAAGCCGAGGAAAAATTGGCGCGACTGAAAAAATGGGATCGGGAACTCGAGAATCATTCCGAACCGCTCGTCAAATCAGCCGAACAATTCCAAACTTTTTTGACAATCGAAATGCCAAAAGCCATCGCCTATTTGGCGCAAGTTATGAAAACACTGGAAGCTTATTCCGGCGTCACACAGAAAGGATGAATTATGAATGATGAATTTGGCAATCTTCAGCCGGACATTGGCCGCCGGCAGTCGCAAATTTATTTCATCATTCATCATTCTTACTTCATACTTTTCTTATGAGCATGGCCGGAAGCAAAAGCCGATTGGTCGGCGCCACAAAAGAATTGTCGCTCAAATGGGAGCAGACGAAAAATTATTGGCGCGACCAGAAAAGCCTGGAATTTGAGCACCGCTTTTTGCAGGAACTTTTCGCCGGCGTGGACAAAACGGTTGTCATCGTTGAAAAATTGGACGAACTTTTGAAAAAAGTCAGGAGCGATTGTGAATAATCTGGACGTCAAGGAAATGCTTGCGCTGCTCGACGCATTGAAAAATGCGATCCGGGACTTTGCCATGCGTGAGGAAAAAATGAACGGCGATTTCCGCGCGCGTTCCGCCGCCGCCGAAAAACTTTTCGACGATGCGACGGTCGAGCAGTCGAAAAAATTGGCTGACAGCATCGAAAAGGAAAATATTATTTACGATTCTGTGAAGAATGACAGCCAAAACAATTTCGAAAATCGAAGATTTCGCATCAATCGCGCGCACGCCGCCGCCCGAAAACACGTGATGGACGAAATCGCCGGCGAGCACGGCCATCTGAAGGAAAAAATCCAGGCTGATACGCAGGAAGCAGAGCGGCGACGCGACGATTCGCTGGCCGAAACGGTTGTCACGCTCGAAAATTTCAGAATCAAAGTCGCCGATGCCGCCGAAAAATTGGACGAATTGATGCAGCGCGCGAGAAAAACCCTCGGCGGTGGAACGTTAAAACAATTGCTGGCGCAAAAATGGCCGGAGCCGGATTTGTCGCCGGACGAAAACCAATTGTTCGCGCAGTTCGAAAAAGCGGTTCAAAAAATTGAAAACGGTTTGGAGCAATTCCAAAAAATCGCGCCGCCAAAACTTTTGCGCTTTGCGGGCGGAAGCAAAACAAAGCCGCTGGCAAACTCGATTGCCGAAAATCTTGCGAAGGCCCGCCGGTTGCTCGATGCCGCTGCGGAAAAAGCCGAAGTGCGCTATCAGCAGGAACAGGAGCGGATCAAAACGGAATTTGAATCCACCGTCCGCAATATCAACCAGGGATGGCGTCAGGCCGTGCGTGGCGCGATGGATTTGCGTGATACGCGGCCGATTGAAGCGGACGAGCGGGCGGCGCGAATTTCTGAAAAGCATGAAGCGCATCATCGCGCCTTGCTTGAACAGCTTGGGAAAAAGCACGCCGAAGCCGTCACGCAATTGCAGCAGGAATCGCAAGAAGCAGCGAAAATTTTCGCCTCCGGGCATTCGGCGAAAATGGCGAAGCTCGACGCAGATTTTCAATCGGGCTGGCAGTCGCTCGAAACGGATTGGAAAAATTCCGCCCTTCCGCTGTTCGATAAAATTCATGCAGCCAATGCCGAAGCGGAAAAACTTTTCCTCGAATGGCAGCCGTCGCGATGGCAAAATTGGAAGCCGCCACAGGATTTCAAGAATGCCGCGCAATTTGCCCGGCTCGAAGTTGATGTGGAGAAACTCACCGAAACTTTGCCGAAAGACAAACGGCTGGCATTGCCAGAATCAAAATTTTTCGTTCCGCTCGCGCTGACATATCCGCAACAAGGTTCGATCCTTTTTGAGACCAACAAAGGCGGTGAAAATGAAGCCATCGCCACGATCAACAACATTATTTTTCGGCTGCTGTCCACGACGCCGGCAGGCAAGGCCAGTTTCACGATTTTTGATCCGGTCGGCCTCGGGCAAAATTTTGCCGCGCTGATGCATCTCGCCGATTACGAGGAAGGCGCGATCAACAGCCGCATCTGGACGCAGACGACGCAGTTCGAGGAGAAGCTCGCCGAACTGAACGAGCACATGGAAAAAGTCATCCAGATGTATTTGCGCAACGAATACGCGACGATTGCCGAATATAATGCGCGCGCCGGAAGCATCGCGGAAAAATATCATTTTCTTGTCATCGCGTCGTTTCCGGTGAACTTCAGCGACGTTGCGGCGAAACGGCTGCGCAACATCGCCGCCAACGGCGCGCGTTGCGGCGTCTACACGCTGGTTCATTGGGATCAGCGAAATGCACCGCCGAATGATTTCGTGCCGGACGAATTGCGGAAAAATTCCGTCCGAATTTTGCGCGGCGAAAATAATTTCCATCTCGCGAACTGGCGCGAGCCGGGAACGAAATTATTTCTCAATCCACCGCCACCACCGGAATTCGCCACGAAATTTTTGCACGACATCGGCGAAGCCAGCAGAAATTCCACGCGCGTCGAAGTGCCATTTGAACAAATTGCGCCAGCCGACGATAAAATTTGGACGGAAGAAACGAGCGATGAATTGCGCGTGGCAATCGGTCGTTCCGGCGCGACAAAATTGCAATATCTCGAAATTGGCCGGGCGACGCGGCAACATGCGCTCATCGCGGGCAAAACCGGTTCTGGCAAATCAACGTTGTTTCACATCATCATCACGAACCTTGCGTTGTGGTGCAGCCCGGAGCAGGTGGAATTTTATCTCGTGGATTTCAAAAAAGGCGTCGAGTTCAAATGCTACGCGAGCCGTCATTTGCCGCACGCGCGCGTCGTGGCCATCGAAAGCGACCGCGCATTTGGCTTGAGCGTGTTGCAGCGCGTGGATGATGAATTGCGACGTCGCGGCGATTTATTCCGTCAACTTGGCGTGCAAGACGTCGCTGGTTACAAACGTGCCGGTGGCAAGGAGCCGATGCCGCGCTCGCTGCTGTTGATTGACGAGTTTCAGGAATTTTTTACGGAAGAAGATCGCGTTTCGCAAAGCGCAGCGGTTTTGCTCGACCGGATTGTTCGCCAAGGCCGCGCATTTGGCATTCACGTCCTGCTCGGTTCGCAGACACTCGGTGGCGCTTACACGCTCGCTCGCGCGACGATTGGCCAGATGGTCATCCGCATCGCGCTGCAATGCAACGAAGCCGACGCCTACCTCATCATGGATCAGGACAATCCCGCACCGCGATTGCTCTCGCGCCCGGGCGAAGGCATTTACAACGACGCGGCGGGCGCGATCGAAGGCAATTCGCCGTTTCAAGCCGTCTGGCTTTCCGAAGAAGTGCGCGACAATTATTTGCAAAAAGTTCGCGAACGCGCCGACGAGAAAAAATTTCCAGGACCATTTGTCTTTGAAGGCAGCGCGCCCGCCGACGTGCGCGAGAATTTAATTTTGCGCGATTTGTTGCAATTGATTCCGACGAACGTTCCGGCGCAATCAAGAATTTGGCTTGGTGCTCCGAATTCCATCAAAGGCCCGACGGAAGCGATTTTTCAGCGTCAAAGCGGCAGCAATCTGTTGATCGTCGGGCAAAGCGAAGAACGCTCGCAAACGATTCTGGCCGTCGCGCTCACATCATTGGCCGCGCAATTTCCGAAAAGCGGCGCGCGTTTTGTCGTGCTCGACAGCACGCCGCAGGGATTTGTGCAGCGTGAATTTTTTGATCGGGTCATCGGCTCTGCGCCGCATGAAATGGTTCAAGGCAGCAACGGCAATCTCGCCGAAATCATGAGCGGGCTGGCGGAAGAATTGAAAAAGCGGAACAGCGATGAATCTGTCGTTGCGCCGGAAATTTTCATTTTCATCCATGGTTTGCAGAATTTCAAAAAATTGCGGAACGAGGATGAATTCAGTTTTTCGTCCAGCGAATCGGGCGCGGCGAATCCGGCGGCCATTTTCCAAAGTCTCATCAGCGACGGCCCGGCGCATGGCATTCACATCGTCGCCACGTGCGACACTTACAACAACGTGAACCGTTTTCTCGGACGCAAGACGTTGACCGAGTTTGAAATGCGCGTGCTGTTCCAGATGAGCGCGAGCGATTCGGCGAGTTTGATTGATTCGCCGGACGCCAGCGCGCTTGGACTGCACCGCGCGCTTTACTACAACGACCGCGAAGGCTACACGGAAATTTTCCGGCCTTACGCGCGTCCGGGAAATGATTGGGTTGAAGAAATTGCGCGGCGATTAAAATCCTAAATGCCGTTTTGAAAATGCATGGCCGGAGCCGCTTTTAAGATACTGTTCAAATTGTTGGGCGAATTCCAATTGTTCAAACGCTGCATAAAACTTTATTTTCCACGGCACGAATTTGGATGTGTGTCGGCATTTGCCGGCATTATGTTCCAACAGCCGTTGTTTCAAATCAGACGTGTGTCCGCGATAAAATTGTGTCGGGTCAGTCTGACTTTGCAAAACATAGGCATAGAACATTCTTTCGTTTATAAATGGGAATGAAACAGTGGAAAAGTTAAAAATCTTTTCTTTAATGGCCTGCCATCCGTAGCTCGGAACTGACGAAAAGTCTTCCTTCGCTAAAGCTATGGAAGACACCATCCTTCGCTCGGATTCGAATAATTCCGAGCGAAGGATGGTGGAGGCGGCGGGAATTGAACCCGCGTCCCAAGTCAACCAACCAGCCGCGACTACATGCTTATTCCAAGTAATTTTTTCTGCTATGCGATGGCGCTTGGACTCGAATCGCACTGCCTAGTCCGCATGAAAAGATCTCGGCTGACAACGCGCGGTCTCCGCCGTCAACCAATGCCTGCTGTTGCGTCCGTCCACCGTAGCAGGTGTCCAGTGGCGGACGTCGTGGCCTTAGGCCGCGAGAGCTAGTTCTTTGTTAGCTGTTTTGTTTTGATGCGAATGATTAACGAGGCCAACGCATCGTCCTCGGCATGCCGCCTCTGGCGTGTTCACATGGTCGAAACCAGTGCGCCCCCATCCAATTCGGCGAGAATATAATCCTTCAATTCGCCGCGCGGGTCAAGTTGAAGTAAATCATAACGCGCGGAAAATCTGGGATTATGCACATGACGAAAGAACGGCGTGTTGAATCAAAGGATTTCTCCCTCTCCTCGCCAAACGAGGAGAGGGCTGGGGGTGAGGAGTTTTAATTTATTGAGAATGATGAACCCCTCACCCTGCCCCTCTCCCCACTTGGGCGGGGAGAGGGAAACTTCCGCCGTGTGCATAATCCCGGGAAAATCTTTAATGCAATTGACAAAGGCTAAATCCATGTTACATACGTTTTGTCATGAAAAGTATTTACACCGTCAGGGAAGCGCAGGCCAATCTGCCGAAACTTTGCAATTCCAAAAAAAGATTTGTCATCGCCCGGCGGAACGATCCGGTTTACGTCGCCCTGCCGCTGGAGGAATTTGACGCATTGCTTGAAACGATGGAGATCATGTCCAATCCGAAAGCCATGAAAATCTTGCAGGCATCCAAGGCGGGAAAATTGAAATACACCAGACTGGATTTGGACGATGAAAATTTCGGCCTCTGACCAGGTCAAAGACTGGCTGGCCGCCCTGCCGCCGCAATCCAAAATCCGCGTGCGGCAGGCTTTGCGCGGTTTGGAGAAAGGCCGTGGCGACATCCGGCCGCTTGAAAAAGAATTATCAGGCTGGTGTCGCCTTCGCGTCGGCGGCTTGAGAATTATCTACAAGACTTTGCCCGGACAAATCCTTCTGCTTGAATACGCTGACACGCGCGACGCGGTTTATGAAAATTTTTTGGAAGTTCTGGCACGTCGCGCGAAATAGAATTCAATCTTCAAAGACATCCTCGATTTTCATTTTGAACAGGCGGGCGACTTTGAAGGCCAGCGGCAGACTTGGATCGTATTTTTCCGTTTCAATCGCGTTGACGGTCTGGCGCGAGACGCCGAGTTTATCGGCCAGATCGGATTGCGACCATTCTTTCGCCGCGCGCAGTTCGCGCAAACGGTTTTTCATTTATACCTCCGCCACGAAAAGAACAACCCGATAAAATAGTAGCCCCACATAATGTCGAACGCCCAATATGCACGAAATTCCGGTGCGCCAATGTTTTGGAGAAACAAATAACTAACACAGGTGAAACCCGTGGCGATGGCTGAAAAAGCGAACGCTTCAGTAAAAATCTGCCTCCACATCTCATCCGTTTCTGAAATGAAGCGAATGATGGTAGCAGAGACATAAATCAACGGTAGAATCGGCAATAGAATTAGCAAATATCTATATGGCGAATGCTCTTTGCCTTTGAAGAAGTAATGCAGCGCAAAAATTCCAAAAGCATACGCAATGAATCCGAGGCTCATTCGCAAATAATATTTTTTGACGTGTGGTTTCATATTCCAGCCAGTGTAAAGCATCCTTGTCATGCGTCAAACATTCTTTACATAAATAATTTCGTAGGAGGCGACGTAAGGAGTCTCTGATTTTTTCTCAATCGAAAATTTGAGTCTCGTTACCTCGACTCCTACAAATAAAAAACGCGGCCGGAATTTCTTCCAGCCGCGCTTGAATTTTTAACGAACAGACTTAGTAACCGCCCATGCCGCCCATGTCACCCATTCCGCCGCCGTGACCGCCGCCCATCGGCGCGGCCTTTTCTTTTTCCGGCGCGTCGGTGATGAGGCATTCGGTCGTGAGCAAGAGGCCCGCGATGCTCGCCGCGTTTTGCAGCGCGCTGCGCGTGACTTTCTTCGGGTCAACCACGCCAGCCTTCACGAGGTCTTCGTATTCGCCGGTCGCGACGTTGTAACCTTCGTTGCCTTTGCGTTTCTTGACTTCCTGAACGATGACCGAGCCTTCGACGCCCGCGTTCGCCGCAAGCGAGCGCAACGGCGATTCCACGGCGCGGAGAATGATTCCGATGCCGATGGTTTCGTCTTCGTTCGCGCCCTTCGTGGCTTCGATCGCCGCGATGCAGCGGATCAACGCCACGCCGCCGCCGGCCACGATGCCTTCTTCGACCGCCGCGCGGGTCGCGTGCAACGCGTCCTCGACGCGCGCTTTCTTTTCCTTCATTTCCGTTTCAGTCGCCGCGCCGACGTTGATGACGGCCACGCCGCCGGCCAACTTCGCGAGTCGTTCCTGCAATTTTTCACGGTCGTAATCGCTCGTCGTTTCTTCAATCTGCCGGCGAATCTGGTTCACGCGGCCTTGAATGTCCGAGGATTTTCCGTTGCCTTCGACAATCGTCGTGTTTTCTTTGTCCACGACAATCGTTTTCGCGCGACCCAAATCGGCCAATTCAACGCTCTCGAGCTTGATGCCGAGGTCTTCCGTGATGAATTTTCCGCCGGTCAACACCGCGAGGTCTTGCAACATTTCTTTGCGTCGGTCGCCGAAGCCGGGCGCTTTGACGGCGCACACATTGATTGTGCCGCGCAATTTGTTCACCACGAGAGTCGCGAGCGCTTCGCCTTCGACTTCTTCCGAGATGATGAGCAACGGTTTGCCGAGCTTCGCCGTCTTTTCGAGAATCGGCAGCAAATCTTTCAAGCTGCTGATTTTCTTTTCGTAAAGCAGGATGTAAGCGTCTTCGAGTTTCGCTTCCATCGTGTCCGCGCTGGTGACGAAATACGGCGACAAATAACCTTTGTCGAACTGCATTCCTTCCACCACGTCGAGCGTCGTCTCGATGGACTTCGCTTCTTCGACCGTGATTGTGCCGTCTTTGCCGACTTTATCCATCGCGTCGGCGATCTTGTCGGCGATGTCATAATCCCAGTTCGCAGAAACTGCCGCGACCTGTTTGATTTCTTCTTTGTCCTTAACTTTTTTCGCGATCTTGTCGAGCTGGCCGACTGCGGATTCAACGGCTTTGTTGATGCCGCGCTGGATGCCGATGGGATTCGCGCCCGCCGTGACGAACTTCAAGCCCTCGCGATAAATGGATTCCGCGAGAACCGTCGCCGTCGTCGTGCCGTCGCCCGCCGTATCGCTCGTTTTGCTGGCGACTTCGCGGACCATCTGCGCGCCCATGTTTTCGTATGGGTCTTCCAATTCGATTTCCTTCGCGACCGTCACACCGTCCTTGGTGACCGTCGGCGAACCGAATTTTTTGTCAATCACCACGTTGCGGCCTTTCGGGCCGAGCGTCGCGACGACTGCCTTGGAAAGCTTGGACACGCCGCGCAAAATCGCCTGCCGTGCCTGCTCATCAAATATCAATTGTTTAGCTGCCATAATTTTATTTCGTTTTGAATTTTAATTGTTAAATCGTGAGTTACTCAAGGACTGCCAAAATGTCGTCACTCGACAAAATCTTGTATTCCTTGCCGTCAATTTTGATTTCCGTGCCGCCGTATTTGGAGACCAATACGCGGTCGCCCTTTTTGACTTCGAACGGAATTTTTTTGCCGTCGTCGTTCGTCTTGCCCGTGCCGAGCGCGACGACGATGCCTTCCTGCGGTTTTTCCTTGGCGGTATCGGGAATGATGATGCCGCCCTTTTTGGTTTCTTTTTCTTCAGCCGGCTCGACCAGGATGCGGTCGCCGATTGGTTTTACGTTTAGTGCCATAGTTTGTTTTGTTTGTTGTTTGGTTTATTACCGTAATCAAATCCCACCGCACCCGCGATGAGAAAATTTTTTAATTTGGCGTCCTTTCGCAGCCGCAGAGCGGCGAACGATAGTAGTCCACGGTGACAACCGTGGGAAAAGTGTTCAAATGCCTCAAGCCCCGGAGGGGCGACAGAAATAAATTTCCGCGCGACCCGATTCTTTCGCTCCTGCCGGAGCTTGACCGGAACGGCGATGCAACCCACGGCTCGCGCCGTGGGCTACTATCGTGCGCGCCTCCGGCGCTGGGTAGGGCGGGCAGTCCTCTGCCCGCCGCTCGCGTATTGACAAACGACGGCGCGCACGGAGTGACGCGCCCTACCACGCCAACCTCCGGTTTGCTCAAATTTGTCTGCTCCAATTTCATTTTGTTTTCAAAGTTCATCGCACCCGCGATGAGAAATTTTTTTTAACTCGCCGCCTGAATTGGCGGACATTTCACCGAACCGAATGAACAAAATATGCAACAGTCGCCCGGCTTTGGCCGTAATGTCGCGTGACATTTTTCACACTCATAAAAATGCAAACACGCATCCGTCGGCATCGTTTCCTCTTTTTGATGGCCGCATTTCGGGCAAGTGATTATGGATTGTAACTGAACAGCGTCACAGCATGAGCGCGCTTTCCGTTTTGCGATGATGTTTCCGATTGCCGCCACAACTAAACCCGCCAATCCTGTATAAATAAGCGCGACTCGATAATTAACGTAGTAAGCGAAGAAAACCATTGCTGCGCTCGCCAATCCAACAATCAACGGCCAGATTTGTTTGTGCTGGCGAAATGCAAATACGCAGCCAATCGCTGAAATGACGACGCAGACTTGAATCGCGTAATCCATGTAGCCAATCCACGACCGCAAAAAACTCAAGCCCAATGCCGCGCCAGCCGCCGCAAGCAATGGAAAACAACACGGCGCGGCGGCAGCGGCGAGAAATGCTCCAACTGCTCCCAGTTTATCTAACACCGATAATAATTTTCCACTTTTCATGCTGGCAAAAATGTCAACGCTCGCTGCCATTTATTTCTTCTCGTCCACAACTTCCGCGTCAATCACGCCTTCGTCCTTTTTTTCCTCGGACTTCGGCTGTTCACCTTGCGGCTGGCCGCTGCCACCGGCTTGCGCTTTTTCAGCTTGAGCTTTCGCCGCAGCCGCTTTGTAAATTTCCGAGCCGACGGCTTGCGCGACTTCGTTCAACTTTTCGCCTGCGGATTTGATGGCCGCCGCGTCGCTGCCCTTGAGCGCTTCTTTGGCGGCATTGATCGCACCTTCGAGCTTGGTCTTGTCGTCCGCGGAAATTTTGTCCGCGTTGTCCTTGACCAGTTTCTCGGTGCGATAAACAGCGCCGTCCACTTCGTTGCGCGTCTGGATTTCTTCGATGCGCGCCTTGTCCTCGTCCGCGTGCGCTTCGGCGTCCTTGCGCATCTTCTCGACTTCGTCCTTCGAGAGACCGCTGCTGGCCGTGATGGTGATCTTCTGTTCCTTGCCTGTGCCGAGGTCTTTCGCGCCGACGTGCAAAATGCCGTTGGCGTCAATGTCGAACGTCACCTCGATCTGCGGCACGCCGCGCGGCGCGGGCGGAATGTCCGCGAGTTGAAATTTGCCGATGGTCTTGTTGTCCTTCGCGAACTGGCGTTCACCTTGCAGGACATGAATTTCCACGCCGGGCTGATTGTCGCTGGCAGTGGAGAAAATTTCCGATTTGCGCGAGGGAATCGTGGTGTTGCGCTCGATCAATTTCGTGAACACACCGCCGAGCGTCTCAATGCCGAGCGAAAGTGGAGTCACGTCGAGCAGGAGAACGTCTTTGACTTCGCCCTTGAGTACGCCGCCCTGAATGCCGGCGCCAATCGCAACGACTTCGTCGGGATTCACCCCTTGATGCGGCGGTTTGCTGACGAGTTTGTGCGCGGTCTCAACGACTCGCGGCATACGCGTCATGCCACCGACGAGCACGAGTTCGTCAATCTTGCTGGCTTCGATGCCCGCGTCTTTCAAGCAGGCTTGAACGGGCTTGATGGTGCGCTCGAACAAATCGTCGGTGAGTTGCTCCATCTTCGCGCGCGTCAAAGTTTTTTGAATATGCTTCGGCCCACTCGCGTCCGCCGTGATGAACGGCAGGTTGATGTCGTAGGTCGTCGAACTGGAGAGCGCAATCTTGGCTTTCTCGGCTTCTTCCTTGATGCGTTGGAGCGCGTCGGGTTGCTTGCGCAAATCCATGCCGGATTCCTTTTTGAATTCGTCGAGAATCCAATCCATCAATTTATTGTCCCAATCGTCACCGCCCAAATGCGTGTCGCCGTTCGTGGCCTTCACTTCAAAAACGCCGTCGCCGATTTCGAGAACGGAAATATCGAACGTGCCGCCGCCCAAATCGTAAACGGCAATCTTCTCATCTTTCTTTTTGTCGAGGCCGTAAGCGAGCGACGCGGCGGTCGGCTCGTTGATGATGCGGAGCACTTCGAGGCCGGCGATTTTACCGGCATCCTTCGTGGCCTGACGTTGCGAGTCGTTGAAGTAAGCGGGAACGGTGATGACGGCCTGTGAAATTTTTTCGCCGAGGCGCGTTTCGGCGTCGGCTTTCAATTTGGAAAGAATCATCGCGGAAATTTCCTGCGGCGAAAACTTTTGCGGCTTGCCGTCCACTTCCACTTCGACGGCGCAATCGCCGTTCGACGCCTTCACCACTTTGTAAGGCATGCGTTTGATTTCTTCGCCGACTTCATCAAACTTGCGACCCATGAAACGCTTGATGGAATAAATCGTATTGCGGGAATTCGTGACGGCCTGGCGCTTGGCCGCGTCGCCGACCACGCGCTCGCCGCTTTTCATGAACGCGACGACGCTGGGCGTGGTGCGTTTGCCCTCGGAATTTTCCAGAACGAGCGGCTCGCCGCCTTCCATGACCGCCATGCAGGAGTTCGTCGTTCCCAAATCAATGCCTAATACTTTTGCCATAAAATCGTTTTGTTAATCGGCTTTTGTTTTTTGAACAACAAAGTAACAAAGTAACGAAGACAAATTCAGCTTTGTTGCTTGGTTTCTTTGTTGTTCGACTTTTGTCTTTGATTTCTTGTGCAATTACGATGCCGCTGGCACAAAAATGTTAAAAACTCTGAAAAACAAAGGCAAAAATCGAAATTCAAATCAATTGAACGCAATTGCAAATTGCGCCAAAAGCGTCGCATTGGCGCAACGAGGAAAAATTGTGGCGCAGTTAAAGAGTCGCGCGAAGGCCGCGAAGTTTGCAAAGAAGATTTCAAGGGCAAGGAACAGTTTACATTCGTCCGCCAAGACTTATTGGCACTGTTGGTAATTGGTGGATGCCGGAACAAGCCGGAAGAATTGGCGGCATCGGCGGTTCGGTCATCGGTTGTTTTGGCGCGTTGCTCGGCCTGCTTGCCTCAAAAGGCAAAGCGCGCAATTTCGTCCTGGCCACGATGAAAATTTTCATCGCGATGGGAATCCTGCTGACGATTGCGGGATTTGCCGCCGTCGTGTCCAGCCAGCCTTACGCCGTCTGGTTTGCGCTGCTCCTGCCCGGAGTCATTCTCACGCTGGTTTTTTCGCTGACGCTGCCTTCAATCCAAAGGCGCTACGATGAACTAGAAATTCGCCGCATGACTTCCGTTGACACAATGGGAAACTGAAAATTATTTGCTGCCCGGCTTGGTGGCTGGAATCGCTTTCAAATCCGGCGGCAATTTGTCCGCCTCGAACGCCTCGACTTGCAACGACAGCAAACTCACAAACGGCACGCCGAATTTCACCGCGCCGTTCGAGCGGTCCACAATCGCCGCCACGCCGACGACGTAGCCGCCATTCGCATGGACGATGTCAATCGTCTCCTGCACGCGCCCGCCTTTGGTCACGACATCCTCGACGACGAGAATTTTTTCGCCCTTCTCAATTTTGAATCCGCGTCGCAAAACCAATTTGCCGTCTTCTTTTTCAGGAAAAATAAATCGCGCGCGCCGTTGCCGCGCGACTTCCTGTCCGATGACCAGTCCGCCAATCGCCGGCGCGATGACGGTGACCGTCTCGAATTTTTCCACCTTCTTCGCCAGCGCTTCGCCGAGTTTTTCCACGACGGGCATTTGCTGGAGCGCGAGCGCGCATTGAAAGAATTGGCGGCTGTGCAATCCGCTGCGGAGAACGAAATGGCCTTCGAGCAGCGCGCCCGTTTCACGAAAGATTTTCAGAACTTCGTCTTTTGTCATGCGACAAATTTACGTCCAAAGTCCAAAGTTCAAAGTCCAAAGTTTTGTAGGAGCCGAGGTCACGAGGCTCAAAATAAAATATTCAGAGACTCCTTACGTCGTCTCCTACAATTTTTGATAAATTTTCCTCTGCGTCTCTGTGTCCCTGCGGTTAATCTTTCGCGCGTGCCGAAGTGGATCAAATTTTTCATCGCCGTTTTGTTGCTGCCAATTTGCGCGGGTGCTGCGATGGCTTTATGGAAAGTTTTGCGCGCCAGCGGCACAGCGGACACGACGTGGATTCCTTTTCTCGGCGGTGCAGCCTGCTGGTGCGTGATTTTCTTCCTGCTGCCCAAGCCAATGTGGATTTACGTTTTCGGCCACGAATTGACCCACGCGCTGTGGACGTGGCTGTTCGGCGGAAAGGTGAAGCGAATGAAAGTCACGTCGAGCGGCGGTCACGTCGTTGTGAGCAAAACGAATTTTCTTATCACACTGGCGCCATATTTTTTCCCGCTTTACGTCGTCATCGTCATTGCGGCTTTTGCCATCGGCCATTTTATTTGGGATTGGAAAAATTATTTCGTTTATTTCCATTTGCTCGTCGGCGCGGCGTATGGATTTCATGTGACGCTGACATTTCACACGCTGCAAACGCGCCAAAGCGACATCACATCGCAAGGTTATTTATTTTCGGCAGTGATCATTTTTCTCGGCAACGTCGCGGTTTTGCTTTTTGGAATTCCGTTGCTCACGGCAAAAGTTGGATTACTGAACGCTTTCCGTTGGCTTTTTGAATGCACCGGAATGATTTTTCACGGGCTTCAAAAACTGCTTTGAGTCCGACGCGAGTAACTTGTCAACAATTCGCTCTTGATATGTTTGCGCGTTTCGGGTCAATTCTTTAGCCGCACGATATGGATTTAGCAGACATTTTGAGCAAAGAGCAAATCATCTCCGATTTGCGCGCGACGAACCGCTGGGAAGCGATTGACGAATTGATCGGCAATCTCGTGGCCACCGGAAAGATTCAGCCCGCCGACCGCGATGCCGTTACCGCCGCCGTCAAGAAGCGCGAAACCTCGATGAGCACGGGAATCGGATTTGGCATCGGCATTCCGCACGCTTCGACAGATTTGATTTTTGAAGTCGTCGGCGCGCTGGGACGTTCGCGGAGCGGCGTGAATTTTGAGGCGCTCGATAATCAACCGGTCAAACTCGTCATGCTTTTTCTCGTGCCGCAGGGACAATTTCAAAAACATCTTCACACGCTCGCCAACATCGCGAAATTATTGCATAAAGCCGAATTCCGCCAATCGCTCGAACAAGCTTCCAACGCCGAAGCCATGCTCAACATCATCCGCGAGCACGGAAAAAAGTAATTGGTGGGGCAAGCGTCCTCGCGAGCCGTTTGAAAAATCTGTGTTCATCTGTGCCCATCTGTGGCTAAAATCTTTCCGTGCTTCCGCACAAACAAATCGAACTGAAACTGCAAGCCGCCGCCCGCGAAATTTTGCCGGACACGGACGTTTCAATTGTTTTGGTCCGTCCATGTCCTGATCCGAAATTTGGTGATTACCAAAGCAACGCGCTGATGTCGCTTGCCAAGCAACGTAAAATAAATCCGCGCCAGCTTGCCGAAAATGTTTTGGCAAAATTGAATGTTTCCGATGTTTGCGAGAAAGTGGAAATTGCCGGCGCAGGCTTTCTGAATTTCCGGCTCAAGCCCGTCGCGCTCGCGCAAACGCTTGAATCCGCTGCGTGCGGCGAACATTTGTTTTTCGCCAAAACTGCGTCGCCGAAAACCGTCGTCATTGATTTCAGTTCGCCGAACGTCGCCAAGCCGATGCACATCGGTCACATCCGCTCGACGATTCTTGGCGATTCGCTGGTGCGCACGTTGCGACTGCTTGGCCATCGGGTCGTCACCGACAATCATATCGGCGATTGGGGGACGCAGTTTGGAATGTTGCTCGTCGGCTGGAAGCGTGAACTTAATTCCGCTGCGCTTGCAACCGACGCGATCGGTGAAATGGAGCGGCTCTACAAAAAAATCAGCGCCGAGTGCAAAGAGAATCCAGCGACACTTGAAGCTGCGCGACAGGAATTAGTGAAGCTGCAAAATGGCGACGAAGAAAATCTGAAAATCTGGTCCGAAATGCTTGCGTTGTCTGAATGGCAATTTGACGAAATTTATGCTCGGCTAGGTGTGGAGTTTGATTATTCGTGGGGCGAAAGTTTTTACAATGATAAACTTGCGCCACTTGTGGACGAATTGTTGGAAAAGAAAATCGCCCGCGAAAGTGAAGGCGCGATAGCCGTTTTCTTCGACGACAATCCGCAATTAAAAGAGCATCCCGCGCTCATCCGCAAAAGCGACGGCGGTTTTAATTATTCGACGACCGATTTGGCGACGCTCGCGTATCGCATGGAAAAATGGCAGCCGGACGAAATCATTTATGTCACCGACGGCCGTCAGCAATTGCACTTTCAACAAATTTTTGCCGCGTTCAAAAAATGGCAAACAGCAAAAGCGGAAAGCGGAAAGCGGAAAGTGGAAACGAAACTGGCTCACGTCTGGTTCGGTTCGATTTTGGGCGAAGACGGCAAGCCGTTCAAAACGCGCAGCGGCGAGACCGTGAAACTTTCTGATTTGCTCGATGAAGCAGAAGAACGCGCTTTCAAAATTGTTTCCGAAAAAAATCTGGATTTGCCGGAAGCGCAGCGCAAAGAGATTGCGCGCGTCGTCGGCATTGGCGCGGTGAAATACGCCGATCTGCTGCCGAACCGCCAGAGCGATTACATTTTCAGTTGGGACAAAATGCTCGCGCTCAACGGCAACACCGCGCCGTATTTGCAATATGCGTATGCGCGGATCAAAAGCATTTTTCGAAAGCAGAAGCCGGAAGCCGGAAGTCAGAAGTCAGAATTGAATCTGATTGCGCCGGAAGAAATCGCGCTGGCGAAGCATTTGCTGAATTTCGGGCTGACGCTGGAAGCCGTCGCCGAGGAATATCGTCCGAATTTTCTGTGCAATTATCTTTTTGAACTGGCTGGAAAGTTCACCTCATTCTACGAAAATTGTCCAGTGCTCAAGTCGGAAGGCGCAGTTCGCGAATCACGTTTGACGCTGTGTGATTTGACGGCGCGGGTTTTGAAACAAGGGCTGGACGTTCTCGGAATTGAAGTCGTGGATCAAATGTGATTCAGGCCGGTTTTTCCCCGTAATTGATCGCCATCGCGCCGCCGAGCAGATTGATGACGCGGACATTTGCGAGTTTCAGTCCGCGCATTTTTCCGGCGATGGCCAACTGCGCCGGATAATTTTTGAGCGATTCCAAAATATAGGCGTAAGCTTGTGAGTTGCCGCAAAATAAAAGCCCGATGAGCGGCACGGAGCAGCGCAAGTGAGCGAAATAAATTTTGCGCCAGAGAAAATTTGGCGGTTTGCCAAAATCCAGCACGACAATTCGTCCGCCCGGTTTGGCCACGCGAACCATTTCGTCCACGCCGCGTCCCCAGCTCGCGAGATTTCGCAAACCGTAGCCAACGGTCACGGCATCGAAGGAATTGTCGGGAAACGGAACTTGCTGCGCGTCGCCCTGGGTGAATTTTATATTTTGAATTTTAAGTTTTGAATTTTCAAAACGGGATTGCGCGACTTCGAGCATTTTTTCGCTGAAATCGAGTCCGGTCGTTTCCGCGCCATTTTTGGCGAGTGCAAATGAAATGTCTCCAGTGCCGCAGCATAAGTCGAGCGCGCGGTCGCCGGATTTTACCTTGGCGAGGCGGACGACGCGGCGTTTCCAAAGGCGGTGCAGGCCGAAGCTTTGCAGGTCGTTCAGCAAATCGTAACGTCGGGCGATGGAGGCGAAGAGGTCGTTGACCTTGGCGGCGCGTTGTTCGCCGGGCGCATAAAAGACATTGCTCACGCGGGTATTTTAGCGATTGAAGCGCCCGGAATCAAAGCGGATAAAAAGGCTTGGCATGACAAGGGCAATTTTGGTAGCGTTGCTGCGGATTATCAGGCTGGTTAACTAAACTGAATCGGAAAATTTTATGAGCACAGCGCCGTCCGCAAAAAAAATTTTGGTGATTGACGACAACGAAATCATCCTCAAGACGACTTCGATGAAGTTGCAGAGCGCGGGTTATCAGGTCTTCACCGCTTTGGACGGCTCGGAAGGCGTGTCGCTTGTGCGCAAGGAAAAGCCGGATTTGGTTTTGCTGGACATCACGTTTCCGCCGGATGTCAGCGGCGTTTCGTGGGACGGTTTTCGCATCATGGATTGGCTGCATCGCGTGGATGAAACAAAAAAAATCCCCATCATCGTCATCAGCGGCGTGGTGGAGGAAAAAAACAAACAGCGGGCGACCGCAAGCGGCGCCGTGGCATTTTTTCCCAAGCCGGTCAATTTCGACGAAATGATCAAGGTCATTCGCGCCACTCTTGGCGCGGAGACAAGCCAGGCACCCGCCGTGGCGTGACAAGAATCCTGTTGGCAAATCTTTCCCCTTTGCGTAGTCTCTTTTTTGGAAGCGAGCGTAGCTCAGTCCGGTAGAGCGTCACGTTGCCAACGTGAATGTCGAGGGTTCGAATCCCTTCGCTCGCTCCAGTTTTCAATTTTCCTGCCGGAACAAACTTGATTTTGCCGGCGTTTTCCCGATTGTTTGCGGATGCCTTTGCCTAAAGAGCCGGTCACATTGAACGTGGATGAAATTTGCGAGCTGAACAAAAAGCTCGCCAGGCTGCGCCACGAAGTGAACAACAACCTTTCGTTGATCATCGCTGCCGCTGAAATCATCCGCCGCCAGCCAGAGCGCGCGGAAAAATTTTGGAACGGCCTGACCGAAAAGCCGCACACCATTGCCGAAAGTGTTTCGCAATTTTCGGTTGAATTGGAAAAGGCGCTGCAAATCCGTCCTCGCTGAATTCTTAATCCGCTTTTGGCTTTTGCGGCAAAAAAAATTCTGCCAGATTTCTCCCGCAATGGAACGAACTGAAGCGGAATTGATCGCGGCGGTGCTCAAGGGCGACGCCGCGAGCTTCGAGCCGCTCGTGCAAAAATATTCGCCGCGCGTCTTTGCGACCGCGCGCCGCTACGCCCGCCGCGACAGCGAAGTCGAAGACATCGCCCAGGAAGTCTGGCTCAAGGCGTTCGACAAGCTGAAAAGTTTTCGCGGCGAAGCGCCGTTCGAGCATTGGCTGATGCGGATGGCCGTCCGCACATGCTACGATTTTTTGCGCGGCCACCAGCGCAACCGCGAATCACCGTTCACTGATTTGAGCGAGCCGGAAAATGATTGGCTGGAACGTTTTGTGACCGCGCCGGAAACCGCGAGCGACAACGCCGACGCGGCGAAATTATTGGTCGGGCGCGTTTTGGAAAAACTTTCACCGCAGGCGCGGCTCGTGATTACGTTGCTGGAAATTGAAGACCGTTCGGTGAAGGAGATCGTCCAGTTGACCGGCTGGTCGGTGCCGCTGGTGAAAGTCCGCGCTTTTCGCGCACGCGCGGAAATGCGGAAAATTCTGGCAAAAATGGCAAAGGACAAATATCTGTGATGTAACCCGACGCGGACGATTCGCGTCTGAAAACTTGAGTTAATTGTATGAATTTAGTCGAACTTCAGAAGAAATTGATCGCCGCCGCCCGCGCAAATGCGCCGGCGGATAATGTGCCGTATGCTTTTGAGAAGCGCATCACGGCGCTGCTGGGTTCACGCGGCGCCGCGCAGAAATTGAATCTGTGGGTGTATGGGCTTTGGCGCGCGGCGATGTCGTGCGTCGCCATCGCGCTGGTTTGCGGCGCGTTTGCCTTGTTCGTTCCGGCGGCGGCAAGCGACGCGAACGGCGACCTTTCGCAAAATCTGGACAGCACGTTGCTGGCCTCCGTTGACCAAAGCGATCAAGCACAGTGAATTCCTGGAAAGTCATTCTGGCTTCTTTGGTGATTTTTGCCGCAGGCGTTATGACCGGCGGTTTGGTGGCAAATCATTCCCATCGTTGGCATCATCCGTTTGAAAACACGCTGCGTCCGCCGACCGACATTCCCCTGCCGCGCCCGATGGCCGAAAAAATCGGGAAACAGTTCATCCAGCAACTGAATGACAAATTGCAATTGACGCCGGAGCAAAAGGACAAAATTGGAAAAATCATCGCCGCCGGCCAGGAACGAAATCACGCCATCTGGACCAATGCCGCGCCTCAAATGCGTGAAGTCATTCAGGACGTGAACCGGCAAATCCGCAGGCAACTGACGCCGGAACAGCAAAAAGAATTTGAAGAATTGCTGAAACATCCGCCGCACAAATCCAATTCCACCAACGCGCCGCCAAACGTTGCGCCCATGACAAATCCCCCTGCTGCCGCCCTGGCAAAAACCTGCGCTTGATTATTGTCCCGCGAGCAATACGCGGATTTTCTTTCGCAATTCCTTCGTGATGGAACCTACCGGACGATTGGCGTCCACGATTTGGAAGCGATAAGTTTTCTGCAATTTTCGGAACGCCGCCTGCATCGAAGTTTGATATTTCAAAAAGCTGTCGAACATATCGCGCGAAAATCCCAAGTCCATCCCGCTTTCCCAATAATCCAACGTCGCATTCTTGGAAAGATTGCGCTGCACGAGTTCCTGCGGCTCGACGGAAAGATAAAATACCGCGTCCGGTTCGACGGCGGTGCCATAAAGATTTTTCAGCCACGTTTCGTCCATGCCGCGCACCATGTCGCGCGCCATCAAGGTATAAATGTAACGGTCGGCCAGCACGATAAAACCCGCTTTCAGCGCGGGTAAAATGATGTTTTCCAATTGATCGGCAAAATCCGTCGCATAAAAAAGGCTCAACGTCGTCCGGCTCAAAATATTTCCTTCTTGAGCCTGTTCCAATTCCTTGCTGACAAGCGTGGAGCGTTTCAAGCCCACTTGCACCGTCGGATGTCCGCGCGTTTCGAGCCAGTCCACGAGCCGCGCGATTTGCGTCGAGCGCCCGGAACCGTCCGCGCCTTCGACCACGATCAATTTGCCCGCGAGGTCTTCCAGTTTCACGCGCGGAATGCCGTGGCCGTAAAACTTGCGGCATTTTTTCGATTCAACTTTTGCGGCTTCTGCGCTCATACGGTGGCGGCCATGTCCTCTTCGGTTTCCTTCATTTTCTCATCCGTGCGAAATTGCGGCGGCAACGGCAGCGGACTCTTGCGCCGGAATTTTTTCAAATCAATTTTTTCGCCGACCAGCTTGCGCACCAGCACTTGTTGTTTCTCGACATTTTCGTTTGCGTCCATCACCACAAAATCAAACTCGCCGCTCATCGCCATGTATTGATCCAAAATACGACCCTGAAAAATGCGGAAACTTTCATACGGATCGGTCGAAAGCCGTAGATCCATTCCCGCCTCAAAAAATTTTAATTTCGGCCGGCCTTCGAGAATCCGGTTCAACGAAACTTCCAAATCCGCCTTGAAAAACATCGTGAGGTCCGGTTGCGCGGCAAAACTGTAAAGACCGCGGACCCAATCCGGCGGACAGCCGCGCGTCACGTCCCGCGCGAATGCCGTGAAAACATAGCGGTCGCACAGCACGATGTAGCCCGCGCGCAAGAGCGGCAGTAAATGACGTTCGTATCTGTCTGCAAAATCGGTCGCATGGATCAGGCTGAACGTCGTCGGCGTGAGCAGTTCCCGCTTTTTGCCTTTGCTCGTGGCGGATTTGACGATTTCGGATGAATTCCATTCGCTGAAATAAACTTTGATGCCTTCGGCCTCGAGCCAGCGCTTGAGCAGATAAATCTGCGTGGACTTGCCCGAGCCGTCGAGACCTTCGACGGCGATCAATCGCCCCGGAAAATTCAATTCCGCAAAAGTTTTCATAGTTCGCGCCATCGCAGTTTTTAATTCTACGCGAATTTCCGCCCGCGACAAGCGCAAGTTGATAGCAGATTGGACGAGATTTCGTTTGTTACAATTGTGTTAAAAGAAAACATTGTGAAAAAAATCACAAATTGACTTGCCCGCAAATTTCCGCCGAGTTACGTTAATTCCGTTTCTGTTTTGACAGCGTAATTATATGCAAACGCAAAGCGAAATCGGTTACAATTCGAAGATCGAAGGCGACGTCGTCGTGACGACCGTTGACGCCGCGCTCAACTGGTTTCGCAAAAATTCCGTCTGGCCGATGCCGATGGGTCTGGCCTGTTGCGCGATTGAATTGATGGCCGTCGGCGCGAGCCGCTTCGATATTTCCCGTTTCGGTTCCGAAGTTATGCGCTTTTCGCCGCGTCAGGCTGATTGCATGATTGTCGCCGGCACGGTCACTTACAAAATGGCGCTGTCCGTCAAACGGATTTGGGACCAGATGGCCGAGCCGAAATGGTGCATCGCCATGGGCGCGTGCGCCTCGACCGGCGGCATGTATCGCAGCTACGCCGTGTTGCAAGGCGTGGATCAAATCATTCCTGTGGATATTTATGTGAGCGGTTGCCCGCCGCGTCCTGAAGCCGTGCTTGACGCGCTGATGAAATTGCAAAATAAAATCAGCAAAGAGCCGGTTTTGAGCAAACTCACGATTACGAATTTAAAAAAGGAAGCGGCGTAAATGACTTCTCTGGAATCCGCACAGAAATTGAAAGCGAAGTTCGGAGATTTGATTTCTGAACCGTCGGAATTTCGCGGCGAAATTTCCGTGAAAATCGGCGACGCCGATCAAATCGTCGAAGCCTGCACCTACATGAAAAACGATTTGGATTTCAATTACCTCGTGGACATCACGAGCATTGATAATTACGGCGACGACCCGCGCTGGACGATTGTTTATCATTTGCGCGGACTGCGAAACGGCAATGAAATCCGGCTCAAAACCGATGTCAGCGAGGAAAAATCAAAATTGCCGAGCGTGATTTCCATTTGGGCGACGGCGAATTGGCATGAGCGCGAAATTTACGACATGATGGGAATTCATTTCCGCAGCCATCCCGATTTGCGCCGCATTTTGATGTGGGAAGGCTATCCATATTTTCCATTGCGCAAAGATTTTCCGCTCGCGGGCAAGCCGAGCGAATTGCCCGGCGTCGCATTTACAAAATTGACGCCGATGGAAGGCGGGCCGTTCGTGACAGTTGCCGGTGGAAATTCCGCGCAATCGCGCGAGCCGAGAATCCGCATTCCCGAAACTGATTCCATCGAAACGATGTCGCGGCTCGAACGACGAAAAGAAATTCAAGAAGCGCACGGTCATCCAAAAGGTCCGGGACCAATCGAAAAGAAATAATTTAATGGCAACCGTTCAAGACATTGAGATTCCAGATTCCGCTTCGCGAAACGCGCAGGTGGCTGAAGAATTTCAGGACGAGCGCATGGTCTTGAACATGGGGCCATCGCATCCGGCCACGCACGGCGTGTTGCGGATTGTTTTGGAATTGGACGGCGAAATCATCACCAAGGCCGACCCCGACATCGGTTATTTGCATCGCGGCGACGAAAAAATCGCCGAGAACATGACCTACACGCAGTTCATTCCTTATACCGACCGTCTGGATTATCTCGCGCCGCTGGCGAACAATGTCGCCTACGCGCTCGCGGTGGAAAAATTGCTCGGCATTCACGACAAATTGCCGCCGCGCTGCCAATATATCCGCGTTATGTGCGCCGAACTCGCGCGCATTTCCGCGCATTTGCTAGGTCTCGGCGCGTTCGCGATGGACATGGGCGCAGTCACGGTGTTTTTGTTGAGCTTCACCGAGCGCGAAAAAATTTACAATCTGGCCGAATCCATTTCCGGTGCACGATTGACGACCAGTTACACGCGCATCGGCGGAGTCATGCGCGATTTACCGCCGAACTGGCTCGATCAATGTCAGAAATTCTGCGACGAATTTATTCCCGCGCTGAACGAATTTGAAACATTACTCACGCGCAATCGCATTTGGGTTGATCGCGTTCACGGCCTCGCCGTGATTTCCAGGCAGGACGCGATTGATTACGGATTGAGCGGCCCGAATTTGCGCGGCAGCGGCGTCGAATACGATTTGCGCAAAAACCAGCCGTATCTTTGCTACAAAGATTTGGAATTTGATATTCCTACCGGCTCGGTCGGCGATTGCTATGACCGTTATTTGGTTCGCATGGAAGAAATGCGCCAGAGCACTCGCATCTTGAAACAGTGCATCAAAAAAATTCCCGGCGGCGCGGATAACAAGTCGAAAGAGCCGGTCAATTACGACGACGGAAAAGTGCTTTTGCCGCCGAAAGAAAAAGTAATGACGAAGATGGAAGAATTGATCCATCAATTCATGCTCGTCACCGAAGGAATGAATTGTCCGCCGGGCGAAATTTATTTCGGCCATGAAAATCCGAAGGGCGAACTCGGCTTTTACATCAACAGCAAAGGCGGCGGCGTGCCGTATCGCCTGAAAATCCGCGCGCCATCATTTGTGAACTTGAGCATCATTCCGAAACTTTTCCCCGGCACGATGATCAGCGACACCGTGGCGATTTTGGGCTCGCTCGATTTCGTGATGGGCGAGTGTGACAGATAAAAATTTTATGAACCACCAAGACACAAAGGCACAAAGTTTTGGAAAAGAAATTTTCTTTTCTTGGTGTCTTGGTGACTTTGTGGTGAAAAATTAAAATGAGTTTGGCTGTAAATACAGAACCGATTCCGAATCCGCTGCAACATCAAGGCGGATTTTCGGTGACGCCCGCGCTCGAAGCGGAAGTGAACGAATTGCTCACGCATTATCCTGAAAAACGCGCGGCATCGCTCATGGTGCTGCACGCGATTCAGGATGCGTTCGGCTGGATTTCGCAGGAAGCCATCGAGTGGACGGCAAAGAAATTGGATTTGCAGCCCATCAACATTTACGAGTTGGTCACGTTTTATCCGATGCTGCGACAGCAGCCGATGGGCAAATATCAAATCAAAGTCTGCCGTACGTTGAGCTGTGCGTTGGGCGGCGCGTATGAATTGCGTGAACATTTTTGCAAAAAATTCGGTTTGGACGCGCACGCGCACGGTTCGCAAACGACGCCGGACGGAAAGTTCACCGTTGAGTTCGTCGAATGTCTCGCCAGTTGCGGCACGCCACCGGTGATGATGTGCAACGACGATTTTTACGAAAACGTTTCGCACGCGAAAGCGGAAGAGATTGTGGGGAAATGCAAATGAATTGGCTGCCCGACATGGATTTGAACCATGACAAACAGATTCAGAGTCTGTTGTGCTACCGTTACACCATCGGGCAGGACGGAACGCGATAAACTAGAGAATTTTGATTGAGAGTCAAGTTGCTGATATGGCGCAAGAATACAAATTGATTTTGAAACATGCCGATGAACCGGGTTATACGCCCGACGTCGAATGCTATTTGCGTCACGGCGGCTACGACGCGTTGAAAAAAGCGCTCGCGATTGCGCCGAAAGATTTGCCCGACGGCAAAAAACTTTCGCCTCAGGAGCAAATTCGCGAAGACGTGAAAACCTCCGGCCTGCGCGGGCGTGGCGGCGCGGGATTTTCCTGCGGACTCAAATGGAGTTTCGTTGACCGCAAAAGCGGCAAGCCGATTTATCTGATTTGCAACGCCGACGAATCCGAGCCGGGCACGTTCAAGGATCGGCAAATCATGTATAAAGACCCGCACCAGTTGATCGAAGGCATGATTATCTCCTGCTTCGCCAACGACGTGCATCTTGCTTACATTTACATCCGTGGCGAAATGGTGGACGGCGCGAAAATTCTGAACGCCGCGCTCAAAGAAGCCCGCGCGAAAAATTTCCTCGGCAAAAATATTTTGGGCAGCGGCTATGATTTGGAAATTCACGTTCATCGTGGCGCGGGCGCTTATATTTGCGGCGAAGAAACCGGCCTCATCGAATCGCTCGAAGGCAAACGGCCGTATCCGCGCATCAAGCCGCCGTATTTTCCGGCGATTCTTGGCCTGTGGATGTGCCCGACCATCGTCAACAACGTCGAGACGCTTTGCAACGTGAAGCACATCGTCGCGATGGGCGCGGCGGAATTTGCAAAGCTCGGCACGCCAAACAACACCGGCACGCGCATCGTCAGCTTGAGCGGTCACGTCAAAAAACCCGGCTACTACGAAATTGAAGTCGGCAAAGCGACGATTGGCGAATTGATTAATGATCCTAAATTCGGCGGCGGTTTGCGCGACGGTCGCAAATTGAAAGCTGTTATTCCTGGCGGTTCGTCCGCGAAAGTTTTCAAAGCCGGCGAAAAATTCAAGCTCAAGAAAAAGGACGCCGATGGCAAAGAAATTTTGGTCGAGACCGACATGCTCGATTTGCCTTACGATTTTGATTCGCTGATCGCCGCCGGTTCGATGAGCGGCTCCAGCGCAATTATTGTTATGGATGATTCCACCGACATCGTGGAAGCGTTGGCCAATGTTTCCGAATTTTACGCGCACGAAAGCTGCGGCCAATGCACGCCGTGCCGCGAAGGTTCGCTTTGGATGAGCAAGGCGTTGCATCGCCTCACGCACGGCGAAGGCCGCGCGAGCGACGCGGATTATCTTGTGAAGATAGCCGACAACATTCCCGGCGGCAGAACGATTTGTGCGTTCGGTGAAGCCTGCTCGTGGCCGGTGCAAAGTTTTGTCGGAAAATTCAAAGACGAATTTGTCGCCAAAGGCGCGGCGGATGAAGCGCGTTACGCGAAGCAAGTTGCCGCGCCTGCTGAACCAAAAGAATTGGCCGAAGCGCATCATTGAAATGAAAAATTTCAACGCAAAGACGCAGAGAAGCAAAGTCGCAAGGAGTTTTTTACTTTGCGTCTCCACACCCTTGCGCCTTTGCGTTAAAAAATAAATGTCAACAGCAGCCACAACTGAAATCAAGCCCGCGCCTGTGATTGAAAAAATCAAGGTGAAGGTGGACGGTCGCGAAATCGAAGTGCCCAAGACGACGCCCGACCCGATTTCCGGCAAGCCGATTCCGACTACGATGATTCAGGCCTGCGCGCAAATCGCCGTGGATGTGCCGCATTATTGTTATCATCCGAAGCTGCCAGTCGCGGGCAATTGCCGCATGTGCCTCGTCGAGTTCGGCACACCCGCGCTCGGACCGGATCGTAAACCGATTTTGAATGCCGACGGCACGCCGAAAATCGCCAAGTCACCGCGTCCGGCTATTGCCTGCGCCACGCCGATTTCGCCCGGCATGGAAATTTACACGAGCACGCCGAACGTGAAACAGATGCGCGAAGGTGTTCTTGAATTTTTGCTCATCAATCATCCGCTCGATTGCCCGATCTGCGATCAGGCCGGCGAATGCAAGTTGCAGGAATATTCTGTTGATTACGGCCAGAGCGCGAGCCGCTTCGTCGAACCGAAAGTTCACAAGCCAAAAGCTGTTGACCTCGGCCCGCGCATCGTGCTCGATGACGAACGTTGCATTTTGTGCACGCGCTGCATCCGCTTCACGAAGGACGTTGTCGGCGACGACGCGCTCGGCATCGTCAATCGCGGCAGCTACAACACGCTCACGGCGTATCCGGGAAAAGTTTTCGACAATAATTACACGCTCAACACCGTGGACATTTGTCCCGTCGGCGCGCTTACGTCGAAGGATTTTCGTTTCAAGATGCGCGTTTGGTTTTTGAAGGAAACCAAAAGTGTCTGCACGAGTTGCGCGACCGGCTGCAACATCATCATTGGCTCGCGCGAAGAAAAAATTTATCGCTACGAGCCGCGGCAGAACGACGCGGTCAATTCGACGTGGATGTGCGACACTGGTCGTTTGAATTACAAATGGATCGAGCGCGAAGACCGTTTGCGCGATGTGATTGTTCGCGGACAAAAATCCACATGGACGGTTGCGCTCAACGAGATTTCCGAAAAATTGAAAGCTGCGCCGCAAGGTTCGGTCGCAATTGTTGCTTCAGCGCGGCAGACGAACGAAGAACTCTGGCTGATTTCAAAACTGAAAACGAAACTCGGCGCAATCAGCGATTCCGTTGCGCGCGTTGGCGAAGGCGACAAATTGCTCGTCAGCGTGGACAAAAATCCGAACAGCAACGGCGCGCGGCTCACGGGAATTTGCTTCAGCAAAATGGGAACGAATTTGGCGCAAATTGCCAGTGGAATTTCGAGCGGAAAAATCAAAACGCTCATCGTTTTCGGCGAAGATGTGACGAAATTTGGCATCAACGCGGAATTGCTTACCAAATTGGAAACGCTCATCGTCAGCGACATTTTGCCGAACGCGACGACGAAGCTCGCGCATTACGTTTTGCCCGGTTGTGCGCACGCCGAAAAACGCGGCACGTTTACAAACATCAAAGACCGCGTCCAAAAATTCATGAAAGCCGTCGAAGCGCCCGGCGCCGCGCGCGCCGAATGGGAATTTTTGCACGACTTGGTTTACAACGTCACAGGTCAGGACGGTTTCCTGACGATTGAAGGTTTGTTCAACGAAATGGCGAAGGACGTTTCCGCGTTCAACGGTTTGACGTGGGCCAGCCTCGGCGACACCGGCGTGACGGTGCAAATTTAACATGGACTGGAACTTTATCATTTTCAGCATCGTCAAAATCGCGCTGGCGATTGGCGTGTTGCATGCCATCGCGGCTTACGCGGTTTTGGTGGAGCGCAAAGTTTCGGCGTGGATCCAGGACCGCGTCGGGCCGAATCGCGTCGCGCCGCCGTTCATGAAATATATTCCGATTCTCGGACCGATTTTGACGCGCATGGGAATTTTTCAGCCGCTCGCAGACGGTCTGAAATTCATGCTCAAAGAAGATTTTACTCCGGCAGGCGTGCGCAAAGCGTATTTCTGGCTCGCGCCCGCGCTCGCGGTCATTCCTTCGCTGCTCGTCATCGCGGTCATTCCGTTTGGCTCGCAAATGGGAAATCAAAAAATGGTCATCGCGGATTTGAACGTGGGAATTCTCTACACGTTCGGCATCGTATCGCTCGGCGTTTATGGAATCGTGCTCGCAGGTTACGCGGCGAATTCAAAATATCCGTTCCTTGGTGGCATCCGTTCCAGCGCGCAAATGATTTCGTATGAAATCGCGATGGGCATGAGCGTGATCCCGGTTTTTCTCATCGCAGGCAATTTGAATTTGAGCCAAATCATCGGCTGGCAGACGACGCACGGCTGGCTTGTGATTTACGCGCCGCTGTCGTTCATCATTTTCATGGTCGCGTCGTTCGCGGAAACGAACCGCACGCCGTTCGATCTGCCGGAAGCGGAGACGGAACTGGTCGGCGGCTATCACACGGAATATGGCTCGATGAAATTCGCGCTGTTTTTTCTCGCGGAATATTCCAACATGGTTGCGACGTCGGGCATGATGGTGACGCTGTTTTTCGGCGGCTGGACGCTGCCGTTTTGGGGACTCGACCAGCCGGCGCATTCACTTGGAATCAGCGTTTTGCAGATTCTAATTTTCCTCACGAAAGTCTGCGCGCTGATGGTGGTGTTCATCTGGGTGCGCTGGATGTTCCCGCGTTTTCGCTACGACCAATTGATGGATTTGGGCTGGCGGCGTTTCGTGCCGCTCGCGCTGGTGAACATTTTAGTGACGGCAATAATCTTGTGGATGAAAAGTTAAATGATTGTTAATCGCAAACCATTGACGTTTTGGGAAAAACTTTATGTGCCCGCCATCATCGGCGGGCTGAAGGTCACGATGCGCCATGCCTGGGGCACGCTGTTCCAGGGCAAAAAGGTCACGATGGAATATCCCGAACAGAAATGGGCAGTGCCGGAAGGTTATCGCGGCGCGCCATATCTCGTAAAAGACCAGGAAGGCAATACGAAATGCGTTTCCTGCCAGCTTTGCGAATTTGTCTGTCCACCGAAAGCGATTCGAATCACTCCGCCCGGTCCGGCAGGAATTGCCGCCGACCGCTCGAACGCGGAAAAAATGCCGGAAGAATTTGAAATCAATTTTCTGCGCTGCATTTATTGCGGTCTTTGCCAGGAAGTTTGCCCGGAAGAAGCAATCTTTTTGCAAAAAGATTATTCCATCACCGGCCTGACGCGGCAGGAATTTATTTACGATAAAGAAAAACTCCTCGCGCTCGGCGGCGTCAGTCCCGGCATCCAGAAATGGAAAAACAAACTGGAAGAAGCGAAGGAACAGGAAACTTTTCCGGTGAAGGTCTGATTAGAAATGGAAGCTATCAATAACTTGCTCGGTGGAAGCGCGGTGCCGGACGTTTTGTTTTACGTCTTCGCGGCGCTCACGCTGTTGTGCGGCGTGCTCGTCATTGCGAATCCGTTCAGCCGCAATCCCGTCACGAGCGCAATGTTCCTCGTGTTGACAATTATTTCGATGGCCGGATTATTCGTGCTGCTGCACGCGTTCTTTCTCGCCGCGGTGCAAATCCTCGTCTACGCCGGCGCAGTCATCGTGCTGTTTCTGTTCGTCATCATGCTTTTAGATTTGAAAGCCGAAGAGCGGCGCAAGATAAAAATGTTTGGTATCGTCGCCGGATTGATTTCCGTCGGCACAATTCTCGCAATCTTTCTAAAAAATTTATACGCGACAAATCTTAACGCGCATTCGTCGCCCGTCACCGAAGGCGACACCGCCGCGCTCGGAAAATTGCTGTTCACGCAATACGTTTTGCCGTTTGAAGTCGTCTCGGTGCTGCTGCTCGTGGCGATGATCGGCGTGATTTTGTTGAGCAAGAAAAAACTCGATTAACGCAAAGACGCGAAGATTTTAAGACGCAAAGAAATGAAAAACAAATTTGCCAAAGTGGAATTAATAGGCAGCCCGTTGCGGCTTTGCAGCTTTGTGCCTTTGCGTTAAAAACTATGCACGTTGGACTCGAACATTATTTGACCGTCAGCTTCCTGCTGTTCGCGCTGGGATTGCTCGGCGTCATCATGCGGCGCAACCTGCTCGTGATTTACATGTCGCTGGAGTTGATGCTCAACGCCGCGAACCTCGCGCTCGTCGCGTTTTCGCGTTTCAACGACAAGCTCGACGGCCAAGTGCTGGTATTTTTCATCATCACCGTCGCGGCTGCGGAAGTGTCGGTTGGCCTCGCGCTCATCGTCGCGTTTTATCGCCGCCGCCAATCCGCGCACGTCGAAGATTTGACGAGCATGAAACTCTGATGCAAAACGAAACTATCAACCGCAGAGACGCAGAGACGCAGAGTTTTAACGAACTCACGGAGCGCGTCATTGGCGCTTGCATCGAGATTCATCGCGCGCTTGGGCCGGGTCTTTTGGAATCGGCTTACGAAGAATGTCTTTGTCACGAATTGTCAATTACTGGCATTTCGTTTGAGCGGCAAAAACCGCTTCCGGTTCATTACAAAAACGTCAAGTTAGATTGCGGTTATCGTTTGGATTTGGTCGTCGAGCAAAAAGTGATTGTTGAACTGAAAACGGTCGAAACCTTGATGCCAATTCACGAAGCGCAGTTGCTGACTTATTTGAAACTTTCCGGCTTAACGCTTGGATTGTTGATTAATTTCAATGTCCCGATGCTCAAGAATGGAATCAAACGCATAGCAAATAATTTTCAAGACTCTGCGTCTCCGCGTCTCTGCGGTGAAATTAAATTCGGATGAAACACGAACTTTTTCCATGGCTGATTTTGTTCCTGCCGATTTTCGCGGCGGCAATAATTACCATTTTTACTTTGCGCTCGCGATGCGTCAGCGCGTTTCTGTCCATCGGAGCAATTGTCACCGGTTTCATTCTTTCAATTCTTTTCATTCACGCTAATGGCTGGCATCCGGAAGTCTCGGAAATTTCCAAAAGCTGGTTGAGCATCGGCAATCTGCAAATTGATTTCGGCCTCAAGCTCGACGCATTGAGCATGATGATGTTGCTCATCGTCACCGGCGTCGGCGGCGCGATTCATATTTATTCCGTCGGCTACATGCACGAAGACAGCGGCTTCTCGCGCTTCTTCGCCAAGTTGAGCCTGTTCACGTTCTCGATGCTCGGCATCGTGCTCGCGAACAATTTCATCGAGATGTTTATTTTCTGGGAACTCGTCGGCGTGTCGAGCTACCTGCTCATTGGCTTTTGGTTTGAAAAACCGAGCGCTGGCGATGCCGCGAAAAAAGCGTTCATCGTGAACCGTCTCGGCGACTTCGGATTTCTGCTGGGAATTTTGGTTTTCTGGTCAATGTTAGGAACGCTCAACTTTTCTGGATTACAAACTGGAATGGAAAATTTCAAAGCAATTCACAGCGGACCAACGCCAATGTTAATTGTCGGCGGACTTTTAATTTTCTGCGGCGCAGTCGGCAAGTCCGCGCAATTTCCGCTGCACGTCTGGTTGCCGGACGCGATGGAAGGCCCGACGCCGGTGTCCGCGCTCATCCACGCCGCGACGATGGTTGCCGCCGGTGTTTATATGCTTTGCCGGATTTTCTTTTTGCTCAACGCCGACGCGCTGCACGTCATCGCCTATATCGGCGGATTCACCGCGTTGCTCGCCGCGCTCATCGCCGTCCAGCAAAACGACATCAAACGCATCATCGCCTACTCGACGCTCTCGCAACTCGGCTACATGGTCATGGCCGTCGGACTTTCCGGCCCGACTGCCGCGATGTTTCACTTGACCACGCACGCATTTTTCAAAGCGCTGCTGTTTTTGAGCGCCGGTTCGGTCATCATCGCGCTGCATCACGAGCAGGACATCTGGAAAATGGGCAACCTGCGCGCAAAAATGCCGACGACGTTCTGGACATTTCTTGTCGGCGCGCTCGCGCTGTCCGGCGTATGGCCGTTGAGCGGATTTTTCAGCAAGGACAGCATCCTCGCGCAAGCGCTTGAGCAGCATAATTATCTGCTTTTTGCCAACGGCGTTTTCGTCGCGGGTCTCACGACATTTTATATTTTTCGGCTGTTCTTCGTCGTTTTCTTCGGCAAAGAAAAATCTGAAATCGTTTCGCACGCGCACGAATCACCAGCCGTCGTCACGCTGCCGCTGATTGTGCTCGCCGTGTTCAGCGTCATCGGCGGAGTGATTGGAATCGAAGGAATTTATCATCATATGTTTGCGGGTGAATCGGCAGAATCAGCTTCTTTCGTTCAAAGCATTTTTGCGCCGTTCAAACATTCGCCATTGGCCGCATCGTCGGGAATTCTCGCCGTCATCATCGGTTTCTCGGCTGCATTTGTTCTTTACGCCAAAGCCGAAAAAGACCCATTGCCCGAAAAACTCGGCGGCTTGGCGACGGCGATGAAAAATAAATTTTACTTCGACGAACTTTACGAAGCCACATTTGTTCGCGCGCATGACTTTATCGCAGTGGTTTGCGATTGGATTGACCGCTGGCTTGTTGAAGGATTTTGTATCGGTTTCGTTCGCGGCGGCACGGATTTGACCGGTCGCGCGTTGCGTCTCGTGCAAACCGGCAATTTACAGACCTACACCTTCCTGTTCATTCTCGGTGTGGTCGTGTTGCTGTGGTTCGTTCTGAAATAATGAAAACCAATTTTTACCGCAGAGGCGCAGAGGCGCAGAGTGGAAAAGAAAAAAACTTTTCTCCGCGTCTCCGCGTCTCTGCGGTTCAAAAAACTTAACGATGTCCATTTTAACTTACATCGCAGGTTGGCCGCTGCTGGCGGCGCTGGCGCTCGTCGTCGTGCCGCGCAATTATCGCGTCATCATCCGCGCCATCGCGGTTTTCGGCACGTTCATTTCGATGGCGCTGGCGATAAAAATGTTTTGCCAATTTGTTCCGGGCGCGAACGGTTTTCAATTCGAGCAGCAAATTCCGTGGGTCGAATCGCTCGGCATCAGCTATCACGTCGGCGTGGACGGCTTGAACGTCGGACTGATTTTGATGGGCGCGATCGTCGCATTCGCCGCCGCGTGCTGTTCGTGGGAAATCCAGACGCGCGAAAAGGAATTTTACATTTTGCTGCTCGTGATGAGCGGCGGCATTCTCGGCGCATTCGCGTCGCTCGATTTGTTCTTCTTTTATTTCCTGCACGAACTCGCGCTCGTGCCGACGTTCATCATGATTGGCGTTTGGGGTCGTGGCGCACGAAAAAATTACGCAACGTTCCAAATCACCATTTACTTGAGCATCGGCGCACTTATCGCGTTGATTGGTTTGATTGCGCTGTATTTGCAAAGCGGCGCGAACACGTTCGACATTCCGAAAATGATCGAATACGCGAAAGCCAATCCGCTCGCCGTCAACGCGCAGAATTTCATTTTCCCGCTGCTGCTGTTCGGATTTGGAATTTTAGTTTCGCTCTGGCCGTTCCATTCCTGGGCGCCGCTCGGTTACGGCTCCGCGCCGGCGCCGACCGCAATGCTGCACGCCGGCGTGCTGAAAAAATTCGGCCTTTACGGTTTGATCCGCATCGCGCTGCCGTTGATGCCGCAGGCCGCGCAAAGCTGGATGCACATTGTCGCGTGGCTTTGTCTCGGCAACATTTTGTATGTCGGCTGGGTCGCGATGCGCCAACGCGATTTGAATCTGCTCATCGGCAATTCCAGCGTGGCGCACATGGGCTTCATTTTCCTCGGTATCGCGAGCTTGAACCTCATCGGCATCACCGGCGCGGTGTTCGTGATGATTGCGCACGGATTTTTGGCAGCGCTGACGTTTGCGTTGAGCGGTTACATTTATCAGAAGACTGGCACGCTTCAAATGAGCGAACTCGGCGGACTCTGCCGCAAATTGCGTTTTATCGGAACGGCTTTGCTCATGGCGGCGATGGCCGGATGCGGGTTGCCGGGCTTTGCCAATTTCATTGGCGAAGTCTCCGTGTTTTTTGCGGCGTGGAAAGTATTTCCCGTTGTGACAATTCTCGCTGTTTGGGGTGGCCTTGTCATCGGCGGCATTTACATGACGCGCGCGGTGCGAAACATTTTGCATGGGCCGTTGCCTGAAAAATTCACGAATCTTCCCGACGCCGCTCTCTGGCGCAAATTGCCTTATGCGCTTTTGCTCGCGAGCCTGCTGCTGTTCGGCTGTTTTCCAAAATTGCTCACAAATCAAATTACACCGGATGCGGATAAAATTGTGCAAAGTGTCCAGTTTTCAGTTTCAAGTTTTCAGCCGAAATCGGTTCCGCTGAAAACTGAAAACTTGAAACTCGAAACGACTTCAATTGCCAATCGGCAAACGGCAATCGAAAATCAATGAACGCTTCTTTGATGACATTGGAAATTTTGGTTCTCGCGCTTGGCGTAGTGCTGCTGCTCGCGGATTTTTGGATGCCGGTCGAGCGTAAAAAATTTCTCGCGTATTTCGCCGCAGTGGCACTTGGCGGTTTGCTGCTCACGGGTTTCAGTGGTGGCAGTTTTTGCAACATTTTCGGAACTGCATTCAATGGCGCATTTGTCGAAGACGCGATGGCATTATTTTTCAAACGATTTTTTCTCGTCGCGGCGATTTTGGTTTTATTTCTAACTGCGGAATTTTCGGGCAAAATTTCAAGCGGCATTTCTGAATTTTATTCGCTCGTCATTTTTGCGCTGGCGGGAATGTTATTCGCCGCTTCGGCCAACGATTTTGCGATGCTGTTCGTTTCCATCGAGCTCATCACAGTCACGTTTTATGTGCTTGTCAGTTTTCAGCGCGGGAAACTCGCGTCGCTTGAAGCGGGCGTGAAATATTTGATCATCGGCGCGCTGTCGTCGGCGTTCATGGTGTTCGGTATTGCGCTGATTTGGGGAACGACCGGCAAAATGAATTTCACGGAACTTGCAACCGTCGCGCCGCAATTTGAAACGAACAAAATTTTCCTGACCGGCATTTTATTTTTGCTGGCCGGACTCGGATTCAAAATCACGGCTGTTCCATTTCAAATCTGGGCGCCGGACGTTTATCAAGGCGCGCCAACGCCAACGACCGCCTTTCTCGCCGTTGGTTCCAAAGCCGCTGGATTTGTTTTGTTGCTGCGCGTTCTGTTCACGGCGATTCCTGCCGTCACCGCGCATTGGGTTGATTTTCTGATTGTCATTTCCGGCATCACGATTCTTTACGGAAATTTGTGCGCGCTGCCGCAGCGCAATTTGAAACGGCTGATGGGCTATTCCAGCATTTCCCACGCGGGCTATCTGCTGCTTGGCGTCGCTGCGTTGAGTGCGGGCGGACAATCCGCGCTCATGTATTATCTCGCGGGATATGTTTTCACGGTTGTCGCGGCATTTATTGTCATCGCGCTGGTCATGCAGCATTTAGACAACGAAGATATTTCGTCACTGGCCGGATTGAATCAGCGTTCGCCGCTGCTTGCGACGACGCTGACGTTGGCAATGGTTTCGCTCGCGGGAATTCCGCCGCTCGCCGGATTTTTCGGAAAATTTCTGCTGCTCAAAGCGGTGATTCAACAAGCGCAGACGACCGGAAATCACGGTTATTATTGCCTCGCGTTCACGACGCTGGCGGGCGTGATCATTTCGTTCTATTACTATTTTGGCGTGATTCGTGCGATTTATTGGAGCAAGGACGCAAAAGATTTGTCACCCATTCAACTTTCAAGCGCAGCGAAATTTTCCATCGCCATTTGCATCGCGGGAATGCTCTGGCTCGGCATATTTCCAAACACGATTTTGAATATCGCGAACGAAGCGGCGAAAAGTTTAGGAATGTAATTCCTAGACCGTCCGCATCTGCACCGCGTCCACAATTTCCGTTCCCACCGAAATCGCACCGATGATGACTACCGTTGCGCCGGGCTGCAAGCGTTCCTGCTCCGCTAAATTTTTCAACGCGGTTTCAATTGTATTTTGCGGGTTGATGAAATCGAACGGCATGACAAATGGCGTGATTCCCCAGCTTAACATCATTTGATTGGCGGTTTTTTCCGTTTCGCACATCGCGTAGACCGGCGAATAACGCGGACGCATCCAACTGGCGTAATGCGCCATGCTGCCGTGACGCGTGAACACGAGAATCGCCGCCGCCTTCAATTCGTTTGCCATGACGACGGCGCTTTTGACGAGCTTTTGTCGGGCGCTGGTGAGTTCGGCCGCGTCATGAAATTGCGCGCTGCCGCTGCGCTCGATGCGCGTCGCAATTTTGTCAAAAACTTCGATGCACTTGAGCGGATATTTTCCAACGGTCGTTTCGCCGCTCAACATGATGGCGTCGGCTTCTTCAAAAACGGCGTTCGCCACGTCAGTCACTTCCGCGCGAGTGGGCATGGGCGATTCAATCATGCTTTCGAGCATATGGGTGGCGACGATGACCGGACGGCCAACGCGCAAACACATTTTGACAATTCTGCGTTGAACAATCGGCAATTCTTCGTAAGGAATTTCAATTCCCAGATCGCCGCGCGCGACCATGATGGCATCGGCTTCGTTGACGATGGCTTCCAAATTTTTTATCGCCTCCTGATCTTCAATTTTGGCGATGACGAGCGGCCGCGATTTGCCTTCGCCAAAAAGTTCCTTGAGTTGCAATAAATCGCGGGCTTCGCGCACAAATGAAAGCGCGATGAAATCCACGTCCAATTCAAGGCCGAGTTTCACGTCCTTGATGTCCTTGGCCGTGAGCGCAGGCAGGGAAACTTTTACGCCGGGCAAATTGATGTGTCGTCGGCTGCCGAGCGTGCCGGCGGTGAGGACTTCGCATTCGACCTTGTTGCCGTCCTTGACGAGCACTTTCATTTCAATCGCGCCGTTGTCAATGAGCACGACGTCGCCGACATTGATGTCGTTGACAAAATTTTCGTAGTTGACGTCAACGGAATGCTCTTCCAAGTTGCGTTCACCGCGAACGGTGAGCGTGAATTTTTGTCCCGGTTGCAAATCGAGCGGCACGCCGATGTCGCCGGTGCGGATGGCCGGGCCTTGCGTGTCCATCATGATGCCGGTGAATTTCCCGCGCGTCGTGGACGCCCCGCGAATATCGCCGACGATGCGCCGCACCCAGTCATGGGGCGCGTGCGACATGTTGAGCCGGAAAATATTGACGCCCGCATCAATCAACGCGCCGAGCATTAATTATTACTTCTGATTGGTTACTCTCGAGCAAGCGGCATGCGCGCATCCTGCTTCTTATCAGGCACTTGCCTAATAATCAGGGACTTATGACAACAACTCTCGGAGCAGGCTGACGCACAATCAGGCAGGAAAATGCATCCGGTGCGTCCCCGAAATGTCCCCGACAAAGCTCATACGCTGACGGAAAGTGTTCTCGTTTAGAACCTCATTTGGATGGGAAGAAGCCCTTCATTCCCTCTACCAACGCGGCCACCGGCACCATGAAAATCGAAAGTTTCACTTTTAATTTTCATGGTAAAGAAATATGCCCACCGTCCTGCTAGTCCGTCGGACGCTTCTTGGACGAAACATCTTCCGGAAACACTCCCGTTTCATTGCCGTACGCAACCCAACCTGTCCGGGTAGTTCTGGCGAAGAAGTCCAACTTGCTTCCCGGACAAAGCGATTCGACAAGCTGGTAAAACTCCTCCGGTTTGCGACTGTGTTCTCGTGACGGTGCGCGGATCAGCGTTGTCTGGTTGGTTAATGTGACCACGGGCTTGCCTCGGACCGCCATGATGCAATGTTCCGTGGTCGATTTTAGCCAATCGCCGTAACCAACTCGCTGCTTGTCCCACGTCAAAATTGATTTCTTTATAAAGCCCCATTCCTGGAGCATGTCGAGGGCGTACGCGAGATGGGTATTGGTCGTCCACAACCAGAGGATGCAGTCCTGGCAAGCCATCTGGGGAACGGGAAGATTGCCAATTTCGTCGAGACTCATGCTGGGATACGGATTGGCGTAATCGAATTTCGGGTCCTTATCCCGCTCGTAACGCCACGGTGGGTCGACCACAATGACGAGAAACGGGCCCTTCGGCTTCGGGGGCGGTTCCCGCGTAATCTCCGCCGCCTTCATCGCCACCAATGCCTTGCGATGTCTCAGCCATTCCCGCCAACATCTTCTCGGCCACACGCGACTTCGTCCGTTATGAGCGGG
>Ga0137403_10000353_pt1 | contig 59004 bp, 55 predicted proteins | sample CZOMad2_1_16fung_FD_122057 | JGI IMG/M metagenome (GOLD analysis project Ga0137403, IMG submission 122057) | Vadose zone soil fungal communities from Angelo Coast Range Reserve, California, USA - CZOMad2_1_16fungal (Hybrid Assembly) | ecosystem: Environmental > Terrestrial > Soil > Vadose zone...
CCATTTTTAATCCTGATTGGTGCGCCCGAAGAGATTCGAACTCCTGACCCCTTGGTTCGTAGCCAAGTACTCTATCCAGCTGAGCTACGGGCGCGTGTTAATTTTTGAAGGGAGGCACTGTTCAAAGCTAGCACAACGGCAGGCTGGAACAGCCTCTCTTTAAGGTCGCGCATAGTATCAGGGAATTTAATATTAGGGAACAGGCGGGGGCGCTGCATCAGCCTATCCGACAGTTTATGCGGTATCCTGACTAATTAAGCGAGCTGCCTTTTCGCACTTTGATTTTCTCTTCTCAATCACGTCATGGCTACTGATTTCGACCAAGTTATTTCTCGAGACGGAACTTCCAGTCTTAAATATGACGGACGGCTTGGGCACTTCAACAGCGGCGATGTCATCCCGCTGTGGGTGGCGGACATGGATTTTGCTGTGCCCGAGGCGGTGCAACGTGCTTTGCTGGCACGTGCAGCGCATCCGATTTATGGCTACACCGTTTATCCTGAATCGCTGTATGACGCGCTAATCAGCTGGCTGGACAAACGCCATGGTTGGGCAGTGCGGCGTGAATGGATTGTCTTGTGCCCGGGAGTGGTGCCTTCGCTGCACGCCTCAATATACGCGCTTACCCAACCTGGTGATGCTGTGATCGTCCAGCCGCCAGTGTATGCGCCGTTTCTTGCCGCCCCAAAAATTACCGAGCGCCGATTGCTGCTCAATCCACTCAAACTTGAGCATGGTCGTTATTGCTTCGATATCAATCATTTCGAACGTTGCGCAGCGGATGGTGCGCGATTATTGCTGCTGTGCTCGCCGCACAATCCGGTCGGCAGGGTGTGGCAAGCGCAAGAGTTACAGGCACTGCTGGAGATATGTCAACGCTACGGCATCACCGTAGTATCGGATGAGATTCATGCCGACCTAATTTATCCCGGTATGCAACACACCCCGCTCGCCAAGTTAGCGCAAGGTGCAGTCAAAGTTATTACCGCCGTCGCGCCCAGCAAAACCTTCAACATTCCCGGCCTTGGTCTTTCCGCTTTGATTATTCCGGATGAGTTGGATCGTGCGGCGATAGGGCATGCCTTCAACAGGCTGTTCGTCGGTGCTATCAATCCGTTCAGTGTTGCGGCGTTCGAAGCCGCATATTGTGAAGGTGCGCCCTGGTTGGACGAACTACTCGACTATCTCTCTGTCACGCGCAACTTCGTGCGCACTTATTTACAACAGCACTTGCCCCGGATCAAACTGATTGAGCCTGAGGGGACCTATTTACTGTGGCTGGATTGTCGTGAGATGAAATTAAGCGATAAACAGCTCCAGCAGTTTTTCGTACAGGATGCAGGCGTAGGCTTAAGTCCCGGTATCTTGTTCGGTGCAGAAGGCAGCGGATTCATGCGCATGAACATAGGTGCATCACGTAAGGTCATTGCAGAAGCACTGCAAAAAATCGCGTATGCAGAACAAACACGACCGTGAGGCATAGAACATGACCCAAGCCAGAAACCAGCGCGCCGGATTCATGGCAAGTCCATGCGTCAGCGCATCTGTTGTGGCAGATGGCGCGGTTCGGCAGCGGACAAACTTAAGTAGTACACATTGAACAAGCCGTTGTGATCAGTCCACAGCATTTTCGGATGCCAACCCGCTTCACGGGTCAGTTGCTGAAATTCCTGCGTGGTGTATTTGTAGGAGTTCTCGGTGTGGATGGTTTCGCCTTCCTCAAAATGGAAGGTCTCGCCTTCCAGCTGAATGAATTGTTTGCGCTGACTGACCAAATGCATTTCGACGCGCCCTAGTACCACATTGTAATAGGCGTAGTGATTAAAACCGTCCGCGTCGAGTTGCGCGCCAAGTTCGCGCTGCAAGCGCGTCAGCAAATTCAGATTGAATGCCGCGGTGTGACCATCGGCATCGTTGTATGCGGCATTCAACAAGTCGGGTGACTTTTTGCAATCTACGCCGATCAGTAGCGCACCATCGTCGCCGACCAACTGTGCGGCATGGCGCAGCAATCGCACAGCTTCGTTAGGTGTGTAATTGCCAATAGTGGAGCCGGGAAAGAAAATCACGCGTCGTTGGTCTGTGTGCGCTGCCTGCGGCATCGAAGGTAATTGCGCCGTATAGTCAGCGCATAGCGGCTGTATCTGCATCGCTGGAAACATTGTCTTGAGACGTTCGGCACTTTGCAGTAGGTGTGACTCGCAAATATCAATCGGTACATACACGGTATCGTCAGCCATGTGGCGCAACAACAGTGGTGTCTTGGTGGCGCTGCCGCTGCCGAATTCGATCAGCACGCAGGAAGCGCCGATCAGCTCAGCCATTTGCGCACCGTATTGATCAAGAATGGTGGTTTCGGTACGTGTTGGGTAATACTCCGGAGTGGTGCAGATCAGGTCGAACAGTTGCGAGCCGCGCACATCATAAAAGAACTTGGGCGGGATGAATCGCGGCCGCTGACGCAGGCTATAACTAACGGTCGCCAGGAAATCATCTGCATGGGGCGCTGTTTGAGGTGCAGGCGATTCGGTTTGCGTCATACGTCCTCCGCCAGGCGCAGGCCGGAAAACATCCAACGGTCTGCTGGTCGAAAAAAGTTGCGATAAGTAGTGCGGATATGATCACGTGCCGTGACACAGCATCCGCCACGCAGCACCATCTGGCCGCACATGAACTTGCCGTTGTACTCACCCAACGTACCGGGTAAAGGACGGAATCCGGGATAAGGCAGATATGCGCTTTGTGTCCATTCCCACAAATCGCCATACAATTGCGCGAGACCATCACGATCTGCGGGCTGCGGGTGCAGTCGCCCGGAATCGAGAAAATTGCCTGTAATCGGCAAGCTTGCAGCAACGTGTTCCCACTCCGACTCAGTCGGCAGTCGTTTCCCCGCCCAGCGTGCGTAGGCATCCGCCTCGTAATAACTCAAGTGTGCGACCGGTTCGTGCAGGTTCAAGGGTTGCATGCCGGACAAGGTAAATTGTTTCCAGTCTGATTCTTCGCGGGACCAATACAAGGGTGCTTGCCAGTGTTGAGTGTTAACAACATGCCAACCATCGGACAACCATAAATCGGCACGTTGATACCCATCGTCGGCCATGAAAGCCAGATATTCTTTGTTGCTCACCAGTCGGCTTCCCAAACGAAAATCCCGTAGCAACAACCGATGTCTTGGACGTTCGTTGTCATAACAAAAGCTCGCCCCGTCGTGACCGATTTCAACGATACCGCCAGCAAATTCATGCCACTTCATGTCAGTCGGAGAACTTTCAGCGGGTGTAGCAGAGATATTCTGATAGGCCGGTTTTAACGGGTTGATAGAGAGGTTATATTTCACATCCATTAGCAGTAATTCCTGATGCTGAGTCTCGTGCTCTATCCCCAGCGCCACCCGCGCCAGAATATCGGATGTTGCCTGTTGCGGCAGATTTTCCAATAGCGCTTGTAGTGCCTCATCGACATGATTACGATAACGATAGATCTCTGCCACCGTCGGGCGCGACAGCAGGCCGCGTTGGAGGCGAGGAAAAAACGTCCCCGCCGTTTCGTAATACGAGTTGAAAAGATGCGCATAAGCCTCATGAAAAAGGCGATAGCCCGGCGCAAAGGGGAGAAGGATAAAAGTCTCAAAAAACCAGGTAGTGTGGGCAAGATGCCACTTGGGTGGACTGACTTCAGCGCTTGCCTGAATGCAATAGTCCTCGGTTTCCAACGGTGTGCACAGTGACTCCGTACGGGAGCGCACCACACCCAGATGACGACCAAGCTTTACCCTTAAATCGTCCAGATGGTCATTCGACGGATCGAGGTTCATTTGCCTATTCTTCCACCTTGACGCCGTGCCAGAAAGCAACGTAATCCCTGATACGCGCCGCTGTGCTAGACGGTTCAGGGTAATACCACGCTGCATCCTTATTCAACTGGTCGCCGACCTTTACGTCGTAATAGCTCGCAATCCCTTTCCACGCGCAACGGGTCTGCGTGCTGCTAGCTTGCAAAAACTCGCGTTTTACGGCGCTGGGCGGGAAATATACATTTCCTTCCACACGGTAAATCTCGTTAGCAGGTGCTTCGGCGATAACCTGATTGTTCCAGATGGCTCTAGGCATGGTTACTCCATGTTTATTAACGTGCCGGCACTTTTATCATGCCCGCCAGGTTAGAGGTGAATGATGCGCAAATCACGCTTGGATCGTTGGTCGGATTTGCAGGGTAAAGCTTACATCATTACCTTGATCGCCAAAACACGTAGCAGGTTTACGGGCCCCCTCGGGTCAATGCACCGGCATCAAAGCCAGCACACAAGCGTACAATAGAGTGCCATTATCTGAAAGTTGGGAAGGATAAAGAACAGCGCTTGGTGCGAATAGCCAAATCTTCGCCATCATCTAGAAATGACGGTCGGCAAATGGGGGCTCATGATTATCCAGATCATCGCATTTGATGAACTGTGGCGGAGAGTGCGCCTAAATCGTTACCTCTAAGCCAAATAATTGGACTAATTGGCGGAGAGAGAGGGATTCGAACCCTCGATACAAGTTTAAGCTCGTATGCGCCCTTAGCAGGGGCGTGCCTTCGACCTCTCGGCCATCTCTCCAAAGTGCGCGCATAGTAATGTATTCACCCCAGTGGGTCAAATCTATGCGGCTACTGGCGCGCTTTTGCAGGGAGCCTGTCAATTATTTCAATTATTTTTACGGCCTTTATTTGTCTGACAATTTACAAATAAAGCTGCTTTTCGCGCTCGGCTTCGGATGGTTCAAAACCACGCGTTTCGTAATGTTTGAAAATCGCGCTGACTACCGCCTGCGGTTCATCAATCAATTTGATGAGGTCCATGTCTTCCGGACTGATCACTTGTTCGTCTATCAGCGTAGTTTGAAACCAGTCCAGCATGCCACCCCAAAATTGGCTGCCCACCAGAATGATTGGGATGCGCCGCGTCTTGCCGGTTTGCACCAAGGTAAGCGCTTCCATCAGTTCATCCAGCGTGCCGAATCCGCCTGGCATAACCACATACGCGCTGGCGAATTTTACGAACATCACCTTGCGTGCAAAAAAATGCTGGAAGGTCTGGCTGATATTTTGATAAAGGTTGCCGGATTGTTCATGCGGTAGCTGGATATTCAACCCGACGCTGGGCGACTTGCCGTAGAACGCGCCTTTATTGGCGGCCTCCATGATGCCAGGACCGCCGCCGGAAATAACTGAAAACCCGGCATCGGAAAGCAGCCGTGCAATTTCTTCGGCAAGTTTGTAATAGGGTTGGTCAGGCCTGGTGCGTGCACTGCCGAAAATACTGATGGCGGGATGAATATGATTAAGCCGTTCGGTAGCAGAAACAAACTCTGACATAATGCCGAACACCCGCCATGCCTCTTTGGAGCTCCACGCTTCGGGTATTGCCGGGGTAGGTAGTTTGGACGGTATGTTCATGCAGTTATCCCTTTCAGAAGTGCGCTCGAAATGAAAACATTATTGTTGGTAGACGGCTCATCGTTCTTGTATCGCGCTTTTCATGCCTTGCCGGATTTACGCAATCGTCATGGTGAACCCACTGGAGCGATAAAAGGCGTGCTAAGCATGTTGCAGCGTTTGCGGCAGGATTATGTGTCAGATTATAGCCTGTGTGTATTTGACGCAAAAGGCAAAACCTTTCGTGATGACTGGTATCCGCAATACAAGGCAAACCGCCCTTCCATGCCGGCAGATCTGGCACAACAAATTGAGCCGCTGCAGCAGGCAATCGCCGCCTCCGGCTGGAATATGCTGGTAATGGAAGGGGTAGAGGCAGACGATGTGATCGGTACGCTTGCGCAACAAGCGGCACACGACGGGGTGCGTTGCATCATCGCAACCGGTGACAAGGATCTGGCGCAACTGGTGAACGAACACGTGCAATTGGTCAACACCATGAGTAACGAAACGCTGGATATTTCCGGTGTAAATGCTAAATTCGGCGTGCCGCCGGAGCGTATTCTGGATTATTTAACGCTGACCGGCGATGCGGTAGACAACGTCCCCGGCGTGGAAAAGGTCGGTCCCAAGACAGCCGTGAAGTGGCTTAACCAATACGGCACATTGGACAATATCATGCAGCATGCCGATGAAGTCGGCGGAGTGGTCGGAGAAAATTTGCGCAAGGCCTTGGCCTGGCTGCCGCAAGCACGTCGCTTGCTTACCGTAAAATGCGATGTCCCTCTGCCGCAAACCTACAGCGAGCTTGTTGCGCCGCCAATCGACCCGGCGCAACAGGGTAAATTGTTTGAGCGCTTTGAATTCAAGAGCTGGCTGCGTGAGGTCAACGCGCAAACCACAAATGCAACAAACACCGCAGTAAGTCCCGAACTGTCAGACACCCAACCTATTCGTACCGACCGTGCGCATTACGAAACTATTTTGACTGAGGCACAGCTCGATCACTGGCTAAAAATCATGCTCGCCGCCGAGCTGGTCTGTGTCGATACGGAAACCACCAGCCTGGAGGTGATGAACGCACAGCTGGTCGGGATGTCCTTCGCCATCACGCCACATCAGGCAGCTTATTTGCCGTTGGCGCACGTCTATCCGGGTGCGCCGCAACAGCTTGACCGGACACAAACACTTGCCAAGCTCAAGCCTTGGCTGGAAAGCGCACAGCACAAGAAACTTGGGCAGAATCTCAAATACGATCTGCATATTTTTGCTAATCATGGCATCACGCTGGCAGGCATTGCCGAGGACACGCTACTACAATCCTACGTGCTGGAAAGCCACAAGCTACACGACATGGACAACCTCGCGCTGCGTCATCTCAATGTAAAAACCATCAGCTTTGCCGAGGTTGCGGGCAAAGGCGCAAAACAGCTTTGCTTCGACCAGGTGGATATTGACACCGCCACACACTATGCCGCCGAAGATGCGGACATCACGCTGCAATTACATCACGCCCTGTTGCCACAGATAACTGCGCAAAAAGGCTTACAGCATATCTATCGCGAGATTGAATTGCCGACTATGCGCGTGCTTTACAACATGGAGCGCAACGGGGTGTTGCTTGACAGCGCGTTGCTGCGCATTCAAAGCGGCGAGCTGGGAGAAAAACTCCTCGTGCTGGAAGCCAAAGCACATGGGGCTGCGGGGCAGCCCTTCAATCTTAATTCGCCCAAACAAATACAGGAAATTTTGTTCGACAAACTGCAGTTACCGGTGCGTAAAAAAACGCCGAGCGGCACACCCTCCACCGATGAAGAAGTGCTGCAAGAGCTTGCACTTGATTATCCGCTGCCGAAAATCCTGCTGGAATACCGCGGTATGGCAAAGCTTAAATCCACTTACACAGACAAACTTCCACAGATGGTGAACCGCCAAAGCGGGCGGGTGCACACCAGCTATTCGCAGGCGGTGGCAGTGACCGGACGGCTGGCTTCCAGTGACCCAAATCTGCAAAACATTCCGATCCGCAGCGCTGAAGGCAGGCGCATCCGTGAAGCTTTTATCGCCGCGCCCGGCAGCAGTCTGGTGTCTGCCGACTACTCACAAATCGAGCTGCGCATTATGGCGCATCTATCCGGTGATCCGGGTTTGTTGCAGGCTTTCGCCAACGACGAGGACATTCATCGCGCCACAGCAGCGGAGATTTTCATGGTGAGCCAGACTGAGGTTTCCAGCGAGCAACGCCGCTATGCCAAGGTCATCAACTTTGGTCTGATCTATGGAATGTCGGCGTTCGGGCTGGCCAAGCAACTCGGCATTGAGCGCGGTGCTGCGCAAGCCTATATCGAACAATACTTTGCGCGCTATCCCGGGGTAAAAACCTATATGGACAACACCCGCGAACAGGCCAGACAGCGCGGCTATGTCGAGACCTTGTTTGGACGCCGCTTATGGTTGCCGGAAATCAATGGCGGTAATGCCATGCGCCGCCAAGGCGCAGAACGTGCCGCGATCAACGCGCCCATGCAAGGCACGGCGGCGGACCTGATCAAGCTTGCCATGATCACGCTACAAAATTGGCTGGAAAACGAGAAATTGTCCAGCCGACTTATCATGCAAGTGCATGACGAGCTGGTGCTTGAAGTACCGAATGCAGAATTGCCAATAATCAAGAAAGCGCTGCCTGAACTGATGTGCGGTGTCGCCAAGCTGCAGGTGCCGCTCTTGGTACAACTCGGGGTCGGGAATAATTGGGATGAGGCACATTAATCTAAAGTCCAGCTTGACCCGACGAATTAGGAATTTATGCAGGCTCTATTTTTGATTTCTTCCGGTTGTTGCCTTCACAGGAATACGATAGAGTTGTCCTGTGATTGTAGGGCACGATGGCAAGCGCAGGAACTCTTGTTGTTATCTTGAATAATGCTAAGGAGTAGAATTTTGAAGCCAGGTATTTTTCGCACGCATGTTTTGGCAGCCGTGGCTGCCGGGGTTTTGCTTTCGGGGTTTGCCAATTTAGCCGCCGCCGCTTCTACCGAGGAAAAAAGAAACGAAGTTCGGAAAATGCGCAGCGAGACACTGGTGAAATTGTATAAAGTGCATCCACTCGCCAAAGGTGATCTCCAAAAAGCGGTTGGTTATGCAATATTCAGCAACATTGGGGTAAACCTGATTTTTCTTTCGGCGGCAGGCGGTTCCGGGGTTGCCCATAACAACCGGACGGGCAGGGACATCTATATGAAAATGGTTTCCGGCGGTATTGGGCTTGGGCTTGGAGTAAAGGATTTTCGAGGCATTTTCGTGTTCTCGACTGACAAGGCTTTCAAGCAATTTACCGAGAGCGGATGGTCAGCGGACGCGCAAGCGGATGCCGCAGCTAAATCGGGCGAAAAAGGTGGGGCTGCAGCGGGTGCAATTGCTGTCGCACCAGGAGTGGATCTCTATCAACTCACTGAAACAGGGCTTGCGTTGCAGGCCACAATTCAAGGTACCAAGTATTACAAAGATGATGAGTTAAATGGTAAATGAACCACAACGGAGGGAGTCATCTTGGCATGCCAAAAATTCAAGCCGCTGAGGTTTTCCTCCATATTCAAAAGCCTCCTACCTGTATGTTGTCGACATAAAATACGATCGACTTTTCGCCATATACATAGAGCGGAGAAATAGAAATATCGGATTCTTTTTCTTCTCTTAACATGCTCCACATCGTTCTGTTCAGGATAAAGGTCGATAAGTCATGGCTCCCTATAAGCCGGTAAGTCAGCCTTTTATACCCTGCACTATCATGGCAAAAATGAAGAGAATTGGGATCTACCGCTTTATCATATGGCGGCAATATTTCTAAACTGTCTTTCGTCTTTTTGACACGAAACGTCAAGCTGCTGGTCGTCTCCTCATGACGCCAGGTAGACGGCCTTTCTTCTACACTAAGTAGCACTAAATTTTGCATTCGCGAACGCAGTCGGTTTCTTTCATCCGCGGTCATGAATGAGCTAAGTATGGGTTGATATCGTCTGGATACCAGAATTTCATCCGGCGCAGGTTTTCCAAGTAATTGGTCTAGGACACCACGGGAGTCGTGCATACCGGCGTTGAATACGTCACTCGAAATATCCCATGAGTTTATATTTATAAGCCCCATTTCATACAACAATTCTTCAGTGAGCGAAATATAATATCCGCCGATTCCTTGTCTGTATGACGAACCGATATCGGAATGCGCGCCGGGCAAAAACACCAGTGTTATTCTGTCACTTTTGTAGGTTCGTGCCACTGAATTACCACGAAAATTAATGGGCTTTAAAAGAAAATTTGGGTCGTTATCAATGATGGGTTCGAACAGCCCTCTAGTTTCATCATACGCGACGAAATGCACTAGATAATCTACCGAGGAAGGGAGATTTAGCATCAGGCTATCGGATTGGCCAGTTGCTACCGTGTCGTAAAGAATCGAATAAATTCTGGGAGAATTTTCAGAATCGGGAGCGCCCACATTCTTGAATTTTTCGCTCCAAGTATGGTCGACCAAGTTCATGAAGTGCCGTGCAGTCGCCGCGCCTCGGCTGAAGCCTGTGACGAAAATCCGTATTTCGGTTTTTGGATCGGCTTGGAGCCACTTCTCAGCCTGGCGATAAAATTCTTCGAGCGCCCTTCGGGCTAGCTGTTCGCTGCTTTGTCCCGTAGCGGCGTCAACCGGATTTCTCCATTTCCCCTGCATTCCGGCGCCGGGGTAATATTTTGCATTTATAAGGCCAGAAATATGGGCGACTATCGTCTCCCGGTCAGATTTATCTACCCGGGAGCGGTCATTGAAAGTGCCATCGAATGCGACAGAATAAACTCGAACAGTACGCCGCTTATCGGTTCCGTTGATTAATGGCGTACCACTGGTAACCTGTATTGACAAGTTCTCTATGTATTCTTTATCGCTTGCTTTCAATGCCATCGGCCGATATCCAGAAAACATCGAGCATCCAGCCAAAAAAACGCTCAGAAGAGCAATGCTTGATCTATATATTGTTTTATTCAATTTTAAATAAGTTTTTATACATCCAGATTTTTTACGCCAAGCGCATTTTTTTCGATGAAGGCGCGACGCGGTTCAACAATATCACCCATCAGAGTGGTGAATATTTCGTCGGCAGAAATGGCATCTTCAATGCGTACCTTAAGGAGAATGCGATTTTTTACATCCATTGTGGTCTCCCATAATTGCGAGGGATTCATCTCACCAAGTCCCTTGTAGCGCTGAATGCTGATCCCACGCTTGGCTTCTTCCAACAACCATTCGACCGCCTGTTTGAAACTGGTCACGGTGCGTTTTTGTTCGCCTCGAGTTACATGTGCACCCAGCCCGACGAGCCCGCTCAATACTTCTGCGGTCTGACGGATTTGCACATAATCGTTGCCGCGTAAAAAATCTTTATCCATATAACTGACTGAGTAGTTGCCGTGATAAAGCTTTTCCAGACGCAAACGATGCTCGCCAGCTTCATCTGTTTCCACCATTACCTTGATGCTGCCACCGCAAGCCTTTTCGAGTTGCTTCGCGCTGCTTTGCGCTTGCTTCAGATCGTCTAATGATAACGTGGGCAAAATGAGCAGCGCATGGCTGGCTTCCGGTGCGGTAAATCGTGACAGCCGATCAATCACGGCTTCTGCAAGAAAATATTGCTTGGCTATTTCTTCCAGCGCGTCGGCCTGAATCGGCGCTGCTTTGGCAGACGAATATAGTGCGGAATTATTAAGTGCCGATTTGAGCATGTAGATTTTCATTTCTTGATCATCTTTGAGATAGCGCTCTTCCTTGCCTTGCTTGATTTTGTACAACGGCGGCTGGGCAATGTAGATATGGCCGCGTTCAACCAACTCTGGCATTTGTCGATAAAAGAAAGTGAGCAGAAGCGTGCGAATATGCGAGCCATCCACGTCCGCATCGGTCATGATAATAATGCGGTGATAGCGCAATTTGTCAGCGTTGTACTCGTCTTTACCGATGCCGGTGCCCAGCACAGTAATCAACGTGGCAACTTCTTGAGAGGCGATCAGTTTTTCAAAACGCGCCTTTTCCACATTCAGGATTTTCCCCTTGAGCGGCAAGATCGCCTGAAATTTGCGATCGCGGCCTTGTTTTGCCGATCCTCCCGCAGAGTCTCCCTCTACTAAATAAAGCTCGGACAACGCAGGGTCTTTTTCTTGGCAATCGGCGAGCTTACCGGGCAAACCCATGCCATCCAGAACGCCTTTACGGCGGGTTAATTCGCGCGCCTTGCGGGCGGCTTCGCGGGCACGCGCAGCATCGATAATTTTGTTGACGATGATTTTTGCGTCGCCCGGTTTTTCCAGTAAAAACGCGCTCATTTGTTGCCCAATCAAGTCTTCGATCACCGGACGCACTTCAGATGAAACCAGTTTGTCCTTCGTTTGGGAAGAAAATTTAGGGTCAGGCAGTTTTACCGACAACACGGCCGTCAAACCCTCACGCATGTCATCGCCGGTTGTATCAATCTTGGCTTTTTTGGCTAGTTGCTCGGTTTCGATATATTGGTTCAGCGTGCGGGTCATGGCGGTGCGCAGTGCGGTCAGGTGTGTGCCGCCATCACGTTGTGGAATGTTGTTAGTGAAACACTGCACGCTTTCCTGATAGGAGTCATTCCATTGCATGGCGATTTCCGCCGTAATGCCATCTTTTTCACCAACCGCATGAAACACTGTCGGGTGGAGTGCAGATTTGTTGCGATTCATGTATTCGACAAAACCTTTGATCCCGCCACTAAAAGCAAAGTTTTCTTCCTTGCCATTACGGTGATCGATTAGCGCGATTTTCACGCCATTGTTTAAAAAAGACAGCTCCCGTAAACGTTTTGCCAAAATGTCAAAATGAAACTCAACCAGGCCAAAGGTTTCTTTTGCTGCTAAAAAGTGGACTGTTGTGCCTTTCTTTTTTGAACCTCCAACCTCTTTCAAAGGTGCAACGGGGTCGCCATGGCGAAACTCCATGTAATGCTCTTTGCCATCGCGATGAATGGTTAACTTTAACCACTCAGACAGTGCGTTTACGACAGATACACCCACACCGTGCAAACCGCCGGATACTTTGTAAGAGTTGCTGTCAAATTTGCCGCCTGCGTGCAATATGGTCATGATAACTTCTGCCGCAGAGCGATTTTCTTCTGGGTGTATATCGGTTGGGATGCCGCGGCCATTATCACTGACACTAATGGAGTTATCCGCATGGATGGTGACGTTTATTTCGTTGCAGTGTCCCGCCAACGCCTCATCAACCGCATTATCGACCGCCTCAAAAACCATGTGATGCAGGCCGGTACCGTCATTAGTGTCGCCAATGTACATGCCGGGGCGCTTGCGTACCGCTTCCAAGCCGCGCAGCACTTTGATGCTGCTGGAATTATATTCTTCACTCATTCAAATTTTTCCGGTATTCGTTTCACGTGAAACTTCTTTGACTAACTAAATTCTCATCGGCATTACTACGTAGCGCAATTCCTGATTTTCTGGTGTTGATATCAGAATGCTGCTATTTGGATCGCCAAAGGAAAACCTTACCGTTTCTCCTTTGGTGTTATTAAGGCCATCCATTAAATAATTTACATTAAAGCCAATGTCCAGCGCCTCACCGTGATAGTCGGTTTCTATTTCTTCTTGCGCTTCCTCTTGTTCGCTGTTGCTGCTAATTACGCTAAGGGTTTTTTCCGTCAACACAAAGCGGACCCCCCTGAATTTTTCATTGGACAAAATGGCGGCTCTTTGTAGCGCCTGTTGCATCAAGGTGCGATTCATTATCAGGTGATTATCGTATTTTGGTATGACGCGTTCATAGTCGGGAAACTTACCATCAATTACTTTTGATATCAGAGTAATGCCCGAAAAAGTTGCTTTAATTTGCTGCGTTGAAAATTCTATTTCAACCGGCTCTTCGGTTTCATTTAACAGTTTACACAATTCCGTTACAGCCTTGCGTGGCAGGATAATTTCCTGCTTCTCATGATCGCCAGTTATGCTGTCCGCGTTATATGCCAACCTGTGGCCATCCGTGGCAACCATTTTCACCTGGTTTCCTGCGATGATTAAAAGAACGCCATTCAAATAATAACGTACGTCTTGTTGAGCCATTGCATATTGGACGGAAAGGAATAACGCTTTTAGTTTGCCCTGGCCTATGACTATTTTTTTGGCGTCTTTTAGCTGATCGTTCAGCTTTGGGAAATCTTGTGCCGGGAGAGTCTGCAAACTAAATCGGCTCTTATTCGCCTTAATTTGGGCTTTGTTTTCTTTTAATTCAATTGATATTTGGCTTTCGTCAGGAAGGATACGCAGAATTTCCAGAAGTTTTTTCCCTGCTAATGTTATGGAAGAGGGGGATTCGCTCTTTTTGCCCGTTTCAATGGTTGTTGTTATTTGGATTTCAAGATCAGTGGACGTAAAACGAATATTACCTGCATTTTTTTCAATTAAAACGTTTGAAAGTATCGGGAGTGTTTGCTTGCGCTCTACAATTCCTATAACGACCTGTAGCGGCTTGAGGATAGTTTCTTTGTCTGTTTTCTCAATAAACATAATATAAATTCCTAATAAGACTAATAAGCTATGGTTTTATTGTTAGTAACCAGAAAATCTCAACATAATCATAAAGAAAAAAGAAAAATTCAGAGCTATTATCCTGTTGGTAAATAAAAGGGTAAATGTTAGTAAGTTACATACATCCGGTGGACATTGAAGTTATCTACATTTCATCCACAACTTGAACAGTGGAATTATCCCCTTAATGTTTGCAGTAATATTTTATAGTCTGCGTCTGTACTTGAATCAACGCCCCTTAACTGTAATATTGTTTTGCATGCGTGAATGACGGTTGAGTGATCTTTTCCGCCAAATGAACTTCCTATCTCCGGTAAGCTCATGGTGGTCAGCTCGCGTGAAAGACACATCGCTATTTGCCGCGGCCGGGTCAAATTTCGGTTGCGTTTTTTTGAAAGCAGTTCTGCCAGTTTGATCCGGTAATAATCGGCTACCGTTTTTTGTATGTTATCAATAGAAACTAGGCGTTGTTGGGCAACCAGGATATCCTTTAGTGCTTCTTTTGCCGTTTCAACAGAAAGTATTCGTTTGTGAAACTTGGCGTATGCCTCAACTCGTTTGAGAGCGCCTTCCAGTTCGCGGACGTTTGAGTTTACATGCTTGGCGATAAAAAAAGCTACCGCGCCCTCTAGTAAATAACCGCTTAATGTCGCTTTTTTTAATAGAATTGCTACGCGCATTTCAAGCTCTGGCGGTTCTATTCCGACGGTAAGCCCCCAGCCAAACCTTGAGATTAACCGGCTCTCCAAGCCAGAAATTTCTTTTGGAAACGTATCGCTGGTCAAAATTACCTGTTTGTGGGAGTCGATCAGGGTATTGAATGCGTAAAAAAACTCTTCTTGGGTCTTGGATTTCCCAGCGAAAAATTGAATATCATCAATAAGCAGGATGTCCAGCGAATGATAATACTGTTTAAACTCTTCGAACTTGTTGGTTTGATAAGCACGAACCACATCGCTTATATATCGTTCTGCGTGCATATAACAAACCTTGGATTGTGGTTTGTTCAGCCGGATTTGATTGCCTATAGCTTGTAATAAATGTGTTTTACCCAGACCTACGCCGCCGTAAATAAATAGGGGGTTATAGGAAACGCCGGGCAGTTCAGCAACTTGCGTAGCAGCGGCAAAAGCCAATTGATTTGCTTTGCCGATAACAAAGTTTTCAAAAGTCAGGTTTGGATTTAACTTTCCATAACTGCGAAATGAAGCCTCGTTTTTTAGTACTTTTTCAATGGTGAGAGGCCTTGCTGCCGGCGGTGTTTCGTAGCGCACGGGTTCCGTCTCCACTACACGAAAAACGAACTGTGGAGCGTTTGAGTAAAGTAGTGCGGCTTGCCGAGTGATTTCCGGAAAAAAACGTTCTTGAACCAGCTTTAAGGTAAAAGAATTGGGGGCGGTTAATATTAAGGCGCCGTTTTCGCTAACAATATTAAGCGGCTTAATCCAGGCATTAAACTGTTGCGGCGGCAGGCTCTTTTCAAAAGAGCGTAGGCACGAATCCCAAAGAGCGTTTTCCTGCATAGTTTTTCAGCGAGGCAAAATTGTTGAGGCGTTTAAAGTGGAGTCATTCTACAGTCTGGAACAAATCTTATCCACAAGCAAAACAGTAAAATTGACTTGACAGGTGCGCTGCAAAGCATTGTAATGCCGCGCTTTACGATACACCGAGGATTATTAACATGAAACGCACCTATCAACCGTCTGTAACCAAAAGAAAGCGCACGCATGGGTTCTTGGTTCGTATGAAATCACGTGGCGGAAGGGCGGTGATTAATGCTCGTCGTGCCAAGGGCCGTGCAAGACTCGCGGTATAAAAGAGTAAACGCGCTCGGTGTCGCGCAGCGAATTCTTGATGCAAAGGGTTTCAATAACTGTCTTCAATCGGATAGCATCTCTGACCGAAACTTCAAGATTTTTTTTGTTCGGAAACCAGCCGTAAGTGCCAAGCTGGGTATCATAGTCAGCAAGAAAAAATTGTTCAGGGCGGTTGATCGCAACCGGACGAAGCGGGTGATAAAAGAGACCTTCCGCCTGCACGAAATCAGAAGCACCCCGGTTGATTTGGTCGTTATGGTACGGCGAGCAATTCCGGCAAGTGGTCGAGCCCAGCGAGACGGGCTGGTAAAACTGTTTAGCCAATTAAAAGCACAATGCGCAAAATCTTGATCAAGATGATATACGGCTACCAGTATCTGGTTAGTCCGCTTAAACCGGCCTCTTGTCGTTTTATCCCAAGCTGTTCTCAATATGCCAGCGAGGCCATTAATAAATACGGTGTAATGAAAGGTTCTTGGTTGGGCATTAAGCGATTGGGCCGTTGTCATCCGTGGCATCCTGGCGGCCACGATCCCCTTCCCTAAACCTGCATAACCCATCTCTATAAATATGGATTTCCAAAGACTTTTCCTGTTCCTGGTTTTTTCTTTCTCGCTACTGCTGGTTTGGGATGGTTGGCAACGCTACCAACATCCACAGCAAGCATCCCAGCAAGCCGTGCTCGTGAAACCGGATGCGTCTGTTACGCAAGAGCCGGGGTTAACCACAATCCCGACGACCAGCCCTCGCGCAGTTGAGCAGATAGCCGACGGGCAACAGCCGAACAAGCCAGCGAACGGGCAAACCATACACGTTAGGACCGATACCGTGGAGGCGGAGATTAATACGATCGGCGGCAACATCGAACGACTGGCGTTTCTGCAACAACCGGATGCGAAAGACAAGGACAAACCGTTTGAATTATTTCAAATAGGTCGGGGCACGCATAACTACATGGCACAAAGCGGATTGTTGGGTGCGGGCATGCCTAACCACAATAGCCTGTTTACTGCGGAGCAGGACCATTATGAGTTGGCGAACAACGCTGAAGAGTTAAAAGTAAGGTTGGTTGCCGAGGGAGTCAACGGAATAAAAGTAGTCAAGACGGTCACTTTTCGGCGGGGCAGTTACCTAATCAATCTCAATTATGAGATCGAAAACAACGGGCCGACAGTATTAAACAGCAGTGCCTATTTTCAGATGATTCGAGACGGCGTTGCACCCGAGGGCGCAACGAAGTTTGTACCAACTTACACAGGGGCTGCTGTTTATACGGAAAACGAAAAGCTGAAAAAGGTTGATTTTTCGGCGATTGACAAAGCTAAGACACCATATCCAAAACAAGCTGATAACGGCTGGATAGGAATACTACAGCATTATTTTGTGGCGGCCTGGTTACCACAAGACAAAACCAGCCGCGAATTTTTTACTCGCAAGCTGGAAGGTGAACAATACTCTGTTGGCATCGTTCAACCAATAGCACTTATTGCCCCCGGTCAGAAAACGTCACTTGGTGTGGCGCTGTATGCCGGACCAGCCGACTCCAACTTGGATAAGATCGCACCGGGACTGGGCTTGAGTGTTGATTACGGCTGGTTAACCATCATTTCTGCCCCGCTGTTTTGGCTGATGTCAAAAATACATCTGTTGGTAAACAATTGGGGCATTGCAATTATTTTGCTGACATTTTTGATCAAGCTGGCTTTTTTCCCATTATCTGCTGCCAGCTATCGCTCCATGGCCAAGATGCGTGTTGTGGCGCCCAAGCTGGAAAAAATCAAGCAACAATACGGCGATGATCGGGAACAGCTTAATCGCGCCATGATGGAGTTGTATAAGACCGAAAAAATTAATCCACTCGGTGGTTGCCTGCCAATGCTGATCCAGATCCCGGTGTTTATCGGTTTGTACTGGGCTATTTTAGAAAGTGTGGAATTACGCTACGCACCATTTTTCGGCTGGATTACCAATTTGTCAGTTGCTGACCCCTACTATGTTTTACCCCTCATCATGGGTGCGAGCATGCTTATTCAAACAAAGCTCAACCCTAAACCACCCGATCCGATACAGGCCAAGGTGATGCAAATCATGCCGATTGCCTTCAGCGTGATATTTTTCTTCTTCCCGGCTGGGCTGGTGTTGTATTCAATCGTAAATAATGCTTTGTCCATCGCCCAGCAGTGGTTTATCACCCGCAAGCTGGAAGGTGGGAGCAGTGCGGCCAAGCGCTGATACGATTGCAGCAATCGCCACAGCGCAAGGTTGTGGCGGGATAGGAATAGTTCGTATATCCGGGCCCGCCGTACCCTCTGTTGCAAAACAGTTGCTTGGCGGGCTGCCTGCACCGCGCCGCGCGCAATATTGTGACTTTAGCGATGCACAAGGCGCCGCGATAGATCACGGCATTGCCCTCTATTTTTGCGCCCCCCATTCTTATACTGGCGAGCACGTGCTTGAATTACAAGGGCACGGTGGCCTTGCGGTACTGCAATTATTGCTGCAACGCTGCATTGCTCTGGGCGCGCGCCTTGCCGAGCCGGGCGAATTTACCCGCCGCGCCTATTTGAATAACAAACTGGACCTGGCCCAGGCGGAAAGCGTTGCTGATCTGATAGCAGCCACCACTGCTGAGGCCGCACGCAGCGCAATGCGCTCGCTGCAAGGCGATTTTTCTGTGACAGTGCATGGGCTGGTTGATGAATTGGTCACGCTGCGCATGCTGGTTGAGGCAATGCTGGATTTTCCAGAAGAAGAGATCGCCCCCACCGATATAAATCGTTGTAGTCAGCAGCTGCAAGTTATTCGGAGCAAGTTGCAGCGCACTTTGGGTACGGCTGAACAAGGCAAGCTGTTGCGTGAGGGCGCGCATATTGCACTGGCGGGGCGACCTAACGTGGGCAAATCCAGCCTGCTGAATTGTCTGTCAGGCGAAGAAATCGCCTTGGTCAGCGATGTGCCGGGCACGACCCGTGACGTGATTCGTCAGGCAATTCAGATCAGCGGCGTTCCGCTGCATATTATAGATACGGCCGGGCTGCGCGAATCGCAAGATACAGTAGAAAAGATGGGCATTGCGCGCACCTACCAAACATTACAGAACGCAGATGTAATTTTGTTTTTGCTGGATGCCAGGCAAGGCATGACAGCGGCAGACGAAATGATTCTGGCTGACCTGCCCGCCGCCATTCCATGCTTGCGGGTATTCAATAAAATGGACCTGCTGACGGGAATTGGCACGAATTATCCGTCCGATGCCGTTTGTGTGTCGGCGAAGACCGGTCTGGGCATGGCAGGGTTGCGCGCCGAATTGTTAAAACGGATTGGCTGGCGCAACCAAGAAAACGGGATTTTCATGGCACGTGAGCGCCACTTGCTGGCATTAAAGCAAGCCCAAGCGTGCCTGATACAGGCTGAAACAGTGCTGCAGAAGGCCGAGTTATTCGCCGAAGAATTGCGTTTGGCGCAGCAGGCGCTTAATAGTATTACCGGCGAATTCACTGCCGACGACCTGCTGGGCGAGATTTTCAGCCGCTTCTGCATCGGGAAATAATCTGCTTGTTTCACGTGAAACAACCAGTTTTGGATTGCGGCGGGGTTGTTGTATGATGCGCATCCTTTTAAGGCGGCAGCGAAATGAATTTTCCGGACGTATTTGATGTGATTGTGGTGGGCGGCGGACATGCTGGTACCGAGGCGGCGTTAGTCAGTGCACGCGGCGGCTGTAAAACCCTGTTGCTCAGTCACAGCATTGAAACGCTCGGCCAAATGTCCTGTAATCCTTCCATCGGCGGGATAGGCAAGGGACATTTGGTCAAAGAAGTGGACGCACTCGGCGGGGCGATGGCGGCTGCTACCGACGAAAGCGGTATTCAGTTTCGCATTTTGAATTCCAGTAAGGGGGCTGCGGTGCGCGCCACGCGCGCGCAAGCGGATCGCGTTCTGTACAAACGGGCGATACGGACGCGTTTGGAAAACCAGCCCAATCTGTGGTTATTTCAACAAGCAGTCGACGATTTGCTGATAGAGCAAGACAGGGTATCGGGCGTGCTGACGCAGCTGGGATTGCGCTTTAGTGCAAAAACCGTGGTGCTGACGGCAGGTACATTTTTGTCCGGTTTGATTCATATCGGGCAAACAAATTATCAGGCGGGGCGAGCGGGAGATCCGCCGGCCAATAGGTTGGCGCATCGCTTGCGCGAACTGAGCCTGCCGGCGGGACGCCTGAAAACCGGTACCCCGCCCCGCATTGATGGCCGCAGCATTGATTATTCCGCCATGCAAAAACAGGCCGGAGATGATCCGGTGCCGGTATTTTCCTTCATGGGTAACGCAGCACAACATCCCGAACAGCTGCCCTGCTGGATTACCGAAACCAATCAATGTACGCACGATATCATTCGTGGCGGGCTAGACCGATCGCCTTTGTTTACCGGAGTGATAGAGGGGATAGGTCCGCGTTATTGTCCTTCGATCGAAGATAAAATCAGTCGCTTTGCCGACCGGACATCACATCAGATTTTCCTTGAGCCTGAGGGGTTGACCACCCACGAGGTTTATCCCAACGGCATTTCGACCAGTCTGCCATTTGATGTGCAACTGGATTTGGTACGCTCAATTAAAGGTCTGGAAAATGCGCATATTTTGCGTCCCGGCTACGCCATTGAGTATGATTATTTTGATCCGCGCGGCCTGAAAAATTCACTGGAGACCAAGGCAATACAGGGGTTGTTTTTCGCCGGGCAAATCAACGGAACAACCGGCTACGAAGAAGCCGCCGCGCAAGGTTTGCTGGCGGGGCTGAATGCGGCGTTGCAAGTGCGCGAGCAGGCTGCTTGGTGTCCGCGCCGTGACGAAGCCTATTTGGGCGTGCTGGTGGATGATTTGATAACCCGTGGCGTTTCCGAGCCCTACCGCATGTTTACCAGTCGCGCAGAATACCGCTTGCAATTGCGCGAAGACAACGCCGATCTTCGTCTTACTGAAATAGGACGCAAGTTGGGCATCATTGATGATGCCCGTTGGCAGACTTTTGAACAAAAACGCGAAGCGATTGCAAGTGAACAAGAACGGCTGCGCAACACGTGGGTAAATCCGCACAATTTAGCGGTTGCCGATGCGCTGCGGGTGCTGGGTAAGCCGGTCGAACACGAATATTCGTTGCATGAATTGTTGCGCCGCCCGGATGTGAGCTATGCCAGTCTGATGAGTTTGCCTAACGTCGGGCTGGCAGTGGATGATGAAATCGTTGCCAAACAGGTTGAAGTGCAGGCCAAATATCATGGCTATATTGAGCGGCAAAGGGAAGAAATCGATCGTGATCAACAGTATGAAACATTGGGCTTGCCGGATGATCTGGATTATCGCCAAGTGCGGGGGCTGTCCATTGAGGTACAGCAAAAGCTGAATCAGCATAAGCCGCAGACGATAGGCCAGGCAACACGAATTTCTGGTATTACGCCTGCGGCGATTTCGTTGTTGCTGGTACATATCAAACGCGGCTTTCACGATGATCGCATCCAGCAAAGCGCATGAATCTGGAACAAACGTTGCGGCGCGGCAGCGCGCAGCTGGGGTTACAGCTTGGTAGCGAGACCCAAGCGCGGCTGCTGGATTATGTTGCGCTGCTGCACAAATGGAATAAGGTTTATAACCTCACAGCAATTCGTGATCCAGAGCACATGGTCAGCCTTCACTTACTAGACAGCCTTGCTGTCTTGCCACACTTGTGGTCGGGGCGATGGTTGGATGTGGGTTGCGGGGCAGGCTTACCCGGGGTGGTTCTGGCAATCGCGCAGCCGGATTGGCAGTTTACTTTGCTGGATAGTAATAGCAAGAAAACCAGTTTTGTCCAGCAAGCGATCATTGAACTTGATTTGCGCAACGTAGGCGTGTGCTGTACGCGCGTAGAGGAATTTCATACGCAGAAAAATTTTGATGGAATCATTTCGCGGGCATTTGCCGAGCTGAAGGATTTTTTTCGTTTGACTCGTCATTTGCTTGCGCCTCAGGGGCGCTGGGCGGCAATGAAGGGCTTGGCTGAAACAGAGGTTGTGAAAGTACCGGACGATTGCTTGGTAGAACAGATAGTTCAATTGCACGTGCCGGGTGTAGCGGCGGCGCGCAGTTTAGTCATTGCGACACGCAAAGGAAACCAGACAGCATGAGCAAAATTTTAGCGGTGACCAATCAAAAGGGTGGAGTAGGGAAAACCACCACTACAGTAAATCTTGCCGCCAGCCTTGCGGCAGCCGGGCAGCGCGTGTTGCTTATCGACCTTGATCCGCAGGGCAACGCGACGATGGGCAGCGGCATCGAAAAGCGTGACTTGCAGACCAGTATTTATAACGTGTTGCTGGGCAGTAAAACCGCCATTGAGGTGCGAAAAAATTCCACCGCCGGACGTTATGACGTGCTCCCCGCCAATCGCGATTTGGCAGGCGCGGAAGTGGAACTGGTGGATTTGCCGCAAAGAGAAATGCGCCTGCGCGACGCCTTGCGCGGTGTGACCGAAGAATATGACTATGTGCTGATTGATTGTCCGCCAGCGCTGAATTTGCTGACCCTGAACGGGTTGTGTGCGGCCCGGTCGGTAATGATCCCGATGCAATGTGAATATTACGCACTGGAAGGCTTGAGCGACCTGGTGAGTACCATCCGCAAAGTGCGCGCCAACTTGAATCCGGAATTGGAAATTGAGGGGCTGTTACGTACCATGTTTGATCCACGCAACGCATTGGCGCAACAAGTTTCCGATCAACTACAAGAGCACTTTGGCGACAAAGTATATCGCACCGTGATTCCGCGTAATGTGCGTTTGGCGGAGGCGCCCAGCTATGGTTTACCGGTTCTGTATCACGACAAATTATCCAAGGGTACGCAGGCATACCTGGCTTTGGCCGGAGAGTTATTGAATAACGCAGGACAACTGGCGGCAACGGTATTAGGGGAAGAATCATGGCAAAGTTAAACAGAGGGTTGGGTCGCGGGCTGGATGCCCTGCTGTCCGGCGGCAAAAGCGAGAAAGACGAGGTGCTGCGCGATTTGAATGTCGCACAACTCAAGCCCGGCAAATATCAGCCGCGTTCACAAATGGATGAGGCATCATTAGCCGAGTTGGCCGCATCAATTAAAGTGCAAGGGGTTATCCAGCCCATCTTGGTGCGCCAGCTTGATGATGGTAGCCATGAAATTATTGCCGGCGAGAGACGTTGGCGCGCCGCGCAGCTAGCCGGGCTTAGCCACGTGCCGGTGCTGGTGCGCAGTGTTCCGGATAATGCCGCGCTGGCAATGGCGTTAATTGAAAACATCCAGCGCGAAAACCTGAACCCACTGGAAGAGGCGATGGGCATACAACGTTTGATCGACGAATTCAAAATGACCCATCAGGTTGCCGCAGACGCAGTAGGGCGTTCGCGCAGTGCGGCAAGCAATTTACTGCGACTGCTCAAGCTCCCACAACCCGTGCAAACCATGTTGATGAAAAATAAATTGGACATGGGCCATGCACGTGCGTTGTTGCCTTTGGATAGCACACAACAAATATTACTGGCCAACAAAATCGTGTTGGGACAGCTATCCGTGCGTGAAGCAGAAATACTGGTGCAGAAACAAACCCAGGTGCCGCAAAAAAATAAACCGGATAAAACCACTAGGCTCAGCCGTGACACACAGCGGTTACAGGAAGAAATGAGCACGCACCTCGGAACGCGCGTGGAGATCAAACCGGGTAACAAGGGCGCGGGTAAACTGGTCATCGAATACACCAGCCATGACCAGCTCGATGAGTTTCTGAACAAACTGAAAAAAGGCAGATAATTTGAGCAAAATGGCAGGCAATGTCGACCAGCGAGGTTTGACACTCCCGCAAAACGCCGCTATTATCGCCGCGCTTTGCGATGCCGAAACCAAAGAAAAAAAAATGGCAAAGTGGGTGGTTGTCACGCAGGCGTTAGTCGTGCTTGTCGCAGTCGGCGTTGCTTACAGCATGAAAAGCACGCTGCAGTTCGCGATAGCGGTGTTAAGTGGGGGAGGAGTTTCAGTTCTCAACGGAGCATTGTTGGCCTGGCGAATGTCTGGGGCTACCTTGCGTCTTGCCCATAGTGCGCATCATCAATTACGGCTCATGTATTTTTACGCTGCCGAGCGGTTTCTGGCTGTCACGCTGTCGCTCGGCTTGTGCGTAACGGCATTAAAATTATTGCCGCTGGCTACACTAGGCGGATTTGTGGCGGGTCAAGCGGCGCTGCTTGCGGCTCGGTTGTTGTTTATTAGATTCGAGGTTGTGACTAAAAATGGCCAGTGAAGCACACACATCAGCAGGGTATATCAGGCATCACCTGCAAAATTTGATATACGGCCAATTGCCAGATGGCACGTGGGACGTAGCGCACAGTCCGGAAGGCGCAAAAGGGATGGGCTTTTGGTCAATCAATCTCGATACCGTTTTTATGTCCCTGTTGTTGGGTGTTGTTTTCATGTTCATATTTTACCGTGTTGCCAAGCGCGTTACCGCCGGGACACCGGGCGGATTACAGAATTTCTGTGAATGGGCAATTGAACTCATTGACAATAATGTGCGCGAATCCTTTTCTGCCAAGAACAACATGATTGGCCCCTTGGCATTGACGATCTTCTTTTGGATTTTCTCGATGAACCTGATGGATTTGCTGCCGATAGACATTGTTCCCTTGTTGACGAGCAAGCTTGGAATCCCCTTCTTCAAAATTGTTCCCTCCACCGACCCGAATGCCACATTTGGCATGGCAATCGGCGTGTTCCTTCTGGTGCTTTACTATAGCGTCAAAATGAAAGGCGTAAGCGGGTTCGCAGCTGAATTGACGATGCAACCATTTGGCAAATGGGGCATACCGGCTAACTTTTTGCTGGAGGGCATCAATCTGATAGCCAAGCCAATTTCTTTGGCGCTGCGGTTGTTCGGCAACATGTACGCCGGCGAAATGATTTTTATTTTGGTTGCGTTGCTGGGCGGAGCATGGGCGGGCATAACCGTGGGCAGTGTCACTATGTATGGTTCGCAGATTCTGTTGTCTTTAGGTTGGGCCATTTTTCATATCCTTATTATCACCTTGCAAGCGTTTATTTTCATGACGCTGACCATTGTCTATCTGGATATGGCCCATCAGGAACACCATTAAATTCGGCTTCATTAACTTTTAGCATTAATTTAACTCAGGAGAAAAAAATGGAAATGTCAAATGCATTGCTGTACATCGCAGGGGCGCTGATGATGGGTCTCGGAGCGCTGGGTGCAGCGGTTGGTATCGGTATTTTGGGGGGCCGTTTTTTGGAAGGCGCTGCTCGTCAACCAGAGCTCATTCCGATGTTGCGTATCCAGTTTTTCGTGGTGATGGGTCTGGTTGATGCGGTGCCGATGATTGCTGTCGCTATCGCGATGTATGTTCTATTTGCGGTGGCCCATTAATTTTCCCTAGGCGACAACACATTATTCAGGAAAGGTAGCTTGCATGAATATCAATGCAACTCTTCTCGCTCAGATGATTATGTTCATGCTGTTTGTGTGGTTCTGCATGAAATTTGTCTGGACTCCAATCATGGCCGCCCTGGAGCAACGCAAAAAGCAAATTGCCGATGGCCTGGCAGATGCGGAGCGCGCCAAGCATGATTTAGAGCTGGCCGCCAAACGTTCTGCAGAAATTATGCGTGAAGCAAAAGAAAAGGCGGGCGAAATCATCAGCAATGGCGAAAAGCGTGCCGGCGAAATCATTGAGGCCGCCAAAGGGCAGGCAAAGACCGAAGGCGATCGCATTATTATTGGCGCCAAGGCCGAAATCAGTCAGGAAGTATTCCGCGCCAAAGAGCAATTGCGTACCCAGGTGTCGGCAATTGCACTGGCCGGTGCAGGAAAGATTCTTGGGCGTGAGATTGACGCTAATGCCCACAATGACTTGCTCGATAAACTCGTTGCGGAAATCTGAATCCCATGGCTGAAGCTATCACCACTGCACGGCCCTACGCTCAGGCAGCATTCGAAGAAGCGCAAAAGCTGGCAGACCTGAAGGGTTGGTCAGGCATGTTGTTGTCTCTCGCTGAGCTGATTGTTTATCCGGAGCTGCGCGCAGTCGCCACTGATCCGCGCGTAGCCAAAGCAAAAATTGCCAGCCTCATGGAGAGTACATTAGGCAGCGCGGCTAATCTCCAGCAGCGCAATTTTGTGCGCGTGTTGGTAGACAATCAGCGTTTGCTGTTGCTTCCAGAAATTGCCGCGATCTTTGAATCGCTGCGCGCCGAAGCAGAAAAAACCATCAGTGTAGTGGTGGACTCTGCGTTTGAACTGTCTGCTGCGCAACAAGAAAAAATCATTCATGCATTGAAGACGCGTCTGCGCCGCGAGATTAAACTGGTTTGTAAAGTTAACAAAGAATTGCTGGGCGGCGTAGTGATACGTGCCGGAGACAAAGTAATCGATGGTTCTGCGCGCACCCGTCTTGGCGAAATGGCGAATGCGCTGGCCTGATAAAAATTTATCAATGAGGAAATTCACATGAAGCTCAACCCTTCTGAAATTAGTAATTTGATTCGCAGCCGCATAGAAAATTTTGAGGCACTGACCGAGGCGCGCACGGAAGGCACGGTGGTTAGCGTGACCGATGGTATCGTCCGGGTACACGGATTGTCCGACGTGATGCAGGGTGAAATGCTGGAGTTTCCGTGCAACACGTTTGGCTTGGCATTGAATTTGGAACGCGATTCGGTCGGTGCGGTTATTTTAGGTGAGTATGAACACATTACCGAAGGCAACACCGTCAAATGCACAGGCCGTATTTTGGAAGTGCCGGTTGGCCCCGAGTTACGCGGACGTGTAGTGAATGCTTTGGGGCAGCCTATCGATGGCAAAGGTCCGATCAACGCCAAGATGACCGACAAAATTGAAAAGGTCGCACCAGGCGTGATTGCACGTAAATCGGTTGACCAGCCTGTTCAGACCGGGTTGAAGTCCATCGACTCAATGGTTCCAATCGGACGCGGTCAGCGCGAATTGATTATTGGCGATCGTCAGACCGGCAAGACTGCGGTGGCCGTGGATGCCATCATCAATCAAAAAGGTCAGAACATGACGTGTATTTACGTGGCAATCGGGCAGAAAGCCTCGACCGTTGCTAACGTGGTGCGCAAGCTGGAAGAACACGGCGCGATGGAGTACACCATTGTAGTTGCCGCCACTGCTTCCGATTCCGCCGCTATGCAGTTTCTGGCACCCTACGCTGGTTGCACCATGGGCGAATACTTCCGTGATCGTGGTGAAGATGCGCTGATCGTATACGACGACTTGACCAAGCAAGCCTGGGCATATCGTCAGATTTCTTTGTTGTTGCGCCGCCCGCCCGGTCGTGAGGCGTACCCCGGCGATGTGTTCTATTTGCACTCGCGCCTGTTGGAGCGAGCCGCTCGCGTCAATGCCGAATATGTAGAGGCTTTCACCAAAGGCGCAGTGAAGGGTAAGACAGGTTCCTTGACTGCATTGCCGGTGATCGAAACGCAGGCAGGCGACGTCTCGGCTTTCGTTCCGACCAACGTGATTTCCATCACGGACGGCCAGATATTTCTGGAAAGTGATTTGTTTAACGCGGGCATCCGCCCTGCGATCAATGCCGGTATTTCAGTGTCTCGCGTCGGCGGCGCGGCGCAAACCAAAGTCATCAAAAAGCTGGGTGGTGGCGTGCGCCTGGCGCTGGCGCAATATCGCGAGTTGGCAGCGTTCGCACAGTTTGCCTCTGATCTGGACGAGGCAACGCGCAAACAACTTGAGCGCGGCAAGATTGTGACCGAGCTGATGAAGCAATTGCAATATGCGCCTTTGTCTGTCTCAAAGATGGCCGCGACGCTGTTTGCGGTCAACAAAGGCTACTTGGACGACATTGCCGTGCCTAAGGCACTGGCTTTCGAAGCCGCGCTGCACGCTTATCTGGGCTCGAAGAACAAGACGCTGATGGATGCTATCGAGTCCAGCAAGGACCTGTCCGCTGACAATGAAAAATTGTTGGTGGACGCCATTGAATCGTTCAAAGCAAGTGCAGTCTATTGACAAAGCAATTAGCCATTCCACCAAGCAACCAGATCGGCTGCCAAGTGGTTGGTTATAAGACGAGGTAATTTATGGCCGGCAGTAAAGAGATTCGCACCAAGATCAAGAGCGTAGAAAACACGCGCAAGATCACTCGTGCGATGGAGATGGTGGCAGCGGCGAAGATGCGCAAAGCACAGGAGCGTATGCGCGCCGCGCGCCCTTATGCCGAAAAGATGCGCAACGTTGCCGCGCACTTGTCACGCGCCAATCCGGAATATAAACATGCATTTCTGGTTAAACGAGAAAGCGTCAGGAACATCGGTCTGATCATCGTTACCTCGGATAAAGGCTTGTGCGGTGGTTTGAACACCAACCTGCTGCGCCTGGCCGTGAATGAGATGAAAACCTGGGAAAGCGAAGGCAAGGGACTGCTGATTTGCCCTATCGGCAACAAAGGTTTTGGTTTTATGAATCGCATTGGCGCGAACGTCAAGTCGCACCTGACGGGTTTAGGCGACACCCCGCATGTGGAAAAGCTGATTGGCGCAGTGAAAGTAATGCTGGATGCATACGTCGCCGGTGAGATTGATGCCATTTATTTGGGCTACAACCAGTTCGTCAACACCATGCGTCAAGAGCCACGTGTTGAGCAGCTGTTACCGTTGACGGGAGAAAAAACAGGAACCAGTCCCGCGACCTGGGACTACATCTACGAGCCGGATGCCAAAAAAGTGATCGACGAGCTGTTGCTGCGCTACATCGAATCGTTGGTGTATCAAGCCGTGGTTGAAAACATAGCTTCCGAACAAAGTTCGCGCATGGTGGCGATGAAGGCTGCTTCCGACAATGCGAAGAGCGTGATTGGCGAGCTTAAATTGGTCTACAACAAGGCACGGCAAGCGGCGATCACCAAGGAAATCTCGGAGATTGTTGGCGGCGCCGCCGCTATTAGTTAATCGTAATAATTCGGCAAAATATTCAGAATTAATTTAGACGGGGAATCATTAAAAATGAGTCAAGGAAAGATTGTTCAGTGTATCGGCGCGGTGGTTGACATCGAATTTCCGCGCGACAAAATGCCCAAGATATACGAAGCGCTGACATTGGCGGATGCGGGTAACTCTACCGCTGAAGCGGGTCTGACGTTTGAAGTCGAGCAGCAACTGGGTGACGGCATCGTACGCACTATTGCCATGGGTTCTTCCGATGGTCTGCGTCGCGGTATGGCCGTTAACGCAAGCGGTAATGCGATTCAGGTGCCGGTTGGCACGGGTACGTTGGGCCGCATCATGGATGTGCTGGGCCGCCCCATCGACGAAGCGGGTGAAATCAAATGCACCGAAAAACGCTCAATTCACCAAACGGCGCCGAAGTTCGACGAACTGTCTCCTTCCGTTGATTTGCTGGAAACGGGCATCAAGGTGATAGATCTGGTTTGTCCGTTCGCCAAGGGCGGCAAGGTCGGTTTGTTCGGTGGCGCTGGTGTGGGCAAAACGGTCAACATGCTGGAACTCATCAACAACATCGCCAAACAGCATAGCGGTTTGTCTGTGTTTGCCGGTGTGGGCGAACGTACCCGTGAAGGTAACGACTTCTATCACGAGATGACAGAAGCCGGCGTTATTGACACAGAAGACTTCACCAAATCCAAAGTGGCGATGGTGTTCGGCCAGATGAACGAACCACCGGGCAACCGTCTGCGCGTTGCTTTGTCGGGCTTGACCATGGCCGAGAAATTCCGTGATGAAGGTCGCGACATCCTGTTTTTCGTTGACAACATCTACCGCTACACATTGGCCGGTACCGAAGTGTCCGCGTTGCTGGGCCGTATGCCCTCTGCTGTGGGGTATCAGCCAACGCTGGCGGAAGAAATGGGTCGCTTGCAAGAACGCATCACTTCCACCAAGGTGGGCTCGATCACTTCCATTCAGGCTGTGTATGTGCCGGCGGATGACTTGACCGACCCTTCCCCTGCGACTACTTTCTTGCATCTTGATTCCACCGTTGTGTTGTCCCGTGATATCGCTTCGCTGGGTATCTACCCAGCCGTTGATCCGCTGGATTCGACTTCGCGCCAGCTGGATCCGCTGGTGGTGGGTGAAGAACATTACACGGTGGCGCGCCGTGTGCAGCAAACTTTGCAGCGTTATAAAGAATTGCGCGACATCATCGCAATTTTGGGTATGGATGAATTGGCGCCGGAAGACAAATTGGCCGTGGCGCGTGCGCGTAAAATCCAGCGCTTCCTGTCACAGCCGTTCCACGTTGCCGAACAATTTACCGGCGCCCCGGGTAAATACGTCACGCTGAAAGAAACCATCAAAGGGTTCAAAGCCATTGTCGACGGTGAATACGACCACCTGCCGGAACAGGCGTTTTATATGGTTGGCGGTATTGAAGAAGCCATTGAAAAAGCCAAGACACTTTAACCAAGAAGAACCTTATGCCGATGACAATGCATGTTGATGTGGTCAGTGCCGAAGAATTGATCTTCTCCGGCTTGGCAGAAATAATCGTGGTGCCGGGCGAGATGGGTGAGCTGGGCATTTATCCACGGCATACTGCACTGCTGACACGCATCAAACCTGGTTCGATCAGAATCAAACTACCAAACCGGGAACAGGAAGAGCTCATTTATGTTTCCGGCGGTATGCTCGAAGTGCAACCGGATGTTGTGACCATACTCGCCGATACGGCGATACGTGGTGCCGATCTGGATGAAGCGCGTGCATTAGAAGTAAAACAGGCGGCAGAAGAGGCGATGAAAAACCGTGCTTCGGATATCGATTATGCTCAAGCTCAAGCAGAGCTTGCCGAGGCAATCGCTCAATTGCGTGCCATCCAGCAGCTACGCAAGCACACCACACATTAATTATCTGCGCGGTACATCTTGAGAAAAGTGGCTTCGGCCGCTTTTTGTTTGTAGCGGGAATATTGCCCAAATTGTGCAGTCAGCCTTAGACGGTTACAATGTCAGCATGTCTGATTTCAATTTAACCCATCATTTCCTGATTGCCATGCCTGCCATGCAAGAAGGTTTTTTTGCGGGCACACTGACATATATCTGCGAACACAATGAGAACGGCGCGCTGGGGATAGTGATTAATCGTCCGATCAGCATCACGCTTGGCGAGATGTTCGATCAGATCAAAATCCCCATGCACCAGCCCGCTTTGGAAAAAATGCCGGTTCATTTTGGTGGACCGGTGGAAACCGAGCGCGGTTTTGTGCTGCACGACACGCAGGGCAGTTGGCAATCCACGCTACGCATCAACGACAAATTGGCGCTGACCACCTCGAAAGATATTCTGGAAGCGCTGGGTGAAGGCAACGGCCCGCGCAATCTGTTGGTCACGCTCGGCTACGCGGGCTGGGATCAGGGACAGCTGGAGCATGAGATGGCCGAGAATACCTGGCTGACAGTACCGGCTTCGGAACATATTTTGTTTGATCTGCCGCCAGAAGAACGCCTGCCTGCTGCGATGGCATTATTGGGAGTGGATTATGCGTCGTTAGTGGAGGATGCCGGACATGCCTGACATCGAAAGACAGAAAAAACCACGTAGCGACAACGCTCAATTTTCTGGAACGCTCCTCGCATTCGATTTTGGCACTAAACGCATCGGCATTGCCAAGGGCAATACACTATTACGGCAGGCTCATCCGTTGACCACGATAAATGACGAAAAAACTGCGTTGCGCTTTGCCAAAATCGAAGCGTTGATCAATGAATGGCAGCCGAGCGCTTTGCTGGTTGGATTGCCGACTAACGACGATGACTCGCCACACGAGATGACCGCACTGAGCCGTCGTTTTGCCAACCGCCTTAAAGGGCGGTTTAATTTGCCGACGATTTTGCTCGATGAGCGTTATACCTCGCTCGCTGCAAGCGCACAGCTGAGCGAACAAGGCATCCGCGGCAGAAAACAAAAAGAGCTGATCGACCAATACGCCGCACAACAAATTTTGCAGGCCTATTTTGATGAACCGCAGGCGGGAATGATTGCATGAACAATCCGCAGTTGAATAAGCATGGCGAACTCCAGCACTTATTGACTACCGAGGGATTACCAGTTGGTATTGTGCGCGATATTCTCGACAGAGCGGCAACTTTTCTGGACGGTTCGGAAGGTCACGAAATCAAAAAAGTCCCGCTGCTGCATGGCAAATCGGTGTTCAACCTGTTTTTCGAAAACAGCACCCGTACCCGCACCACTTTTGAAATCGCGGCAAAGCGTCTCTCGGCCGACGTGGTCAATCTCAGTATTGGCTCCTCATCTGCCAGTAAGGGCGAGACCCTGCTGGATACCGTAGATAATCTGTGTGCCATGCATGCTGACATGTTTGTGGTGCGCCATGCACAAAGCGGCGCGGCACACTTCATCGCGCAACATGTTGCGCCCGACGTGCATGTCATCAATGCCGGTGACGGTCGTCACGCGCATCCCACGCAAGCATTGCTGGACATGTTCACCATACGCCACCATAAAAAAGAATTTCACAATCTGCGCATCGCAATCGTCGGTGACGTGCTGCATTCACGTGTTGCCCGTTCGCAAATTCACGCGCTGACCACACTGGGCGTGCCCGAGGTGCGTGTTGTTGCGCCCAAGACCCTGTTGCCGACGCTGGTGGAAAATCTCGGTGTGCAGGTTTATCACGATATGGTACAGGGCTTACGCGACGTGGATGTGGTACTGATGCTGCGCTTGCAGAACGAGCGCATGCAAGGTGCGGCCCTGCCCTCTGCGCAGGAATACTTCAAATATTATGGTCTCACCGAAGAGAAATTGGCGCGCGCCAAACCAGATGTAATCGTGATGCACCCGGGTCCGATGAATCGCGGCGTGGAAATTGATTCCAGCGTGGCCGATGGCCCGCACTCGGTGATCTTGTCACAAGTGACGTTCGGTATTGCGGTGCGCATGGCCGTGATGAGTATGTTGGCGGGGACGGCATGAAAAACCTACTGCGCGACTTGATTGCTGCGTTGCGTGGTACGCGCCTCTTCGCCTATCCGTTAGATATGTCTCGTCGCTCCGTGCCGTACGCCTTGTACTCAAGCCACTCGCTACGGTTTTCGGGGATATTCAAATGAATATTTATATTAAGAATGGCACGCTGATAGACCCGAAAAACCATATTGACGCGAAGCGTGATGTGTTCATCGCCGCAGGCAAGATTGCGGCGATAGGCAACGCACCCAGCGGATTTGTGGCGGATCAGGTGATTGATGCCGGCGGCTTGGTCGTCGCGCCGGGTTTAATCGACTTGGCGGCGCGTTTGCGTGAACCGGGTTATGAATACATGGCGACGCTGGAGACCGAGATGGAAGCGGCCGTGGCGGGCGGCATTACCAGCTTGGCCTGTCCGCCTGATACCGACCCGCCGCTGGATGAGCCGGGTTTGGTAGAAATGCTCAAGCATCGTGCGCGCAATCTGAATCAGGCGCGTGTCTATCCGGTTGCCGCGCTGACCACCGGGCTGCAAGGGCAGGAGCTGACCGAAATGACCGAGTTGGTGGATGCCGGTTGTGTGGCATTCAGTCAGGCCGATGCTCCGCTTACCGATACGCGCGTGCTGATGCGTGCGATGCAATATGCGGCCACCTTCGGTTTCAGTGTGTGGCTGCGCCCGCAGGACAGTTTTCTCGCCAAGGACGGCGTCGCGCACGATGGAGAGGTGGCGACCCGCTGTGGTTTGCCGGTCATCCCGGTGCTTGCTGAAACGATCGCGCTTTCAACCATGCTGGCGCTGGCCAGCGAGACCGGAGTGAAGCTGCATGTCTGCCGCATCTCCAGCGCAGCGGGGGTAGAGATGATACGTGCAGCCAAACAACGGGGGCTGCCGGTTACCTGCGATGTTTCCATAAATCATGTGCACCTGTCCGAAATGGATATCGGTTTCTTTGATGCGAATTGTCACTTGATGCCGCCGCTGCGCAGTCTGCGTGATCGTACTGCGCTGCGTGCTGGGTTGTTGGATGGCACGATAGACGCGATTTGTTCTAATCATGCGCCGGTGGATGAAGACGCCAAGCAGCTACCGTTTGCCGAGGCGGAAGCGGGCGCAACCGGATTGGAATTATTGCTGCCACTGGCGTTGAAATGGGCGCAGCAGGACAAACTCAAACTGTCGGATGCGCTTGCCAAGATCACGCTGCACTCCGCGTATATATTGGGTTTGGATGCAGGCCATTTAAGTGTAGGTGCGGCTGCCGATGTGTGCATATTCAACCCGGACACGTATTGGAAAGTTGAGTCCGGCGCACTGAAGAGTCAGGGCAAAAACACCCCGTTCAATGGCCATGAACTACAAGGTAAAGTGCGCTTTACTTTGATAGACGGTAAAATCGTCTACCAGGCTTAGAACCTTTATACACGCCGACCCCTCCTACGGGGCACACAGTTTTAATTCTCAGAGCAAACCATGAACCCGTTATTGGACACTTCCGGATTACCGCATTTCCCCGAGATTCGTCCAGAGCACATTGCCCCTGCCATAGAGCAGCTACTGGCGGAAAATCGTGCGCTGATCACGCAGTTGCTGAATGACAGCACGCCGCCCACTTGGCAAAATTTTGTTGCCCCGATGGAAGATGCCAATGAACGTATATCGCGCGTATGGGGCCCGGCCGGACATTTGAATGCTGTGCTGAACAGCGCCGAGTTGCGCGAGGCATACAACAACACTTTGCCCAAGGTTACCCAGTATTACGCCGAGCTTGGCCAGAATCTTGCGCTGTTCGAAAAATTCAAAGCGTTGCGCGATAGTCCGGCATTCGCTGCTTTGAGCGTAGCCCGAAAAAAAATCATTGAAAATGAACTACGTGATTTTCGCTTGGGTGGCGCAGAGTTGCCGGACGCACAGAAGGCACGCTATCTGGAAATTCAGGAACGCATGGCGATTTTGTCGGCGCGTTTTTCCGACAATCTGCTGGATGCAACCAATGACTACGCACTGCATATCGAAAACAAGGAAGAGCTGAGCGGATTGCCGGATGACGTGCTGCAGGCGGCGCAACAAGCGGCGAGCGAAGCGGGTAAAAGCGGCTGGTTGTTCGGGTTGAAGGCACCCTCGTATATGCCGGTCATGCAATACGCCGACGATCGTGCGTTGCGTGAAAAAATCTATCAGGCCTATAGTACGCGTGCCAGCGAATTGGGCAATGCGGAGCACGACAACTCAGCGCTGATGGATGAAATTGTGCAGTTGCGTGCCGAAGAAGCGCGGTTGCTTGGCTTTGCCAGCTTTGGCGAATTGTCGCTGGTGAGCAAGATGGCTGATTCTCCGCAGCAAGTCATTCAGTTCTTGCGCGAGCTCGCGCAGCGTGCGCGGCCTTTTGCCGAAAGAGACTTGCAGGAATTGCGTGAATTTGCCAAGACAGAATTGGGCTTGGCTGAATTGCAATCCTGGGATGTGAGCTATGCCAGCGAAAAATTGCGTGAGCGGCGCTATGCTTTTTCCGAACAGGAAGTGAAACAGTATTTCCCTGAAGATGCGGTTTTGCCCGGCATGTTCAAATTAGTCGAAACCATCTATGGCTTGCAAATCAAGCCGTCCAGCGCGCCGGTCTGGCATGAAGATGTGCGCTTTTTTGATATTTATAATCAGCATGGGCATTTGGTCGGGCAATTTTATCTCGACCTGTATGCGCGCAACAGCAAGCGTGGCGGAGCGTGGATGGACGATGCAATCACCCGACGTCGTCTAGGTTCGGGTATTCAAACCCCGGTAGCGTATTTGACTTGCAACTTTTCTGCGCCAGTCGGAAATAAACCCGCGCTGTTCAGCCATGATGAGGTGATTACTTTATTCCACGAGTTTGGTCACGGCTTACATCATTTATTGACCGAGGTGGAAGATCCGGGCGTGTCGGGCATCAATGGCGTGGAATGGGATGCGGTGGAATTGCCCAGCCAGTTCATGGAAAATTTCTGTTGGGAATGGGACGTGGTGCGCGGCATGACACGTCACTGTGATACGGGTGCGACCTTGCCGCGCGAGTTGTTCGATAAAATGCTGGCGGCAAAGAATTTTCAAAGCGGCTTGCAAATATTACGTCAGATCGAATTTTCATTGTTTGATATGTTGCTGCACAGCAGCTTCGAGGGTAGTGGCAAGACAATACTGCAATTACTCGATGAGGTGCGTGCCGAAGTGGCGGTGCTGATACCACCTGCATTTAATCGTTTCCCGCATAGTTTTTCGCACATCTTTGCCGGTGGCTACGCGGCTGGCTATTACAGCTACAAGTGGGCGGAAGTTTTGTCTGCGGATGCGTATAGCTTGTTTGAAGAAAACGGAGTGTTGAATCCGGATGTCGGCGCGCGCTTCCGCAGCGAAATACTGGCAGTGGGTGGCAGCCGTACGGCGGCGCAATCGTTCAGCGCATTTCGCGGCCGCGAACCCAATCTGGACGCGTTGTTGCGCCACAATGGCCTGCTCGAAACGGCGTGACGTGCCAAGTTCTAGGCAAGCGGTAAATACATGAAACTGGCAACGTGGAATGTAAATTCGTTGAAAGTGCGTCTGCCGCATGTGCTGGATTGGCTGGCCACAAATCCGGTGGATGTGTTGTGCTTGCAGGAAACCAAGCAGCAGGACGTTGATTTTCCGCAAGCCGAATTACAGGCTGCGGGTTATCACAACGTATTCAGCGGACAAAAAACCTATAACGGAGTGGCCATCCTGAGCCGTGAACCGGCCAGTGATGTGCAGGCAGGCATTCCGAATTTCGCCGACGAACAAAAGCGCGTTATCGCTGCCACCTTTGGCGACATCCGTGTGGTGTGTGTTTACGTACCGAACGGACAGAGCGTCGATTCCGACAAGTATTACTATAAGCTCGGCTGGTTGTCGGCGTTGCACAACTGGCTTGAACAGGAACTGACGCGCTACCCGAAACTGGTATTGTTGGGCGATTACAACATCGCGCCGGAAGACCGTGACGTGCATGATCCGGTGCTATGGCAGGGCAATGTGTTGGTCAGCGAAGCGGAGCGTATCCAGTTTCAGAAGTTAATCAAATTGGGGCTGCATGACAGCTTTCGGTTGTTCGAGCAAACTGAAAAATCTTTCACCTGGTGGGATTACCGCATGATGGCGTTTCGCCGCAATCATGGTTTGCGCATTGACCACATCCTGATCAGCAAAGCGCTGGTCGCGCAATGTAAAAACTGCGTAATAGACCGGACGCCACGCAAATTGGAGCGGCCTTCAGACCACGTTCCGGTGGTGGTCGAGCTGGCATAAAATACGCCATTGTTCCGTTGGATTGCCCATGACCATTAACTTGCTTGAAGAACTGAGCTTGACCAGTTGGACGCCGGATGTTGATACGGCTACACAGGCTCGCACCACTGACGCACTTGAGTCGGGCCGCATACTGTATTTGCCGGCACTGCCATTTATCCTGGCAGCGCACGAGCAACGTTTTTTATCGGCGATCTGGTCGAACGGTAACTCAAAAAATATTTACCTGCGCGGTAGCGAGCGCGGGTTACGCGGCGCGCAAGGTAATACGGAAGACCTGGCGGCGTTACAGGCGATGATTGAGCGTTATGCCCGTTACTGCCAGACGCTGATTGCGGCGTTATTGCCGTACTATGCCGCACACCTCAAACTGGCCAATACTTCTTTTCGTCCGTGTGAAATCTCCGGTCGAGCCAGCTCTTACCGCAAGGACGACACGCGTTTGCACGCCGATGCTTTTCCGTCCAACCCGACTGGCGGCACGCGTATTTTGCGCGTCTTCACCAATGTTAATCCGTACGGCAAACCGCGCAGTTGGCGGGTGGGAGAGCCGTTTGCCGAGATGGCAAAAAAATTTCTGCCGCGCGCGCGCCGTGTCTGGCCTGGTGAAGCAAGCCTGCTGCACGCGCTGCACATCACCAAGCGCCGCCGCACGGTCTATGATCATTTGATGCTGGAGCTACACGATAAAGTCAAAGCCGATCTCGACTATCAACAAAACGCAGCGCAACAGCACATTGATTTTCCGCCGGGGGCAAGTTGGATTGTGTTTTCGGATCAAGTGCTACATGCTGCGATGAGCGGTCAATTCATGATGGAACAGACGTTGATGTTGCCAGTCAATAATTTGCGCAATCCGGAAAGTTCACCATTGCGGATGCTGGAAAAAATAATAGGGCATATATTGGTTTGACGGGTATTAGCCATTCACGCCAAACATCATGCGTTTGGCGATAAATTTCTTTGCAAATGGCAGACAATCAACCGCAGTAAGCGCGGCGGCACGCCCTGCGCTGACCAGCGGTAGATCGTTGGAGAACAGCCTCACCAAACCATCCGTAAAGCGAATACCTGCTTCGCGATCCATGCGACGCTGTGCCCGGTAAATGCCCAGCATGGCCTGCGTGCCAATTGATTCGGGTGCGCCATCCAAAATAAGTTGGGCCAGCTCCCACGCATCGCGTAGTCCCAGATTAAACCCTTGCCCTGCCACCGGGTGCAGTGTCTGTGCGGCATTGCCGAGTAGCACAGTGTGCGGCAAAGGAGTTTGTCGTGCCGCACGTTTCAAGCCCAGGGCAAAGCAGCCACGTTTGCCGATAGTCAAGAATTTGCCAACCCGATCGCCGAAGTGTTGCTGCAACTCAAGCAAAAATTTTGCTGTATCCCATAACAACATTTGTTGCGCGGCTTGATGAGTTGCCGTCCACACCAGCTCATAACCATTTTTGAATGGCAGCAATGCCAGCGGACCCTGCGGGGTGAAGCGTTCGAAAGCGGTATCGTGTTGCGGGGCAGCGCAAGTGATATGGGTGATGAGTGCGCTTTGTCCGTAGTCATGTGCTTCAGGCGGGTATTGTTGCGCCAGTAATTTTCCACCATCGGCCACCACGGCAAGGCGTGTTTGCAAAGTGTGCTCTGCGTCATTTTGCTGATAATGGATGGTGGCATACCCAGGTTCGCCCAGCAGTTGAGTCACATTTGCACCATAAATTATATTCATCCCGGTGTGCGCCAAGGCTTGATTCAGGGCGTCTTGCAGCGCCGGATAGGGCAGTACGTAGCCAAGCTCTGGCACCTGCAGTTCGGTTGCGCGCAACAGCGTGCGGCCGAAACTATGACGCTGTGAAATGTGAATGTTGCGTATCGCCGCAACGTCGCGCAACTCATTCCACACGCCAAGGCGTGCGAGTAGCAAGCGGCTGCCGTAAGACAGCGCCAAGGCGCGCGCATCATTGTCCGCGCTGTTGGGCACACGCGCTTCCAGTACACAGACACTCAGTTTGCTGGCACGTAGGGCAAGCGCCAACGCCGCACCTACCGGGCCACCACCGATGATGGTGATGTCATAATTTATGCTGTTCACGGCATCTCCAAAAGCATTTAGCTACAGAGAGCGGCATCTGGATTTTTCTGTAAGTGCTGTATTCTCTGCGACTAAATTTTAATTTTCATCAATTCTTCGATTGCTGCCACAGTTTTTGGTGCAGCTTCGGTCAGCACTTCATTCCCGGTGGTCGTGATCACTACATCATCTTCGATGCGGATACCGATGTTCCATAGCGCGGCGGGTACATCATCGGCGGGGCGAATATAGCAGCCCGGCTCGACAGTCAGCACCATACCGGGCTCCAGTGCGCGCCAGTTATCGGCCATTTTATAATCGCCCACATCATGCACGTCCATGCCCAACCAATGTCCGGTACGGTGCATATAAAATTTTTTGTAGCTCTCGCTCTCCAGCACGCCATCAACACTGCCCTGGCAGAGTTGCAGATCGACAAAACCTTGCGCCAGCACGTGTAGTGCCGCATGGTGCGGCGCATCCCAGGCGTTGTTTGGTTGCGCGGCGGCAATGGCGGCAGCTTGCGCCGCGAGCACAATTTCGTAAACATCTTTTTGTGCGGCGGAAAAACGACCGTTCACAGGAAAAGTTCGCGTGATATCGGAGGCATAGCCATCCCGCTCACAACCCGCGTCAATCAGCAACAGCTCGCCTTCTTTGAGTTGCGCGTTATTTTCAACATAATGCAGCACGCAGGCGTTTGCGCCGGTCGCGACGATGGAAGTGTATGCCGGATAACGCGCACCGTGACGGCAAAATTCGTGCAGCAGCTCCGCTTCGATCTCGTATTCAAATTGACCGGGGCGGCTGAATTGCATGGCGCGGCGGTGTGCTTTGGCGGAAATTGCAGCAGCGTTACACATGATGTCCAGCTCATGGGCGTCTTTGAACAGGCGCATTTCGTTAATCAGCGCATGCACATCACAGATTTTATCCGGCGCGCGGACGCCGCCGCGCACCTTGGCTTGCATGGCATTGCGCAATTTGATGATGCGTTCATCCCATGCGGTATCGTAGCCGAGCGGATAAAACAAAGTTGTCTGATTGGCCATCAACTCAGTCAGTTTTTCATCGAGTTGTGCAATCGGAAAAGCCGCATCGAAGCCGAATTTTTCCTGTGCGGCAGCGGGGCCAAAACGGTGACCATCCCAGATTTCCCGCTCCGGATTTTTTTCGCGGCAAAACAGAATGGATTGTGCGGCAGCACCCGCGATTAGTACCAATACGGCCTCCGGCTCGGCAAATCCGCTGAGGTAGTAGAAACTGCTGTCGAACCGGTATGGGTATTGCGTGTCATTGTTGCGCAACGCCTCGGGTGCGGTCGGGATGACGGCAATGCCGTGCTGCATTTGCCTGAGCAGACGAGCACGGCGCTGTGTGTAGGGTTGAATGTCAATCATGATTGGTATTGTGCGTTGCGCGTAGCTGCTTGTCGAGTTTGTGCAACCGTTCCGGGGTGCCGACATCCGCCCATAGTCCGGTGTAGTGCTCGCCGCTGGCTTTACCGCAGGCGATTTGTTCACGCAGCAAGGGTGCGAGCGGCACAACGCTGCCACGCGAAATAGTTTGGAACAGCACAGGTTGGTAGATGCCGATGCCGCTGAACGTGAGTTTTGGCGCGATATTAGTGATGCGCATGCCATGCAATCCAAAGTCCCCGGAGGGATGATGTTCGGGATTATCCACCAGCACCAGATGCACGACGTCGCCACTGGCTTGAAGTGCAGCAGCCCGTTCTGGCAGCAAAGTAAAATCGTAATGGCAAAAAATATCGCTATTGATAACGGCAAAAGGCACGTTATCCAGCAACGCTAGCGCATTGGCAATGCCGCCTGCTGTTTCAAGTGCACGGGTCTCGGGCGAATACTGAATACGTGCGCCAAATTGTTTGCCATTACCAAGTGCAGCCTCAATCTGTACCCCGAGATGGGCGTGGTTGATTACGATGTCACAAATGCCTGCGCGCACCAGTTTTTCAATATGCCAGACAATCAGGGATTTTCCGCCGACAACCAGCAACGGTTTGGGTGTGTGATCAGTGAGTGGCCGCATACGCTCGCCTCGCCCAGCAGCCAGCAGCATGGCTTTCATTTTGTCGCACCTGAATTTTTTTGCAAGTCGTGTGGTGCCAGCGTGTCGAGTAAATTCAGTAGCGGCTTGAGGTCAATATAACGTGCGCAGGCGGCACGTAAATAAGCCATTACCAATGGCAGGTTTTTCAGGTAACCGTCCTTGCCGTCGCGGTAATAAAGGCGCGCAAAAATGCCCAATATTTTGAGGTGACGCTGTACAGCCATCCATTCGTAATCGCAGTAGAACGCTGAAAAATCTCCGACCACCGGCAGTCCGGCGGCACGCGCCTTCTCCCAATAGCGAATCAGCCAGTCCAGTGTCTGCGCTTCTTCCCAGTGAACGTAAGCGTCCTTGAACAGTGATGCCAGGTCGTAGGTGATCGGGCCATATACCGCATCCTGAAAATCCAGAATTCCCGGCACAGGCTCGGCAATCATCAAGTTGCGTGAATGGAAATCACGGTGCACATATACGCGTGGCTGGGCAAGGTTATTTGCCACAATGCGCGCGAATACGTTTTCCAGCTTGGCGTTTTGCGCAGCACTGAGTGTGATATTGAGATGCCTGCCAATATACCACTCGGGAAACAAACGCATCTCGCGCAATAACAAGGCTTCATCGTAGCGAGGCAATTGATTTTCAGCGCTGGCCAGTTGAATTTTAATCAAGGCATCGGTAGCTGCGTCATATAGCTTTGTGGCATTGGTGGTATTCAAAGCATCCAGATAAGTGGCATCGCCCAAATCGGAAAGCAATAAAAAACCTTGCTGTAAATCTTGCGCATAAACATGGGGTACGTGCACGTCGGCAGCTTCAAGCAATTTTCCTATGCGCAGAAAGGGGTGACAGTCTTCATGTTGCGGCGGCGCATCCATCACGATGAGCGTGTTGTGCTGACCGACAGTGGCTTGCATTGCGCCACCGGACAGTAAAGCCAAGTAGTCACTGTTTGAAAACGTCACGCGGAAATAGCGACGAAAACTGGCATCGGCAGAAGCTGGCGTGATGGCAAATTTTTCACCGGGAAAGAGACTGACCAGCCAGTCGGTTAGTTGTAATTGCCTTTGCATAAATGGGTTTTATCAATAAAGTGATAACGAGCGGGGAAAACCTGCTGCCAGAAACTGTTCTGAGCGTAGCAGCGTTCCGGGCTTCTGTTAATGGTAAACTTGCGTGAGTTTATCACCTGACTATTTTACCGCGCGTTATGCGTTTTTCCCTCAATCCCATTGCCTTTTCTTTGCTGTGTGCTTTTGCTCAATCTGCTCATGCCGCTGAGGACGCGCTGGTTTTGCGCATGGATAAAACTTTTATGGTTGGCGAGGAACCCATTCAGGAAACGCCGGTTTTTGTTGAAGCAGATCGTCTGGAAGGGAAAAGCGACGATCAGATAGAAGCAATTGGCGACGCGATACTGCGCAAGCGTGGACAGTCGATTCGTGCGGATCGCCTGTTGTATTCTCAGGAGCAGCAGGAACTGGAAGCGCAGGGCTCGGTTCGCCTGGAGCAAAAGGGCAGCGTGATTACCGGACCCTACCTTAAGCTCAATCTGGACACCAATGTCGGACGCATGGAGCAACCACAATACGTTTTTACAGAACAGGGTGGGCGCGGCTCAGCAGACATATTGCACATTCAAGACCGACAGCATTTCAATTTGGATAACCCGAGTTACACCACTTGTCCGGCTGGCGATCAAGATTGGCAGATGAAAATGGGTACGCTGGAGATAGATCGTGATCGGCAAATCGGTATCGCGCATAATGCGTGGGTGGAATTCATGGGCGTGCCGATTTTATACACTCCATGGCTGGATTTCGCACTCAACGAACAACGCAAATCCGGTTTTCTGGCGCCTATCGTCGGCAGTACCAGCAAAGGGGGCAGTGAAGTAACGCTGCCTTATTACTGGAATATCGCCCCGAATCTTGATGCGACAATCTCACCACGTGTGATGACCAAGCGCGGTTTGATGCTCAATAATGAATTTCGTTATCTGGAGCCAGACTATGCCGGCGAGCTGCATGTAGATGTGCTGCCAAATGATGCTTTGGCCGAGCGTGACAGAGCACGTTTTGCGTTGAAACACACTCAATCATGGGAAAACGATTTGACTGGCCACGTAGATTTCAATCGTGTTTCGGACGACGCCTATTTCCGTGATCTGGCCGACAGCGTAAACAGCACGTCACTGGTCAACTTGCTGCAGGAAGGCGGCCTTGACTACAATGCCGAGTGGTGGTCAACGGCTGCGCGGGTGCAACGCTATCAAACTCTGCAAGACCCGCTGGCGCCCATCGTTGAGCCTTATGCCCGCTTGCCGCAGTTAACCTTGAATGCGCAGCAGAATTATGCGGGGGCAAATGTTGCCTTTGCCGGAGAATTTGTTGAGTTCAGCCACCCGACTTTGTTGAATGCGACACGGATAGTGATTAACCCGAGTGTCAGTTATCCGCTGGTAAATGATCCCGGAGTTTATATAACACCCAAACTGGCATTGCATAGCACTTATTATGCGTTTGGCGCGAACAATAGTGCCGCGCTCAAAAACACCTCGCGCACTTTACCGATACTCAGTGTCGACAGCGGCGTTGCTTTCGAGCGTGACTTGCATGCGCTTGGGCAAGATTATGTTCAGACCTTCGAACCGCGTGCCTTCTATGTCTATATTCCATTCCATAATCAGAATTTGTTGCCCAATTTTGACACTGCGCAGGCGGACTTCAATTTTACCCAGATATTCACTGAAAATCGTTTTTTTGGCAGTGACCGTATTGGTGATGCCAATCAAGTTACTCTGGCAGGAACGTCTCGTCTCATCGAGCAAAGCAGCGGCATCGAACGATTAAAAGTGGCTTTGGGTGAACGTTTTAGTTTTACCACGCCGCAAGTTAATCTGATAACCCCTACAGAATCGACCAACAAATCGGATGTTTTATTGGCAGCGACAGGACAAGTGACGAAGGCATGGTCTTTTGACAGCGAGTTTCAGGTCGATCCGAATCAATCCAAAACACAACGCTACAATGTCGCAGCTCGCTATCGCCCCGAGCCCGGCAAACTGCTCAATTTCGGATATCGTTTTCAACGAGACACCTTGCGGCAGGTTGATTTTTCAACGCAATGGCCACTGTCCAATCATTGGCATACGGTGGCCAGGTGGAATTATTCTTTTCCGGACAGCCGGATTTTGGATTCAATCGCCGGGCTTGAGTATAATGAAAGCTGTTGGACGCTACGTCTGGTGGCGCAACACTTTACCACTGCCACGCAACAGACTACGACAGGGATTTTTGTGCAGCTTGAGTTGAATGATTTTGTTAAGGTCGGGTCAGATCCCTTGAACTTGCTCAAACAAAGCGTAGTCGGTTATACCAAGCTGAATGATAAACCAGATAATCCCGCTCCGCAGGGGTTGCGTTAACACAGAAAGTGATGATGCGTAAACATTACCTAATAATTTGTTGTGGCTTGTTTGTGCTGTCGGCCGCACATGCTGCGGATACGGCACAAACACGGTCATCAGCCGAGTCTGGCGGCCAGAAGGCGGACCCGCAAAGACAGGTTGCTCCGATTGATTCAGTCGTAGCTGTAGTGAATGGTGATGTAATCACGCGCCATGAACTGGGTGAAAAAGTAGCGTTGGCGGCGCGTCAATTGAAAAAACAAGGTACGCCATTGCCGGCACCGGAAGTGCTGGAAAAACAGATGTTGGAGCGCATGATTAGCGACATGCTGCAAACGCAATTTGCCAAAGATGCCGGTGTACGCGTGGAGGATGCGCAACTTGACTTAGCGATAAACCGTATTGCGCAGCAGAATAATTTTGCTGACTTGGCCGGCTTCCGCGTCAAGCTGGAATCGGATGGAGTGGATTACGAAAAATTCCGTGAGGAGGTGCGCATGGAAATTATCTCTACCCGGCTACGCGAGCGTGAAATAGACAGTAAGTTGCAGATCAGCGACTCTGAAATAGACAATTATCTTGCCAGCAAAGCAAAGCTGGGTGATGCACAGCAGGAATATCATCTTGCTCACATTTTGCTGGTGGTGCCTGAGCAAGCCAGCGCGGAAAAAATCCAGTCCAGTCATCTGCGTGCCGAACAGGCATTGAACCAATTGCAAAGCGGGGCCGAATTTGCGCAAGTTGCCGCAGGATTATCTGATGCCAAGGACGCCTTGACTGGCGGAGACCTTGGTTGGCGTGCCGGTGACCGAATTCCACCGCTGTTTATTGAGGCATTGCAGAAGCTCCAGCCCGGACAAATCACGCCAATATTGCGCAGCCCAAGCGGTTTTCATATTGTAAAACTGGTAGAAAAACGTAGTGGCAACGCGCCGGTGGTGGTTACGCAAACCCACGTGCGCCACATTCTGATCAAGGCCAACGAGATCACGTCAGCGTCGGAGGCACAGCGACGTATTCTGGAAATCAAGCAACGTATCGAAGCCGGCGCAGATTTTGTCGAACAAGCCAAGCGTTATTCAGAAGATGGCAGCGCACAACAAGGCGGCGAGCTGGACTGGATTTCACCGGGTCAAACCGTTCCTGAATTCGAAGCAGCGATGAATAAGTTACAACCTGCCGAAATGGTAATGGTGCAGACCCAGTTTGGCTGGCATCTAATTCAGGTGTTGGGGCGGCGTAGCACCGATGTGAGCGTGCAACAACAGCGTCAGCAGGCGCGCATAGCGATCGGCACACTTAAATCAGATGAGCTTTACGAAGATTGGTTACGCCAATTACGCGACCGCGCCTTTGTTGAGTACCACCTCGAAGCAAAAAACAAGTTGTGACAGCGGGTTTGGTTTTTGCCCCCTTGGTGGTTACAGCGGGCGAGCCGGCCGGTATAGGCCCGGATTTATGCGTGCAGTTGGCGAAACACACACATATCGTTCCTCTGGTCGTGATCGCAGATAAAAACTTGCTGCTTGAGCGTGCCGCACAACTTCAAATTGATTTACAAGTCCGTGATTACATCGCGGGCCAAGTCAATACCGATCGACCGGATATTCTGACGGTTATCCATGTGCCGCTCAACGTACCATGTCGCGCTGGCGTGTTAAATGCGGCTAATAGCCAGTATGTGTTGGCGACGTTGCAGCATGCTGTGCAGGGCTGTCAAACGGGTGAATTTTCCGGCATGGTAACCGGCCCGGTTCACAAAAGTATTATCAATGATGCAGGAATTACATTTACCGGACACACTGAATTCCTGGCCGAACAAACCGGTACAAAATTAGTGGTGATGCTACTGGTCGGGGGCGGAATGCGCGTAGCACTTGCTACTACGCATCTTGCTCTGAAGGATGTTCCCGGTGCGATTACTGCGGTGCTGCTGGAAAATGTGTTACGCATCATTCATCGTGAGTTACAAACCCGATTTAATATCAACCAGCCGCGCATTCTGGTCGCAGGGCTGAACCCTCATGCCGGTGAGGATGGTTATTTGGGGCGAGAAGAAATCGAAGTGATCATCCCGCTGCTCGATAAATTGCGCAATCAAGGTATCAATGTAAGCGGGCCGTTACCTGCTGACACGCTGTTCACACCGTACAGTCTGGCGCAAGGTGACTGCGTGGTGGCGATGTATCACGACCAAGGGTTGCCAACGCTAAAGCATGCCAGTTTTGGTCAAGGGGTGAATGTCACGCTTGGCTTGCCTATTATCCGTACCTCGGTTGACCATGGCACAGCGCTGGATTTGGCGGGAACCGGCAGGGCTGATTGTGGGAGCATGATGGAGGCGATAAAAATCGCTGCACAGATGGTGCGGCAAACACCTAACCGGAATGCATAAAGCGCGTAAACGTTTTGGCCAGAATTTTTTGGTCAATGAGCGCGTTATCAACGACATCATTGCTGCAATCCGACCTGAACAAAGCGACAGTATGGTTGAAATTGGACCTGGCCTGGGCGCATTAACTCGACCGCTGCTGAAAAAATTAAACCATTTACATGTGATAGAAATTGACCGGGATATTGTCGCTCGTCTGGAAAACGATTACCCGCAAGATCAACCAAAATCGAAATTAACCGTTCATGCGCAAGATGCACTGACGTTTGATTTTGCTCTGCTGGATATGCCACTACGGATAGTCGGCAATCTGCCTTACAACATCTCCTCGCCATTATTGTTTCACTGTGCTGCTTATGCGGAGCGCATCTGTGATATGCACTTCATGCTGCAAAACGAAGTGGTTGAACGCATGGTTGCGGCACCTTCTACGCCAGAATATGGGCGGCTGTCGGTCATGTTGCAATATCGTTTCCATATGGAAAAGTTGTTTGATGTCATGCCGGAATCGTTTCGCCCTGCACCCAAAGTGAACTCCGCCATCGTGCGTATGATTCCTCTGGCGAGCAGTGCCATTGTCGTGCGCAATGAGCAGCTCTACGCTGCAATTGTGAGCGCAGCGTTCGGTCAACGGCGCAAGACTTTGCGCAACGCGCTACGGCATTATTTGAATGCAGCGGATTTCCAAAAATTGGATATTGACGCACAACTTCGAGCCGAGAATTTATCGGTAAACGAGTTCGCCAAGTTGGCAAACTATCTGGACAGTTAAGCTCCAAATTGATTACTCTAAACTTGTACCTCAGTTCTGGTTGTCATCGGGCACGGGCTTGGAATTCAATTTTTTGACCATCACGGCGGTTATTGACAGTCAATCAAATTTCCACCATTTCAAAATCTTCTTTGCGCGCGCCGCATTCCGGACAAACCCAGTTGATCGGCATGTCTGCCCAACGTGTGCCGGGTGCGATACCTTCGTCGGGTGAACCGGTTGCTTCGTCGTAAATCCAGCCGCATATCAGGCATAGATAGGTTTTGTATTCAGTAGTCATCGTCCTTGAATAGGGTAAAATGTGCACACGCCACGTATTTTATCATTGCTTATTCCATGTCCGAATCGTTTCCGCTCGTGATGAGTTTTGCCGCCACTGACCCCAGTGGCGGCGCCGGGTTGCAGGCTGACATTTTGACCATTTCCAGCATGGGTTGTCATCCGCTTTCAATCGTCACCGCAATCACGGTGCAGGACACCAGTGGCGTGGACGATGTGCTGGCGATTGATCCCGAGTGGGTGGTGGACCAGGCGCGCGCCATGCTTGAGGACGTGCCGGTGGCGGCATTTAAAATAGGGTTGTTGGGCAGCGTAGAAAATATTGCGGCGATTGCCGAAGTATTGGCAGACTATCCGGATATTCCGCTGGTGCTTGATCCGGTGTTGGCTTCGGGGCGCGGTGATGAGTTGGCAGATGAAGACATGCTGGATGCAATGCGTGAGTTGCTGATCCCGCAGGCAACCATCATTACGCCTAACAGTATGGAAGCGCGGCGTCTGGCATTGAACGAAGATAATGATGAAGACGACCCAACACTGGAGGAATGTGCCAAACGTATTCTGCGCATGGGTTGCGAATATGTGTTGATTACCGGTACACATGAGCAAACACCAAAAGTCATCAACACCCTGTATAGCGAGCAGGGCCTGCAGCGCAGCGACAGCTGGACGCGGCTCGCTGGTATATATCACGGCTCTGGGTGCACGCTGGCTTCTGCTATTGCAGCCTTGCTGGCGCAAGGAGTGGCCGTACCGGATGCGGTAAAAGAAGCGCAGGAATACACGTGGCAGACATTGCATGCGGGTTTCCGCCCGGGCATGGGGCAACATATTCCAGATCGATTATTCTGGGCGCGTGGCGAAGAGGATGAGCTTCAACCTGAACGCCAAAATTAAAGGTTTATATGCGATTACGCCGGATGAATCAAATACGGCAGAATTGCTACGTAAGGTAAAGCTGGCTTTGTTAGGCGGCGCACGGGTATTGCAATATCGCAACAAACTCGCTGACACGGCACTGCGTTTACAGCAAGCCAATGCACTGCGCGATCTGACCAACGAGTTTTCTGTGCCGTTAATCATCAATGATGATGCGGTGTTGGCACGGCAAGTAGCTGCTGACGGCGTGCATTTAGGTGGCGCAGATATGGGTGTTCAGGCTGCGAGAAAACAGCTTGGCGCGGACAAAATTATCGGTGTGTCTTGTTATAATCAAGTCTCTTTGGCGCAGGCTGCTGTGTTGCAGGGCGCAGATTACGTAGCGTTCGGCAGTTTCTTTGCCTCGACGGTGAAGCCGGATGCCGTGCTGGCAACGTTTGATTTGCTGCGTCTGGCGCGCCGCGAACTGCTTGTTCCATTGGTCGCGATTGGTGGCATTACTGCACATAACGGCCCGCAGTTATTGGCGTCTGGTGCCGATGCGCTGGCAGTCATTTCGGCAGTATTTGCTGCGCAGGATATTCAAAGTGCGGCACAACAGCTTTCACATTTGAAATTTTCTTAAAACATTTTTGGTGGAAAGACACGGCATGACCTCGCATAACCAGCAGCTATTTGAACAATCCCAAAAAATTATCCCTGGCGGAGTGAATTCACCGGTGCGTGCATTCCGCTCAGTGGGCGGTACACCGCTCTTTTTTGAGCGAGGGCTGGGTGCGTATGTGTGGGACGCGGACGGCAAGCGTTATACGGATTATGTCGGTTCGTGGGGGCCAATGATTGTTGGGCATTGTCATCCTGAAGTGGTTAAGGCAGTGCAGAATGCGGCCGCACGAGGCTTGGGTTTTGGCGCACCAACTGCGTCTGAATTAGAATTGGCACAGCTATTGTGTAAATTGCTGCCGAGCCTGGAAATGGTGCGTCTGGTCAGTTCCGGTACCGAGGCGACGATGTCGGCTATTCGTTTGGCGCGCGGCTTTACCGGGCGTAAACGCATCATCAAATTTGAAGGTTGTTATCATGGGCATTCGGATGGCCTGTTGGTCAAAGCTGGTTCTGGCGCATTGACCTTTGGCCAGCCCAGCTCTTCGGGTGTACCTGCAGAAATTGCAGCGCTCACCACGGTCTTGGATTACAACGATGTGGCAGGTCTGGAGCGGACTTTTGCTGAGCTGGGCGATGAAATCGCCGCAGTGATTGTTGAACCGGTGGCGGGCAATATGAACCTCGTCACGCCCAAGTTGGTATTTTTGAGTGCGTTGCGTAAGTTATGTACTCGGCATGGCGCGGTATTAATTTTGGACGAAGTGATGACTGGTTTCCGCGTCGGTTTGCAAGGTGCACAGGGTTATTACAACATTCAGCCGGACCTGCTCACGCTGGGTAAAGTGATGGGCGGCGGGCTGCCGGCGGCGGCGTTTGGCGGTCGCCGCGACATCATGCAGTGTCTTGCCCCGCTTGGCGCGGTGTATCAGGCGGGTACGCTGTCCGGCAATCCGGTGGCAGTCGCAGCCGGGCTAGCCACCCTGAAATTGGTCCAGACTGCGGGTTTTTATGAACACCTGTCCACGCGCGCCAAACAACTAACCGAGGGGCTGATGGCAAGTGCGCAAAAGCACGCTGTTCCGTTCTGTGCGCAAGCGGTGGGGGGCATGTTTGGTCTGTATTTTAGCGCTGAATTACCCACCAGCTATACAGAAGTGATGAGCTGTGACAAGGAAGCGTTCAATCGTTTTTTTCATGCCATGTTACAAGAGGGTATTTATTTCGCACCTTCCGCTTTCGAGGCTGGTTTTGTCTCAGCCGCTCACACGGAAGCGGATGTTGCCACAACAGTGGCGGCTGCCGATAAGATTTTCGCGGCCTGGAAATAATGGGCTTGTTTTCGCAAGCCGTTTTTTTTACAACCGTAAATCATTTGCAAGACTTGCCGCTACATGGTGGTAAAGAAGTAGCATTTGTCGGGCGTTCCAATGCGGGCAAATCAAGTGCGATTAACGCACTGGCAAATCATGTGCGCCTGGCTTACACCAGCAAAACGCCTGGACGTACCCAGCATCTGAATTATTTTTTGCTGGCAAAAGACAAGTTTTTAGTCGATTTGCCAGGCTATGGCTACGCTAAAGTGCCGGTAGAAAGCAAGCGACATTGGGAAGGACTACTCAGCGAGTATTTGCAAAGTCGTGAAGAATTATGCGGCTTGGTGGTAATCATGGACGCTCGTCACCCGATGACCGCGCTGGATGAAAATATGCTGGCGTGGTTTGTCCCTACCGGCAAGCCGGTTCATATTCTGCTCACCAAGTCGGACAAACTCAGCCGTCAGCAAGCTGCGCTGACCTTGAATCGCATAAAATCTCATCTGGACGAGTTTTATCCACTCTGTTCCGTACAATTGTTTTCCAGCTTGAAGAAACTCGGTATGGAAGAGGCGGAAAGTGTTATTGCCGGATGGCTACGGCAGTGAAGGGATAAAAAAGCCCCCAGCTAGTGGGGGCAAAAATCTTAACTTAAGGTTAAGATGCACGTTCACAGGGAGGAGAAACGTGGAATGACTGACATCATTCACAGCGTGAGATTAGCCTTTTCTTAAATAGTTCAAAAGAAAATATTTTGTAGAGAAAATCATGCAAACACTTGGACAATACCCACATATTAGAATGCGTCGCATGCGCCGTGACAAGTTTTCACGAGATTTGATGCGGGAGTATGCGCTCACATCAGCAGACTTCATTTATCCGGTATTTGTGCTGGAGGGTAATAACCGCAGTGAACCGGTAAAGTCCATGCCTGGGGTGCAGCGCAAGACGCTGGATAAGGTGCTGGCAGACGCTGAACAATGTCTGCAGCTCGGCATTCCGGCAATGGCGCTATTTCCGGTGATTGATGAAAAACTGAAAAGTCTGTATGCGAGCGAGGCCTACAACCCGGACGGCTTGGTGCCACTGGTGGTTGCAGCGCTCAAGCAGCGTTTCCCGGAATTGGGCATCATCACCGATGTCGCGCTTGATCCCTACACCAGCCACGGGCAAGATGGGTTGATTGATGCCAACGGTTATGTGCTTAACGATGAAACGGTAGCCGTTTTGGCGCAGCAGGCACAAATTCATGCACAAGCTGGGGCTGATGTGGTCGCACCTTCGGACATGATGGACGGGCGTATTGCAGCAGTGCGTGCCGCGCTGGATCGCAAAGGTTGCATTCACACCCGTATTCTGGCCTATTCGGCCAAGTACGCATCAAGTTTTTACGGCCCATTCCGTGACGCGGTGGGCTCCAGTGCCAATTTGGGCAAGGGTAATAAATATACTTACCAGATGGACCCGGCAAATTCAGACGAAGCGCTGTGGGAAGTAGGGCTGGACTTGCAAGAGGGTGCTGATATGGTAATGATCAAACCGGGTATGCCTTACCTCGACATTGTCCGGCGCGTTAAGGACGAATTCAAAGCGCCTACTTTTGTCTATCAGGTCAGCGGTGAATACGCCATGCTCAAAGCTGCCGCGCAAAACGGCTGGTTGGACGAGCAGGCATGTGTATTGGAATCGTTATTAGCATTCAAGCGTGCCGGCGCGGACGGCATTTTGACTTATTTTGCACTCGATGCCGCGCGCTGGCTGAAAAATTCATCAGACAGCTAATAGGGCTGTTACTCCAGCGATATCGGCGTGGGGTTCGGGTTTACGTCTGCCGTTGAAGCGCGCATTCTCGGGAAGTAAGACCAGATGGATTTGCACCCCGGTCTCGTCGGTTAGTGTGTAACTGGGTACTTTCTCTTCACGGCCGTTTATAGCTGCTTTCCATTCACCGTCCATAAACTTGATGTTATTTTTAAACAGGAATAACAACAAGGCTTTTTTGTCATCACTGAAAAGCATCAAGTTAATGTCAGGTTGCCCACCCGCCGTGCCGCTTAAAACCGAGCCGGTCAGATAGGGATGAAACTCCGCCAGCATACGCATCGTGTCGAGCGCGGCTTCACGTAGCGTCCGCAAAATCTCGGGATGACCGGCATGTTGATATAAGCTGCGGAAACTGCGTAACGCAATATCAATTTCTTCATTACTCGGTAAATGTTGAGTATCTACGGCACCAAGTTGCTTTGCCGCTTTGCGTTTGGCATAGGCGTGATCAGTAATGCTGTTTTCAGCCATTAATTTGGCCGCCTGATGGGCAAGCTGCTCACGCATCAAGTCGCGTCTACACAAATGTTCTTTGCCCATGATGATGCAATTCAGAGTAATTGATCTTTAACCGTATCCGCAGGTCTGGTTTCTTCGTCAGGCGCGGTTACGGTTTGTGCAGTTGGTATATTTTCTTCGTAGAAATAGTCGACCAACGAGCCATTAACGTCAAGTTGTCCGGCGTCATTTATGCGCACCGCAACCATGTGATCCGGCATGGTATAGGTTGCTTCCGGCACGTCCTTCAAAATTTTTTCCATATAACTTATCCAGGTTGGCAAGGCGGCACCCCCGCCTGTTTCCTTGTCACCCAAACTGTGTGGCTGGTCAAACCCCATCCAGGAAATGGCGACCACAGTCGGCTGAAAGCCGCAAAACCAGGCGTCAATAGAATCGCTGGTTGTGCCTGTTTTACCCGCCAAATCCTGGCGTCCGAGTTGCATGGCGCGTACCGCAGTTCCTTGTTTAACCACATCCTGCAGCATGTTAACTATGGTGAAAGCATTGCGCGTGTCGATCACCTGTTCTGCATCTACGCCTGCCACTGTCGGAGTCGCTTTGCTGAGCACTGTGCCATGAGCATCTTCGATACGTTGAATAAAATAGGGCACGACACGAAATCCGCCGTTTGCAAATACAGAATAACCGGTCAGCATTTGCAATGGTGTAACCGAACCTGCGCCTAATGCCATCGTTAAATAGGGCGGGTGTTTACTTGCTTCAAAACCAAATTTGGTGATGTAGTCTTGAGCATATTGTGGCGTGATGGATTGCAAAATACGTATCGAGACGAGATTTTTGGATTTGGCCAGAGCTTGTCGCATACGCATCGGCCCCTCAAATTTATCTTCGAAATTCTTGGGTTGCCAAGGCTCACTGCCTGTTTCTTCGGCAGTAAATACCAGCGGTGCATCGTTGATCACGGTAGCTGGCGTGAACCCCTTTTCCAGGGCGGCGGAATAAATGAATGGCTTGAAACTGGAACCGGGTTGCCGCCATGCCTGAGTAATATGGTTGAACTGGTTTTGGTTGAAATCAAATCCGCCAATCAAAGAATAAATTGTGCCGTCGCGCGGATTACCGGAAATAAAAGCAGATTCAACCTGGGGTAGTTGGCTGATTTGCCAGTGTCCCTGTTCGTCTTTTTGCAGGCGTATGATTGATCCGGCATTGATCCGCTGACTCGAGGGTATTTTATTACTCAACGCGCGTTGAACGAAGCGTAATCCATCACCGCTTACTTCAGCCAGTTCTCCGCCTTTGCAATAAGCCCGAATTATTTTTGGCGATGCGTTAAGCACCAGAGCAGGAATCAAATCATCGCTATCGGGAAATTCCTGGAGTGACTCCTCAAAAAATTCGTCGCCGTTGCCTTGGTGCAAATCAACAAAACCTTCTGGTCCGCGATAATCGTGGCGACGGTCATATTCCAAAACACCTTTACGAACTGCCTGATAGGCCGTGAGCTGGTCTTTTTGGCGTATTGTGGTATAAACTTTAAAACCTTGCGTATACGCAGCGTCTTGATATTTCTCAAACATTTGCTCCCTGACCATTTCCACCAGGTAATCAGCCTTTACCGCGAATTCTTGAGTGTGGTTGGCGGCAATGGGTTGTAACTGGGCGCGTTGAAACTGTTCATCCGTGATGAAGTGCAGTTCGTGCATGCGACGTAACACATAGAGTTGACGAAGTTTGGCGCGTTTGGGGTTAACAACCGGGTTATAGGTGGACGGTGCTTTAGGTAACCCGGCTAACATGGCCGCTTCAGAGATTGAAAGCTGGTTAAGCGACTTCCCAAAGTATACCTGCGACGCAGAGGCAAAGCCGTATGCTCGTTGACCAAGGTATATCTGGTTAATGTAAAGCTGCAAAATTTCATCTTTGCTGAGGGTATGTTCAATCTTGAATGCCAGCAGCATCTCGTTAAATTTTCGCGTCAGCGTTTTTTCTTTTGAAAGAAAAAAATTACGCGCGACCTGCATGGTAATCGTGCTGGCCCCCTGCCTGGCGCCGCCAGCGGTAAAATTGGACAATGCGGCACGCATGACACCGATGTAATCGATGCCGCCATGCTCATAAAAACGGTCATCCTCGGCAGCAAGAATGGCCTGTTTCATAAAATCGGGCACGTCGGTAATTTTGACCAAAGCACGCCGCTCTTCCCCGAATTCACCAAGCAGCACGCCCTCAGCGCTGTAAATACGCAGCGGTATTTTCGGGTTATAGTCAGTCAACGTCTCAAGTGAGGGCAATGCTGGATAAGCCAGCATTGCTGCTAACCCCAACAATATCGCGGGTAATAACACAAGTGTAAGCGCTATTAAGGTGACCAAAATCCAGCGGCGTATAGGCATCAAAATATTCGTCCGAATAAATAAGGGATGATGGTAAGGTGCTGCGGTAGGGTGAATTATATAGCTTCGCTGCCTGATAAATAACCCCGCAAAAATAGCTTTACACGTTCTATGGTTATTGCTAGGATTTAATCCACTTTATACGGACATGCTTTAAACGGCCTATGCCTAAAGTAAATTTCGATATTCCACTGGATTTTCTTCAAACTAAAACTCCGCCCCTAATCGGGGTGGACATCAGTGCATCTGCAGTCAAAATGGTAGAGTTGAGTGCGCTACCCAAAAATGCCGGCCACACAATTGAGCGATATGCGATAGAGGCACTGCCGAAAGACGCCGTGACGGATGGCAATATCAACAACCTTGATGCCGTATCGGAAACGCTTCAGCGTGCGTGGAAGCGTTTGGGCAGCCGCATTAAAAATGTGAGTCTGGCACTCCCTGCTGCCGCCGTGATCACAAAAAAGATTCTTTTGCCGGCAGGGATGCGCGAAGAAGATCTGGAATATCAGGTTGAGTCCGAAGCGAATCAATATATTCCCTTTGCACTGGAGGAAGTTAACCTGGACTTTCAGGAGATTGGCCCTGCCCCAGGAAACGCTGAAGAAGTAGAAGTTTTGTTGGCGGCGTCACGCAAGGCGAATGTTGAGGATCGCGTTGCTGCCGCCCAAGTAGCAGGGTTGAAGGCGGTGGTGATTGACGTAGAACCCTACGCCGCTGAGATGGCTTTCGAGCAAATTCGCGCGCAACTGCCCGATGGCGCGGTAGATAAGTGCGTGGCATTGATTGATATTGGCGCTTCGGTTATGAACGTCAATGTGTTACGCAATGGCCAGTCGGTATATGCCAGGGATCAACAAGTGGGGGGCGACCAGCTAACCCAGCAAATCCAGGGCATGTTTGGCTTAACTTACGAAGAAGCAGAATCGGCAAAACGCAATGGTGGTTTGCCGGACAATTATGAGAGTGATGTGTTGTCACCTTTCCGTGAAAATGTTGTGATGGAAATCGCGCGTGCGCTGCAATTCTTTTTTACTTCCTCACAATACAATGAGGTAGATTACATTCTGCTGGCCGGAGGTTGCGCCGTGCTGCCGGGGCTTGATGACGCGGTTGCGACCAGAACACAGGTAAGCACCATGGTAGCCAATCCGTTTGCGTTGATGACACTATCCAGCCGCATCAAGCCGCGCCAATTACAGACTGATGCCCCTGCATTGATTATTGCCTGTGGTTTGGCGATGCGGAGGTTTGATCCATCATGATACGCATCAATCTGTTGCCGCATCGTGCGGAAAAACGGCGGGCAAAACAAATACAGTTTATTGGCTTGGGAGTTATTTCATTTGTAATTGGTGCCCTATTGGTCGGATTTGTTCATGTCGCCATAGAAACGCAAATATCCTATCAGGAACGACGCAATGACTATCTCAAAAAAGAAACTGCGATATTGGATAAGCAAATCGATGAAATAAAAAAGCTGCGGGAGCAAACCCAATCGCTGCTGGCGCGTAAAAATGTAGTAGAAAATTTACAAAGCACGCGCTCTGACGTAGTTCATCTACTGGATCAAATTTTACATATTTTGCCTGACAGTGTGTACCTTAAAACACTTAAACAAACCGGGAACAAAATCAGTGTGGCTGGATACGCGCAGTCAAATGCGCGTATCTCCACCCTTATGAGAGCAGTAGAGAATTCGCCATGGCTGAATTCCCCAGCCCTGATAGAAATTAGGGGGTCGACTACTGCGGGGGGCAGGGTGAGCGAATTTACCTTGACCTTCAATTTAACGAAACAACAAGATAGCGGAACGGCTATGCAAACTAAACCAGCAGGTAAAACGGGCTGAGCGTCATGATGAAATTTGATGACCTGAAAAATCTAAACCCAAAAACCCCGGGGTCATGGCCATGGCCAGCCAAAATATTGGCGTTCCTGGTGATATTTGCTGGCGTGGTTGCAGCGGGCGCGTTTTTCGACTGGAAAGATCAGTGGGGCAGTTTGCAAACCATCAAAGAGGAGGAAGACAAACTTAAAGAAACATTTTTGAGTAAAAAGAAAGAAGCCATCAATCTGGATTTGATCAAGAAACAACTGACCGAAACACAAGAATCATTTGGTGCGTTGTTGAAACAACTACCCAATAAGTCTGAAATGGACGCATTGCTGACGGACATCAATCAGGCCGGTTTAGGTCGGGGATTGCAGTTTGAGTTGTTTCGGCCTGGGGCAGAAACAATCAATGGGGTATTTGCTGAGCAGCCTATTACCATCAAGGTAACAGGTAATTACGATGATCTGGGCAAATTTGCCAGCGACATTGCCATGTTGCCGCGTATTGTTACGCTTAATGATATAGCGATCAGTCCCAACGGAACCGGGTTGTCTATGGATGCTACTGCAAAAACCTTCCGTTATCTGGATGAAAACGAGGTAGCATCACAAAAAAAATCGGCTAAACCGGCAGGAGCCAAGTAATGAGGTTAATTTATCTGGCGCTCGTTTCTTTATTGCTGGCAGGATGCGGCGGCGAGGAATTTCAGGATTTACACGACTTCGTCAAAAATGCTGGGGCGAACATGCGTGGCAAAATTCCACCGCCACCTGAAGTCAAGCCGTATGTAAATTTTATTTACAACAACGATACCAGTCTGCCCGACCCATTCAAGCCGCGCAAGCCGACGGTACATTTGGGTCAGGCAGGGCTTAATCAACCCGATTTGGATCGCCCCAAAGAAGCACTGGAAGAGTTTCCCCTAGAAGGTTTGAAAGTAGTGGGCTACTTGCAACAAAACAAAGTCAGTTATGCGGTTATCCGTGCTCCGGATGAAAAGCTTTATAGGGTAAAGGCAGGGAATTATTTGGGTTTGAACTTCGGGAAAATCCTGGAAATTTCAGACAGCGAAGTAAAAATCAAAGAGGTAATACAAGATACTTCCGGCGATTGGAGCGAGCGCATAAGTACCTTGCAATTGGTTGAGTGATTTAGGAGCAACACGATGAGACAACTTGATAGCATGGTTAAAAACAAAATTCAGCTATTGGCTATTGCGCTGATGCTTGGCACTAGCTGCGCGCAGGCGAGTACAACGAACAGCATAACCGCGCTCAGCGCCAGTAGCGCTGGCGATGGCACAACTGTTATCAAGGTGGATTTGACCCAGCCTTTGGACAGTCCTCCCGCCGGTTTCACCATCAATACCCCGCCACGCATTGCTTTTGATTTTGCAGAAACATCCAACGGTCTGGGGAAATCAGTGCAGGATTTTGCAGAGGGAGATTTGCGCAGTGCGAACATTGTGCAGGCTGGAACGCGTACCCGTCTGGTTGTGAACCTCAATCAGATGCTTGTATACGATACCAAAATTGAAGGGAACAGCCTGCTGATTACTTTACACGG
>Ga0137403_10000312_pt1 | contig 58745 bp, 56 predicted proteins | sample CZOMad2_1_16fung_FD_122057 | JGI IMG/M metagenome (GOLD analysis project Ga0137403, IMG submission 122057) | Vadose zone soil fungal communities from Angelo Coast Range Reserve, California, USA - CZOMad2_1_16fungal (Hybrid Assembly) | ecosystem: Environmental > Terrestrial > Soil > Vadose zone...
CTCCCACACCAAACGTGCACCGTTTACTGCCAGGACTACCGGGGTATCTAATCCCGTTTGCTCCCCTGGCCTTCGTGTCTCAGTGTCAGGAACTGTCCAGAGACCCGCCTTCGCCACTGGTCTTCCTCATGATCTCTACGCATTTCACTGCTACACCATGAATTCCAGTCTCCTCTCCAGTCCTCAAGCACCGCAGTATCGAATGCAGTTTCGGAGTTAAGCTCCGAAATTTCACACCCGACTTACGGCGCCACCTACACACCCTTTACGCCCAATGAATCCGAACAACGCTTGAGACCTCTGTATTACCGCGGCTGCTGGCACAGAGTTAGCCGTCTCTTCCTCTTCTGGTACTATCAACGCACGCACAGTTAATACGTGCGCCTTGTTCCCAAATGACAGGAGTTTACAACCCGAAGACCTTCATCCTCCACGCGGCGTCGCTCCTTCAGGGTTTCCCCCATTGAGAAAAATTCTCGACTGCTGCCACCCGTAGGTGTCTGGACCGTGTCTCAGTTCCAGTGTGACTGGTCGTCCTCTCAGACCAGCTACCCGTCAAAGCCTTGGTGAGCCATTACCTCACCAACTAGCTGATAGGCCGCGGGCTCCTCAAAAAGCAGTAGCTTGCGCCACTTTTGATTTCGGGAAGATGTCTCCCCTGATCACATGCGGTATTAATTCGGCTTTCGCCGAGCTATCCCCCACTTTAAGGCAGATTGCCCACGTGTTACGCACCCGTTCGCCACTAAATCACTCTCCGTATTGCTACGGAAAGTAATCTCGTTCGACTTGCATGTCTTATCCACGCCGCCAGCGTTCGTTCTGAGCCAGAATCAAACTCTCCGTTAAAATTTGGAGCCCCGAATTGCTTCGGGGACAAAGTTTGAAGCCGGTGCCGCTAAGCACCAGCATCTGACCATTCTAATCCGTCACCGCTCGTGAGCGGCGACAGGTTCGTTCGATCAATGAATCTTTTGCCGATCGTGAAACCGGCCAAAGTTTTGAATCAAAGAAAACTTAACGAATAACGCACAATTCAATTTTCGCTGACTTACTTCACCTTTTGGATCCGCTAATTCCGTCGTGATACGAATCCAAAATTACATTGTCAAAGATCGCGTTTCTCCTGTTCGAGTACACGATCCAATCCGATCCGATCAGCTGACTGATTGAAACCGGCTCGCCCATGAGCCCGAAGAGAAGAACACTCTGGGGAATCCCCGGAGTCCGCATTTCAGCGGGACAGCAACATAGTGGGATCGCGCGCTTCGTCAACGCTAAATCTTCAACTTTTTTGAAGATTTTGCCGCCGCCGTGGCCTCTCGCAAAATCTAATTCCGGCTCGCGTTTCATCCGCGCTGGGAATACGCTGTCGACTTCCTGCCCACCCATGAGCAAATCCATGCACGGCTCCCCGCCGACACATCCCGACGGCCTGCGGGACTGGGCTGCCGAGCTGGCCCCTTTTGGGAAGCGGACTCTGAAAGTGATTTGGGACATCTCGAATAAATGCAACCTCCGCTGCCGAATGTGCCACTTCAGTTTCGATCACGTTTTTCACCAGGAACCTCATCACACTTCGCCGGCTGACTTCGAACGAATTGCCGCGTCTGCCTTGCCGCTCGCCCATACGTTGATTCTCTCGGCGGGCAATGAACCTTTGATGTCGCCTCATTTCATCGACATCCTCAAGGTCGCGGCTCGTTACTCGGTTCCTCAGTTGTTGTTTCTCACCAACGGCCAGCTCCTCTCGCCCGCGGTGGCCGACGCCATCCTCGAAACCGGCGTTACCCAAGTGCAGATATCCATCGATGGAGCGACCCGGGAGACTTACGAATACATTCGGCGCGGTGCTCGATTTGACCGTCTGCTCCGGAACCTGGAATACCTCTCCGCTCGCAAAATCCAGCTTGGACGCCGCCTGCCTCAATTGCAATTTAACGTAGTCTTGATGAGGCGAAATCTCGAGGAGCTCCCCCTGTTTGTGGATCTGGCTGAACGTCTTGGCGTCGAGTGGATCGCGGCCCGCCATCTCTTAATGATGCGCGGCCTTCACATGGAAGGGGAGACGCTCATGCAGGAGCGCGATCGAGCCAACCTCCATTTCCAACGCTTTTTCGAGCGCGTCGAACAGTCCCAGAGCGTTTCCGTTATCGGGTTTCCGGATTTTTTTAACGGCCAACAATTCGTAAGCGCCACCAATCCTGGACAGAATCCGGTTCCGATACCGCCGCCGCGAAGCAAGCCGGAGGATTCTCCGAGACAAACTCATTCGACGCAGCCGGCCAAGGTCGCTCGCGGCGTCTGCGCGAAGATCGTCAGAGAGATTCGCCGGATCCCGCGGAATCTTCGTCGTGCGGTCTCCCGCGAAACACCGAAAGTAGCTCCACCGAAGCCAAAGAAGTTGGCCGCGCTGCCATTTGGTTCCATCGACCATCCGGCCGACAAGGAACCAGCGGCGAACAACGCCATCCAACTCGAAGGGTGGGCGCTCGATCGAATCCAAATCGCCCGTGTCAGCATCGAGCGGGAACCGTTCGCGCACGAGCGCGTGGGCAACAGCCGCGGCTTAATCGACTTGGGCGACGCCCGGATTGTGAATGGTTCGCGTCCCGATGTGAGGCAGGTGTTTCCGCAGTATCCCCACCTCTTTCGCGCCGGCTGGACGTTCGAGTTGAGACGCGAAATGTTATCAGCCAACAACGACGTTCGCGTCACGGTGCGCGCTATTGCCCATGGCATCGATGGACGCAGCGCCGAGATCGGTCAGCGCCGGATCGCGTTTAGCGCCACAACTGTTGCCAAACCGTATCTGTTTTGCTCTCGGCCATTCGATAGCCTTTTCATCGATTCCAAAAGCGATGTGTGGCCTTACCCCGATTGCCGTCCTGAGCATCCCTACGGTTCGCTCGCCGAGGAAAAATCTTCGCTGCGCGACATTTGGCATGGAGAGGCTTTCAGAGAACTGCGCCAGCGTATTATCGATCGCAATCCCCCGCCGATGTGCCTCACATGTGCGCACTTTATCAATCGCAACGTCGATGATCCGCAATATTTCCTGTCCCGGTAACCGCCCTGCCGGGTGATGCAGTCCAACTTCGCGCCACTCCGCCATCCTCAGTCACGCCGTAGCCTTGACGAAGGCGGATCGTCTGCGCGCATAGCACGTCCTCTGCAACGGCACCAGAAACGACATCGTCATATACTTTAGCGGATAGACATAGATCAGGATCGTCACCAGCATCGTCCAGCTGATCAGAATCGACACCCCATCCTCCAGTCCGAACCGCCGGCTCCAGAGCCAATGACCGCGCCAGAAAATGCTCAGCACTGCGATGCTCGCTAGAAACGCCGGAACATTCTTGAACGCCACCAGCAACGCCTGGATATCATCCGGCACCTGGCCCTTGGAGATCACCAGCATCGTCACTGCGAACGCGAATGCCGCGCCGATGAACGTCTCCAACCGCGTCATCTCGATCCCGCGCAGCCAAAACCCCTTCAGTCTCGGCAATGAATCCAGGTCCGCCGGCATCGCGGAAGCGATCTCCTTTTCCTTCTCCGTCACGCGCCCATCTTACCGCCCGGTGAAGCGAATGGAACGGTCGAAAAGCTTTATCGGCATCGGCGCGTCTTTTCTGCAGTCTCACCGGCGAGGATCACAAATATGGAAGTCGCTCATTCTCTCTGGCTCGGACATCTTGCACGCTGCGCCCGGGTCATTCTCCCGGCGATCATCGCTCTTTTCGCTCTTGCCCAGAAGGCCGCGGCAACGCCGTCGCATGTCGTGATCGTGATCATGGAGAATCACGCTTACAGCGAGATCATCGGCAACCCGAGCGCGCCCTACATCAACAACGTCCTCGTTCCGAACGGCGCCGTTCTCACTAATTCCCGCGCCGTCGAACATCCGAGTCAGCCCAACTATCTCGATCTCTTTTCCGGCGCGAACCAGGGCGTTGCCGGCGACGCGACGCCCGTCGGTCTCCCGTTTTCGACTCCCAATCTGGGCGCTCTTCTAATCAACAAAGGATTGAGTTTCGCGACCTATTCCGAGAGCCTGCCCTCAGTCGGATTCACCGGCGACAGTTTCACCACCGTCGCCGGCCAGAACCAATATCAGCGGAAACATAATCCGGCGGTGAATTGGCAGGCGGCCGACGCTCCCGCCGGCAACCATCTCGCCCCTTCGCTCAACCAGCCGTTCACCACCTTTCCCACGACCGAGGTTGGATTCGCCACCATGCCCACCGTCTCGATTGTCGTGCCTAACGAGCAGAACGACATGCACGACGGCAGCATCGCGACGGCGGACAGCTGGCTTCAGAATAACCTCGAGGCATACCGGTTTTGGGCCGCCCATAACAACAGCATCCTCATCGTCACCTGGGACGAAGATGACTTCACGGCGACCAACAGAATCGCGACGATTTTCAGCGGGCAAAATATCCGGCCGGGGATGTACAGCGAGAGCGCCGTCGAACGCGCGCCGGGGCTCGGTGTCGACCATTATAATGTTCTTTGCACGATCGAGAACATTTTCGGCCTCGGCACTTGTAACGCGCTCACCGATGGCGCGCGCAAACCGATCGTGGATTTCATCCACCCGCCTCTTCTCAACATCTCCTCCCGCGACTCCGTCCAGACCGCGGCGCAGGTCCTGATCGCCGGCTTTATTATTACGGGAAATGATTCCAAGAGAATCATGGTCCGCGGGATGGGTCCGTCACTTGGCGGTGTCGGCGGCGTCCTGGCCGATCCCACGTTGGAACTTCATCAGGGCAACGCCACCATCGCCGTGAACGACAATTGGAAAATCAACTCCGATAGCTCCAGTCAGCAGGCCGCCGTCCAAGCCACAACTCTTCCGCCGGCAAACGACAACGAAGCCGTTATTCTTGCGAACCTGAATCCCGGCCCATACACTGCGATTCTCGCCGGAAAAAATGGTGGCACCGGCACCGGCGTTATTGAGCTTTACGATCTCGGACCGCTCGCTAACTCCCAGCTCGCTAATATCAGCACCCGCGGATTTGTCGGCACCAACAGCAATGTTCTTATCGGTGGCGTGATTGTCGGCGCCGGCGGTACCTCGAACGTGATCGTCCGCGCCCTCGGCCCATCCATCCCTGTGGCCGGCGCGCTCGCCGATCCCACCCTCGAGCTGCGCGACGCCTCTGGCGCTCTTGTTCAATCCAACGACAACTGGAAGATCCGCGCCTCCGATGGCTCGAGCCAGCAGGCCACCGTCGAAGCCACCACGATCGCGCCGTCGACGGACGCAGAATCCGCGATTGTGCAAACTCTCTCTCCCGGCAACTACACTGCGATCGTCCGCGGCAAGAACAACACCACCGGCATCGCCCTTATCGAAGTCTACAATCTTCCGTAGCCGCGATTCGTGCTGCCCGCCCCTTCCCTCAATTTCGACATCGCGAATCGGCTCCGGGATCGGTTGAAGCCCTGGGCAGGCAAATTTTTGCGGCTGGCCTCGTCCCCCACGAACGGGCATTAACGGCCGTTGCGGGGCCGCACATCCAAATCTGGCGCGAAGATGATGACCGAACCAGCTCAACCGGAAAACAAAGCGCAGTTCATCGGTGTCGCCCTGGTAAGTTTTGCCGCTCTCCTGCTGGAGTTGTCGCTCACGCGGCTGTTTTCGGTAGTGCTGTTTTACCACTTCGCTTTTCTCGCCATTTCCATCGCTCTTCTCGGCTTCGGGGCTGGAGGCGTATTTGCTTTCGTTCGCCGCCGTTGGCTCGCCCAATGGTCCACCGCCGTCGTCGCGAGTGCTTCGTGTCTGCTTGGATCTTTGTTGGTCGTCCTGGCCTTGTTCGTTGTTCTGCACAGTCGAATTACGCTCGAGCTGTCTGGCGCGAATTTTGCGAAGCTCACCCTGCTTTATCTCACCTGCGCCGCTCCGTTTCTCTTCTGCGGAGTTCTACTTTCAACGGCCTTTGCCCGAAGCGTCAGCGCAATCCCGCGCCTTTACGGCGCGGACCTGACCGGCGGCGCTGTCGCTTGTCTGCTTACGGTTCCCGCCCTGAATTGGCTCGGGGCGCCCAACGCGATTCTGGCCGCCGCGCTCGCGCTGACCGTCAGCGTCGGGATTTGGAGCGAAACGGCCGGCTGGCGAAATACGTCGGCGGCCCTCAGCGTCGGATTCGTCGCTCTGTTGGTGCTCAACTCCCATGGCGCGGTATTCGACGTCATTTACGCCAAGGGCGCGTATCGGGACAAGGCCTTCACTGAGTTTGCGAAATGGAACGCGATCTCCCGCGTGGAAGTGGTGAACGTAAACGGTCTGCGCTCGGTGGTCATCGATGCCGACGCCTCCACCTACATCCCAACCATCGAGCCGGAGCATTTTCACGGTACCTTTTGGGAACAGCACGACAGTTCGGCCGTGCCCTTGCTCGTGAACGCCCTTCGGCCCCATGGGGATTTTGCAATTATTGGGCCGGGCGGCGGAGAGGACATTCTCCGGGCTGTTGCTGCGGGGAGCAAAAATGTGACCGCCGCGGAGATCAACTCGACAATCGCCAACGACATCATGCGCGGCCGCTGCGCCGAGATTTCATTGCACCTTTACGATCGGCCCGAAGCGCACATCCACGTCAGCGACGGCCGTTCCTTTGTTCGCCAAAGCCGCGACGCTTACGACGTCGTCCAGATGACGCTCGTGGACACTTGGGCCTCGACCGCAGCCGGCGCATTCGCGCTCAGCGAAAACAACCTCTACACCGTTGAAGCCTTTCGAGAATACTTCGATCATCTCAAGCCGGACGGGATCCTCGCCATTACTCGTTGGGAATTCAAAAGCCCGCGCGAAGCTTTGCGCCTCGTTTCAAACGCGATCGCCGTTCTCCAGGATATCGGGGCCAGCGACGTGACCCGGCACTTTATCGTCATCAGCGACGGCCCGCTCGATGAAGACGGCAAGGCGGTGCTGGTTCTGGCGAAGAAAACGCCGTTTACGCCGGACGAAGAGCAGACCACTCTGCGGCACCTCGAGCAGTTCAAGAGCGTGGCCCTGATCTACTCGCCCTCCGATCGCACCCGGCTCGCCGGTGTTCATCCGACTGATCCGTCACGCCCGGGGAACGCATTCGCGGCGCTGATCGAAAGCCGGAACCCCGTTGGGTTTGCCCGGCTCTACGAATACAATGTGAGCCCGGTCACCGACGACGCGCCGTTTTTCTTTTTCACGCTCAAACTGCGGCACCTCATTTCGCACTCGGCCCTCGAGAAAGGGCTCGACTGGAAAGTGAACCTCGGCGTGCTCGTCCTGCTGATTCTGCTCGGCATCTCGTTGGTCGCCGTGCTCGCGTTCCTTCTCCTGCCTCTCGTGTTGCATGCCCCCGCCAGAGGCGAAAGCCCATGGCGTCTCCTCTATTTTGTCTCGATTGGTCTCGGCTACATCATGGTCGAGATCGCGCTCATCCAACGATTCGTTCTGTTCCTCGGCCACCCCATTTACGCCCTTACGGTGGTCGTCTTCCTGATGCTGCTCTTCTCCGGAATTGGCAGTCTCGCGTCGCGCAAATGGTTACCCGATCCGCGGCGAGTCTGGTTGGCGGCGTTGATCATCGGCGCACTAGTTGTGGCGTACGTTGTCGCGTTGCCTCTCCTCCTCCCGCGTTTTCTTGGGATCGTCTTCCCGCTGAAATTGCTCGCCAGCCTGTTGCTGCTCGCTCCGCTCGGACTCGTCATGGGAATACCGTTTCCCACCGGTCTCAGGGCCATCGCCCCACAGTTCGAGCCTGGAACGGATGTGAATGGCAGACCGGTCAGCTCGCGTAAGCGCATCGAGTGGGCCTGGGCCTTGAACGCGGCCTCGACAGTTCTCGGTTCTGTCATCGCCATGATCATCGCCATTCAGTTTGGCCTCAAAGCCACTCTGTTTTCCGGCGCCCTCTTTTATCTCATTGCCGCCGGCCTAAGCCGCAGTTTCTCACGAAGAACGTGATGCGAGAAACGAGAAGCTCTGCCGGCTCCCTGTCTTGATTCGACATTGAGCGTTGGGCGTTTTGATTCCCTCCGCTCCCGCTGCGCTTTGAAAGCCCGGCATCGTCTTCGGCTGCGTTGCGGCCGCTACTCATCGCGGCCTAGCCGTCTATGTCACTCGCACCGCTCGCTCCATTCTTCCTTCTTTCCTTCGTCCTTCGTCCTTCGTCATTCGTCATTGCGCGGTCTTCAGTAGACGCCCGGCAGCAATCTGCGCGTTCGCTTCATGTATTCCGCGCATCGGTCACCCAACGCGTTGCGCAACGCTTCCCCTGTCACCCCGTAGTCCAAGCCGCTGCAGGACCAAGGCGGATCCGCCCTGCCCGCGGCCATCCTCGATCCTCCATTTTCGCTTCGGCATCACGCGTCCGCGTGACCCTCGGCATGCGAAACACTCCCTGAAAACTATGATCAAAAGATTTTCGATTTCCGCTGCCGCTCTTATACTTGCTGCCATCGTCCACGCCCAGCCCGCTAGTCCCGATCCGAAAACCGGCGCCGAGATGACGGGTACGATTAAAGAATACACGCCCGGCGTCGCCATCGTCTTGGAAACCCTGGCCCCGAGTGCCCCGGTTCAGTTCAAGCTCAGCAAAACCGTGACTTACGCCGACGCCGACGGAAAACCGATCGAGGCCGCCGGATTAACCACGAACCAAAAGGTCCGGGTTCACTACACGAAAATCGGTGGCGACAACGTGGCCGACAAAGTCAGTCTGATCGGGAACTAAGCGCACGATACGAGATACGTGACGCGGGATGCGGGATTCGTGATGCCGTTCCTTTTACGCTCGCTCTTTCTCTGACCTCTGACCTCTGAGGTCCCTCCGTCCGCTATCCGCTATCCTCTATCCTCGCCAGGCTCAATAGACGCCAGGGATCAGCCTTTTCGTTCTGTGGATTTTCCTTCGTCATTCGTCATTCGGCATTCGTCATTACGCGCTGGTTAGTAAAGCAACGGAATCAGCCGCTTGGTCCGTTTCATGTACTCCACGTACCTTTCTCCCAACGCCCGCGACAGCGCGTCTTCCTCCACATTCATCCGCCTGACGAACGCCACGAAGATCGGCACCAGCACCACCGCCATTGCCGCCCAGTTCCACAACGTCAGCGCCCACCCGACAAACGCCAGGAGCACCCCCGTATACGACGGATGCCTTACCCACCGGAACGGCCCGCGTTCTACCAGCTCATGATCCCTCTCGACCGTCACATCCACCGTGAAAAATCTTCCCAACGTCACGATCGCCCACCACCGCAGAATCAGTCCCGCCGCGAACAGCACCACCGCCGCAACCGCGACACCGTTTCCCGACGGCAGTTCAAACATCCAAACCCCCTTGTCCCAAAGGAAACTCGAACCTGACACGAAAATTCCCGCCGCGATGCTGACGCCGATCACCACCCAAATCATTCCTAGCGTGCTCTTATCCTGCTTCGTTCCAGTCTTGCTTCGCGACCGGCGTGTCACCGTCAGTAGGACTTCCGACGCAAAAAAAATCAACCCGAGCTTCGACGACAACGACACTTCTTAATTCCTAATTCTTAATTCTTACTTTTGCCCAGCTCGCTTCGCGAATCGCCGGCCTTTCCTGTTTGCGCCGCCAGCTTCGAGTAGTAACGACGCGCACCATCCTTGTCGCCTGCTTTCTCTGCCGCCAATGCGGCACCGAGCAGTCCGCGGAACCGTCCCGGATAGATCGTTAGCTCTGCCTCAAATTCTTTCTGCGCTTCTTTCGCTTGTCCGAGCTCCAAGAGCAGCCCGCCTAGTTGTTCGCGCACTGGAACGAGCGCGCCCGGCGAAACCGGATGCTTGCCGAGAATGTCCTCAGACTCCGCTGTCTTGCGCAACGCCTCGACCGCCTCCTCCTTCTGGCCGCGCCCGTAAGTCACCCACGCCGCTGCCGTTTTTATCTGAAGATCGAGATGGTTCTTAAAGTAATCGAACTTCAGATCCGTCGTCGCATCGCGTAACTGCCGCATCCGCTCGATCGCCTTTTGCGCGCCGTCGAGATCGCCCGTGTGGGCGCGTCCGAGCGCGTGCGCATACTCGATCAGCGCTTCCAGGAATGGAAACGACGACCAATGCGGCACGTTCGGGATCGCCAGCGCCGCGGCGCCCGCCCAATCATTGCGCTCCAGCGCGTAACGCGCCGGGATCGCCGCCAGCGCATAGGCCGCCGTGAATTCCATTTCCGGGTTCGTCTTGCGCACCGTCGCCGCGAAATCGACGATCTCCTTCGCCTTGTTGTCCTCACCTTCCTGCAAATAAGAGTAAGCCGCATAATCCAGCGCGTGCAGCTCCTCCGATTCCGTCGCCTCGCGCTGCCGCACCTTCGCATACGCGCGCGACGCGTCCGCCGACGCCCGATTCGCCGCGACCGATTCCTCCCACATCCCGAGCCGCGTGAAAATGTGCGACGGCATGTGCAACGCATGCGGCACCCATGGCGCGATTGACGCATAAACCTGAGCCGCCGTCAGCCCGCGTTTCGCCAGCGCCGGATAATCGTAGCTATGGATCAAATAATGAGTGATCCCCGGATGATTCGCATTTCTCGCCCTTAATTTTTCGAGAATGCCAGCCGCTTCGAGTTGTTTGGAAAGCATCGTGTCGTTAGGCGTCGCGTAGCCGACCGCCAGGATCGCAAGCGTATAAAACGTCTGCGCTTCCATGTCGTCCGGATATTTCTCCGCCAGTTCGCGCATCTCCTTCTCATAAGCCAGCGCCCGCTCCCGCGATCCGACCGGCCCATGACACGATTGCCCCACCGGTCCCGTCGTCGGCCCATCCGCCGCGTGATAATAAGCACTCAACGCCGCGATGAATCTCCGCTCGCGGTCCGTCACGTCCCGCGATGCGGGACGGATCATGGCCACGGCTTTATCGATCGCCGCCGTGCCCGCCTTCATTTCCTCCGGCGTCGGCGGCGTCCAGATGGGATGCCACCAGGTCATGGCAATACCCCATTGCGCCATCGCACAATTCGGATCCTTCTCCGCCACCCCTGTGAAGATCCGCCGCGCCTCCTCATAAAAAAACGAGTGCAATAACGCCACCCCCCGCTCGAATTCAGGCCGGACCGCCGCGGCCCCCGAAATCGGAAACTCAATCCGCCCTGCGGTTCTTAAGTCGCCTGGCTCCGGCCTACTGCCAGTTGCACGCTCATGCGTCCGCTCCGTCACGCCGTAGCCTGGCGAAGGCGGATTCCCCGCCGCCCTCAAATCCCCCGGCTCCGGCCCACTCGAACTTGGACCCGCATTCTCGCCCTGCCACGCCGTAGCCTCGCGAAGGAGGGACAGCGCCGCCAGTAAAAGCACCAGCCGACAAGATCCCAGTATATTCATAGCCCTACGTGTTCATTCCGGAGTTTTCTACTTTCTACTTTAGACTTTCTAATTTGCCTCTGGCCTCTCCACCTGTCGAGCCTCACCCCGTCTCAAATCATCCCCACCAATTCCTGAAGGTCGATCGCCCAGCCGACGAACGCCACCATTACGCCGGTATACGACGGATGCCGCACTAACGGAACGGCCCGCGTTCCACCACCTCATGATCCTTCTCGACCACTACATCCACCGTAAAAAATCTTCCGAGCGTAATGATCGCTCACCAGCGCAAGCTCAATCCCGCCGCGAACAGCACCACGCCCGCCACCTCAAACACCTGCCCATACGGCAGCGCCCCCGCACGCCAAATCATCGCCACGAAAACCCCGCCCCAATGCTGAGCATGATCACCATCCAGAGCACGCATAACGTGCTCCGATCTTGCTTCGTGCCGGTCTGGCTCCGGGATCGTCTTGTTATGGTGAGAAGCAGCTCCGACAGGAAATAAATTAAGCAGAGTTTCAGCGAGAGCGACATGCCGCTATGTGTCCTTTACCAATCACTACATCCTAATTCGCTAGCTCACGCAATCCCGCTACCTTCTGCGATGTTAAGGAGAGTCTTAAATCGCACTGAAGACGACAGGTAATATGAGGTTTCGCGTTCGCATACGTTATCCGGTTCTCGTTCTTTTTGGAATTTACCTGTTTCAAGCTTTTGTCTTTGCAGTCATCTATCAGCGAATCCATAAGGCAGATCCGGGAGCATTGCTTTTCAATACGACGATCATCGAACGGCAATTGGGCATGGATCGGAAGCACATCGCCGCAACTCTGGCCGCAACACGCGCAGATTTACGCATGATCGAAATAGCCCAAACCTTTCCATCGCGAATCAGAAAGCTCTCCACGACTCCAGCTCACCGTGTTCCCATTCGCGGAAGCATGTTCTTGAATTATGAGGAGGACAGTATCGATCTGACAATTTGGTGGGACCCCGGAGGTGCCAAACAGGTCGTTACAATTTCGCTTACTGATGAGAGACGACCAGACAGCAAAGGGTTCGAATACACAATTCGATTAAACATTCCCGAGAACTTCTACGACGATCGCGGTTTTCCGCAAAGCGTGGAAGGTGCCGCCCAAATTGTTGAGGCGTTCGACTTTTATTTGAAAGAGGAGATGAACCGTCTGCGACTCGAGGCTTCTGGATTGGAGCAAGAGTTGAAGCGAATAGAGCGGGGTGAACCACAATGGCAATTTGTCGAGTATTTGTATTTCAGCGTCACGAGCGTTGTGGGAGGCGCGTATGGAGATATCATGCCAAACTCAAGAACCGTTCGTATGATAATTATAGTGCAGTTTCTGTTTTCGATTTCGATCGTGGGGTTTTTGGTGAGCATCGCTGCCAAATCTCGCTAGTCGATAGCGCGATGACGCGGAGTAAATTCTCTGCGCGAAGGGGCGCCTGAATTGTGTTCTTGCCTCAGCGGGTCCCTGCCAAAAGTCTTAACACTTCGACTCTCAGGGAATCCGCTTCTGGCGAAAAAGTTTCCTCGACCTTCGCCGGCCGCGGCGATTGCACTGGAAAGTCTCCAACGACGCGCGCGGGCTTGCCACCCAAGACTACTAGCCGATCGGCAAGAAAGAGCGCCTCATTCAGGGAATGAGTTACGACCAGTGTGGTCATCCGATTCTCACGCCAGAGATTGAGAAAGACTTCGTTCACAGAGTGCCGCGTAAACTCATCTAGCGCGCCGAATGGCTCATCTAGAAGAAGGAGCTGGGGCCGAAGAGCGAAGACTTTGGCGACACCCACGCGCTGCCGCATTCCTCCGGATAGCTCAGCTGGATAGATCCCTAACGAATCAGCAAGCCCCACGGCACTAAGCCACCGAGCTGCATCTTTCCTAGCATTCCTGCTTGTTTGTCCCTGGCATCGCAACGGATAGGCAACGTTCTCTAGAGTTGTCTTCCACGGCCACGTTGAGTCAGTTTGCGTGAGAAGAATGCGTTGATCGTCGGGTTGAATGACAGGTTCGTCCCGATATTCCAAGGTTCCTCCGGCCGGTGACAGAAAACCTCCAATGAGTAAAAGTAACGTACTTTTCCCACAACCGGATGGCCCAAACAGAGCGACAACCTCGCCGTCAGTGACTTTCAACGATACTTCGGCCAAAACCATTTTCTGTGCTTCGTATCCAGCCGACACATTCTCTAACGTGAGTATCGTGTTCATCTTTCGTCTCGCTCGGGTTGGACGGTCCAGGGGAGCAATCTCATTAACGCCAGTCGCACGAACCCATCAGCGACAAAGCTCAAAACACCCAGTACGAGCATGTGACCAATCATTCGGTCTACCCGATACGCGAGATGCGCGAGCTCGATTTGATATGCCAATCCCCGTAGCGCTCCTGTCATTTCAGCGGCGATAAGACAATAAAATCCCAAGGCGACTGATATCCTCAAGCCTGCGGCGATCGAGCTCGCTGCGCCGGGCAGCCAGATGTTCCAGAGCTGGCTCCAGTAACCAGCTCGCAAACTCCGAACAAGGTAGAGATGTGCTTTGGTAATCGTGTTGACCCCGAGATGCGTGTTTAGCCAGACAGGAAACATTACACCGACAGCCACCAGCAAAACCTTTCCGAGCTCGCCAATTCCAAACCAAAGAACGACCAACGGCACCATCGCGATCGGTGGTATCGGGCGGACAAGTTGAAAAAGGCTGCCAAAAACGGCGTCAGCCCATTTTCTGGTCCCGGTAAGAATGCCAAAAAACACTCCGATGAGCGCACCTAAAAGGTAGCCAATGCCCACTCTGCGCAGGCTCGCCACAACGTCGGCAAGTAAATCTCCGGAACGGATATCTGTTCCCAACGTATCAAAGACTCGGGAGGGCGGTGGAAAGAGACGCGCTTCCCATTGAATTAGATTCCATAAAGCCTGCCACAACAAAACGGTTGCTGCAGCGACAGTAACCCTTAAAAGAATCGTTCTAGAACGCTGCGTCACGGCTGAGGGTGCGCGCGCCCATAACGTTTAAGTCGGGCAGTCATGCTCCAGCTATAGTCAGCCCACGGCATCGCACTAATCTCGTCTCTCCGCGAGCGAATAATGCCTTGCAACCGATCCAAACTCGCCTCGGCGTCTGCACCGATTGTCATACCGAAGTAACCGATGCGATCGTAATGCATTTCAGCCAAAGCATCTTCCCAGTGTTTCCAATTGGGGACCCATTGAAACATCTTAAGGTATTCATCCAGCTTTAGGTGGGGCGTGTCATAGATTCCCCGGAATTTAGCGTCTGGAAAGACTCTCGAAACGCGCGATCCGCACGAATTGCCAAGGCTCATCGCCATCGCATAGAGCCGCCCGCCGGGCAAAATGTGATTCCGCCACCCGAGCGCAACGCGTTCCAGTACTGCGGTTCCGAATGGACCACCATCCGAGTGAAGAAAGTATCGCGCTTCACCGGGAACGGGAACAAACGGCGGATTGCTGACGATAATGTCGAACCGTTCACCATTGAGGTTTTCAAAGACGTCGCTATTTACATACTCGACCTTGCCGGCTAAGCCGTTCAATTCTGCATTGAACGCAAAACAATCACCAACCCGCGGGCTAATATCCGTGGCGATTACTCTCTCAGCGCCTTCAGCTGCCAATTTTAGAGCTGCAACTCCCGCCCCTGTTCCGATCTCTAACACGCGCTCTCCGCGTTTCGCTTCGACCCAATGAGCTAGGAGAAGAGACTCATCGTCATAAAGCGGAAATACGCGCTCCCAAAGCTCCGAAGAGGGTGAGTCGCACTTAAGGAATAAATCGTTAAACGCGACGATGGGTGTGAAAGCTCGGGCTTCACCGGAAGACGCTTCAATAAGTCCAAGTTCGATAAGCGGAGACATGTCTCCTCGAAAGTCTCGGAGCGGGCGCAATGAACCCGAAAACAGACTGTGAAATTGAGAACCACCTAGAGCGAGGCAGTCGCAAAGTGTCCGTTGTGAAGCGGTGTACGCGGAGTCCCTGTGAGCAGTAGTCAATTCAGTCATGGTTTGATTGAGACGCGATCACTCGCCACTTCATTCAGCGGTCCAGGCCATAAGAATTCACGAAAAGATATGTTCGTGGGGAGCGATGGATCACCGGAACATGCCCAGGAGGCTTCCTTTTCAAGCAACGTGACGAACTCAGAGTTGAGTCCGACGCGAAATTGAAAGTTCTTCCAGATTGCATCCACTTCGGCGGGGGCTAGCTGCGTAAATGCCGCCACTTTTTTTGCTGCGTCCTGTTTGTTAGTCGCAGCGTGTTCCTCTGCCTTCAGAAGTGCGCGTAGCAATCGTCTGCACGGTTCAGCGTTCTTTTGCGCATAATCCCTGCGAGCAACAATTTGGAAAGTTTCTGTGTAGACATTACTGGTGGGAAAAACATCTGAATTATTCTTCAAAATTTGCCGAGCTTGTAAAGGATATGGTTCCCAGATGAAGAATGCGCTGATGTCACCTCTAACCAAGGTATTCACCATTTCCGCGGGGTTCATGGAAAGGGCCGTCACTTCATTGCGTCGGATACCATGATGGCTGAGAAAAGCATCCATGAAGTACTCGGCGCTGGTGCCGAAAGCAGTCGCGATTTTTTTGCCCTTGAGATCTGCCGGATTGATAATCCCGCGATCCCGGCGATAGCAGACTTTGCAGTCATCAGGCGAAGAAGCAATCGTCGCAAGTATGGCTGGAGAAAACCCAGCCAGTCCTGCTCGCATGATGGGTGTTTCAGCCGCTGTCGCGAAGTCAGCGCCGCCTCCGAGAACTGCATCGAGCGACGCCTTTCCAGTTGGAAAGGAAATCAGGTCCACGTCCAACCCAACTTTCTCCCAGTAGCCGCTTTTCTCAGCGATAATTGGCAAAGCTCCCAGCGGTACCGGATTTATTGCTAATCGCACTTTTAGAATTGGTCCCGTAGCGACCGCGTCCTTGGTTTGCAGTAAAAGCGGGATCCAAATCGCAAGAACAGCCACGACTAAAGCAATAAGTCCTACGACGACACCCGTCCATTGCCCTAAACCGGAATGGATTTCGCACCAGCGCAGCGCCCTTAGCAGAATAGATTGTTTTTCTCGAAGTTGTTGCGGAGAGATGTATTTGGCATCCGGAAAGAGACGAACCATCAACGAAGGAAGATCAAGGGGCTTAGTATTGACGTCCATTGCCCATCTTTCGGCGGTGCTCTTGTCTGCCGGCTCAAGCGAACCTCCTGAGCCGGAAAATACCACAATCTTAGAACGAGCTAGATGACCCGCGGAACGCAGTCGACCGACCAACTGGATGCCCGTATCGAGTTCATTAAGCTCATTATCAATCAGCAACAGATCGATGTCTCGACCGCTCTTTAAATCGACCTCTGCTTCAGCCCAACGATGGTAGGGAGTGCTATTAAAGTTCCATCGCAAAAGTTGGTCTGAGCGGCCACGCGCGATGGAACGGTTGTCGTCTATCACGACCGCGTTCAGTTGTTTTTCTCTTTTCATAAGCCAGGATTAACTATGCGATGTTTCGTCACTGCTCTAGATCGGGATTTAGGAGATTGAACTGGACTAGTACGGCGCATTCGTTCCGTCTCTCATCGTTAGTCCACGGTATTGCCACCGCGGCATCATGGGCACGGCAGAACAGCCGAACGAAATACCAGCCGAAACCAGATTTGCCGCTCCTTTTGTCGGTATTGGTCCCGGGCTCGCGAGATACTTGAGAGCCCTGCAGCAAGGCGTCACGGGTGCTCTTCGTCATTCCAGGGCCATTATCTACAAATTGGAGCTCCACGATTTCCGTCTCGGCAGAGTATTCGATCGCGAGTTTGATGAAACCATTGGAGGTGCCTCGGAGAGCTCTAATCGAGTTGCCCATTAAGTGGCGGAGCAGGAAGGCGAATGACTGCTCATGAATTCTAAAGCTGTTGGGAACGGCTGAAACCGACGGTGCAGGCGATCGCCTCTTAATATTTTCGCAATGGTCCGGGTCAACTTCCAAAAATTCGGCCCAGGAGTCGCGCCAAACTTGGTCGACAAAGGTATAAAAATTGGCGACTTGCACGCGGTTCAGCGGCGCTTCGCCGCTTAAGTATTTGTGATATTCATCTACGATCGAACATACGGCACCGATGTCTCTGATGATATGGCCGCATTTAGTTTCGGTCGCAGTCGAAATCGCAGCATCATTTTGAATTAAAGTAGACAGAGCCTCGCTCCTGCCTCGCAAGTTGTGAGTGATGAAAGCGGTGAGAGGTTGCACTTTTTCTGCAAATGCTGCTCGTGCGAGAGCGGCGTCATATCTCCGTTGCGCACCAAGTGCGATTCCCACGGCAGTTCCCAAGCGCTGGACCAATTCGAAGATGTGCCGTCTCATCTCCGGTTGGAGTTGTTTTGAGAGTGTGATAGATAATATGAGATCAGCGCGTAGAAGCGGCGTGCCGTTGGCGTTGCTTGTTTGCCTTAGGAGCACAGGAATTAGATACGCATGTCGTAGATCGCCGTTGTTAACCCGAAACATTCTCGAAACGCGATTTAGTTGTGCTTCACGTTCATCTCTCCGTGAACCGCTCGCGGCAATATACCGGGACCACATATTAGACTCGGCGAAGTTCTCGAGATAGAGGGAGGCCCCTGTTTCCATCACCCATCCACTGAGAGCGTCACCAGGACCGTAACAGAAGGAAGAAAAGGCTCGAAGGGTATCCATATCCTCAGTCGAGCGTACGATTTCCTTGACCTGGCTAGCCGTTAGGTAGAAATGGACCGCATCCCGCTCTAGGTGACGAACCGAAAACACACACGAAACGCCGCTTGCATTAACATTAAGATCTTGCTTCAGTTCCTCCGTTATCCGTTGGCGAAGCGGTTCGAGAATGCTATCCAAGGGCAGAAACTGTTCCTCGTATTTTTTGACAAAATTGATTGGGTCAGGCCCGGCAATAGGGGGTATTAGTGCCGAGAGTTTAACTGAAGGCTCGTCATGAGATGGGCGGGCAAGATCCAACAGTGATCCCATGAGCCGCCAGAACTCGAGCGAAGTTTCGGAGTTTTGTTGCTCGAAGATCTTTAATCTCTCGTTTTCAGCTTTTCCGGCTAATAGCCACATTGTCCACTGGGCGCGGTTTCCCAATCCGCTCGCGGCAACCAAGATTCGACACTCGCTGAGATTGTCATTGCCTCCAATCTCTTCGAGGTCTTTTCTGCTAAATGAAAGATGCTCGACGCGGCATGTCGGAGAATCGCTTTGGGGTAAACTTCCCCCAAGCTTCTGCGTTAGCTTCGTCATCTCCTTGATCGCGACTGAACGATGAACACAAAGCCCGTTTTGAAAGATGATAACCGCGGGAGCCCCAAAGAAAAACCGAAGTTCTTCTCCGATCATGAACGCTGCGTGAACCTGTCCGTCCGGATGATGCTCAATCTTTTCACGCAATCTATAATACAATTGCGTGAAGATTGCCGTTTTCTCTATCTCGGTCTGCTTTAATCGAGTGATATCCCGTCTGCGCCGCCCGCCTGTTCGTGTTATTGTCTGAGCGGCCCGGATGGCTGCCGAGAGTAAATCGCTCCAACGTACAGGCTGAAATAGGGGGACGTTCATAGTTTCGGCTACTGTGTGGCGTTCTACGAGGAATCTTTGGTCTTCCGTCGCCAGATCACGACGCGGCTCATTCTGTGTTCAATTTCCTAAGGTTTCCAAGAGAAAAATTCGTCTCATCATTGTCGAAACGGAAAGTGATAACATCGCCATCATCTTCCCAATACAGCGTGTCGGACTTGAATCAGGAAATATCGTTGGAGAGGTTCGCTCCGCCTTTATGCTCGCCACGAAGAGGAACCAGCGTTCGCAGCACGCCCGGTCCTCCAGGGCGAACCCGCTTCTTCAACGGATCAGAAGTCAGAGCTTCGTCACGGCAGATCCGTCCTTCGTATCGGAAAAGATCTTCAGGTGGCTGCGGTCAGCGATAGATTAATCCTCGACGTGTTTCGCCGAATGGTTCAATTCGGAGGACGGCTGAAAGCGAGGAGGATGGAGGATATAGGCTGGAAGATGGCGTCTTGAACGCAGACCGGAGACGGGAACCAGAGCAAGACATCTAATGTAACGATTCTGTGACGAACTCATTTCGAGCTGGCCAAATCGAAAGTTGATAGTCGAAAGTTGAGGGGTTGAGAGAAGTGATCGGTGGCCGATTCGCGGAATTGGTCGGGCCGAAGTCGGCTAGTGCCGTCGATTGGGGTTTAGAGAATGTCCCTGAGCATTGTTTTCATCTGTCTCCCGCCTCCGCACGAGGCTACGGCGGCAGGTCCGCCTTCGAGGCTACTCCGAAAAGTGTTCGCGAGCGGGCGGCCCGGCGCCTCAGTTCTCGGTGATGGTGATGCGGAGGTTATCGAGGTAATAGGCGCGATAGCTTTCCGAGGTGCCCCAGATTCCGATGTCGATGTAGAGGGTGCCGTCGGCGGCGGCGAGGAGGTTGAGGTCGTAGCTTTTCTCCAGCCATTTGAAGCCGGAGTGGTTCACGGAAGCAAAGTAGAAGGTAGAAAGTAGAAAGTAGACGCGGCAGGGTCGAAAGAGAGCCGTAATCCGAACTTACAGGGAAGGTCTTGTCTGCCGAAACGAATCAACTTTTGCGTGCGTTGGGCCTCCTTTGGGGCAGGCTCGGATCGGCGCGCTTTTATGTCGCGGCGGCTCTCGGCATCGTTCTCGCGCTCGCCGCTGTGGGCTTCTGGCATGTAATCGCTCCGCCAAATCAGGGGACGAGCGTAATCGCGGTCGCATCGCCGTCGACCACGCCGGCCTCGAACAACAAAGCCGTCGCCCGCGTGTCGCCTGGCATCCAATTAACCTCGCCGTCTGCGACTCCTGCTGCTGGCGAACTGGAGCGATCGATCGCCATCACCGACGTTACCGAGACCGAGAAGAGGGGACTTCGGGGCGAGACGTTCATTGTCGCCACCATCGGAATGACGGCCCGGACAACGGCCGACAAGGACAACATCGAGATCCGCGTGTTGTTCTTCGATCTCGATCGCAATAACGAGATGCGGCCGACGGATGCGCAGGTGACTTATCAATGGCTCACTCCGATCCGGGATTGGGCCGATCCAGCGCCGAAATATTTGGCGGCGACTTATCTTCAGCGGCGGCCATTTCGCCGCTCACCGGAGCAACTCCGCTATGGGGGTTTCGTCGTCCGCATCTATTGCGATGGAAAATTGCAGGACGAACGGTCGAAGCCCGAAGCGTTGATTGCCGCTCTGCGAAGCAACGCGGCGCCGCCAGCCACGGCGGATGCGACGACACCGGTGTCGCCTCCGTCTATATTACGCCGTAGTCCCGATCTGCGGGACGAAGACAGATCGCCGACACCTTCGATGTCACCATCTCCAGAACCACCTACGTCGCGCTCGCCTGCTCGCGAAGACTTTCGGAGTAGTCCTGACGAAGGCGGACCGCTGCCGTACGGGAAACCGATCCCGGGCAAGCCCGGGTTCGTTCAGAGTCCCTACGATCCGAAGTTCATCATCGATGTTCGCGGCTTTCCGCCCGGGACGCTGGTGAACGATCCGAATACGAACAAGCCGTTTCGCATCCCGTAGGAGAGGAAAAGTAGAAAGTAGAAGGAGAAAACGAGCGGCTCCACATGAGCATGCGCGTTGGCAAGAACGGCGGAGCTGTGTCGAAGCTACTGCGAGATTATGCGAGAGCTGGCGGCGTCGTGGGAGAGGGCGCGAGCGGCGGTTGGAAGACGAGCATCTGGGAGGCGTCGTCGAGGGCTTTTTCGAGAAGCTCGAGATCGACGGGTTTGGCGAGAACTGCGATCGCGCCAGAATCCTCCGGATGTTCGGTGGGCGACCAGGCGGAGACGAGGATAACGCGGGCGGCGGGGTCCTTGGAGACGATGTTGCGGCAGGCGGTGGCGCCGTTCAGCTTCGCCATCCAATAGTCCATCAGGACAACGTCGGGCTTGTAGCGATCGTAGGCCTGAATGGCTTCGAGGCCGGAGCCAACCACTTCTACGACTTCGTGTTGGCAATGCGAAACGAGCGCCGCCAACGTTGTTCCCACACTTCTTTGGTCGTCAGCGATGAGTATGCGCATACGGGATTTACAGAACTTTCCATGCCAAACGCGGAGGCGCGTTTTCGCTGACATGCTCGAGAAATTTTCGCGTTGGCACGAAGGAGAAAGCTTTGGAGAGTCTAATGCTTTCCAAAGTAAGAATGGAGCAAGCAGGGCGAGCGACAAAGACGGTGCCAGCCGCGAGGGTAGCGGCCGTAACGCAGCCGCAGGCGAGGCCGGGCTTTCAAAGCGAAACGGGAGTTGAGCGAATCAATTAAGAAGGAAGAATTAAGAAGTGAATCCAGACCTGCTGAACATCTCCGATTACGGGCGCGCTGCCCGCGGGAAGCTGCCGAAGGATGTAATCGGGTATTACGAAGGCGGCGCGCTCGATGAGATCACGCTACGGGAAAACACGGCGGGATGGGAGCGGCTCAAACTTTACTACAAAGTGCTGGCGGGAGTCGGCCCGCGCGAACTCGGCACGACGGTTCTCGGACAACCCATCTCGATGCCGATCTGCGTAGCGCCAACGGCGTTTCACAGACTGGCGTGCGAAGAAGGAGAAGTCGCGGCGGCAGAAGCGGCGAAGGCGGCGGGGACCTTGTTTATTCTGAGTTCGCTGTCGAACACGGCGATGGAGAAGGTGTTCGCGCAAGCAGCGAGTCCGAAATGGTTTCAGCTCTATATATATAAGGACAGAGGGATCACGAAGGAGCTCGTGCAGCGGGCGGAGGCGGCGGGAGCGGAGGCGATCGTGCTAACGGTGGATGCGCCGGGATTAGGCACCCGGGAGCGGGATGTGCGCAATAATTTTCAGTTACCGGAGGAACTGAACGTCGAGAACCTGGCGCCCTTAGGGAAGGGGAAGTTTCCCAAGGTGAGCGGCTCAGGGCTGGCGGCGTACGTCCGGGACAATTTTAAATCGGACCTTGGGTTCGATGATCTGGATTGGTTGTGCGGCTGCACGCGGTTGCCCGTGGTGGTGAAAGGGGTATGTCGCGGCGATGATGCGCGACGCGCGGTGGAGCATGGAGCGAAAGCGGTAGTGGTGTCGAATCACGGCGGGCGACAGCTCGATACGGCGCCGGGCCCTTGTGAGGTGCTGCCCCAGGTGGTCGATGCGGTGGCAGATAGTTGCGAGATCTATGGAGACGGCGGGATTCGGCGCGGGAGCGATGTGCTGAAGGCAATCGCGCTCGGGGCGCGAGCGGTGCTGGTGGGCCGACCGATTCTTTGGGGATTGGCAGTGAATGGAGAAGAAGGCGCCAGGCATGTTCTCGAAATTCTCAAGCGCGAATTGGACGAAGCGATGCTTCTCTGCGGATGCACGCGGCTCAAGGACATCGGGAGATGGGTCTTGGAGGCGAAGTAAGAATTAAGAATTAAGAAGGTGGAAGTACGAACCGAGGTTGGGATTACACCTCTAAGAAAATGTCGGCAAACGCACAGGCGTTCGGCAACTCATCGAACCAAGCGAAGCTTTCCTGAACGAGGGTAACGCGCAATCGATATTCTCCGGGCTCCGGGGGCGCGGCGATTTTCAGCTCGTAGGTCTGTGAACCGCCCGGCTCGATTGAGGGAACTAGCGGGGTTCTGACACCCTCGAAGACCGTGATATTTCCGCGGAGGTCGAACCAATGATAGCTCAGATGAATTCGCGCAGGGCGAGAACATCCGAGCCGCTCCGAGGTAGGATTAGTTACGAGACAACGCACCCACAGGTAGCCATTCAGCATGGGCGCGGAGACTTTTGCATCGGTGAGCGCAATCTGCGCGGCAGTCGCAGCGCTGAGCGGATCCATCCTGGGTGCGTTTCGCCAGTCAAACAATTCGAACTCAAAGCTTGTCATTCTTTCGAGCATTGCCTGGTGGTAAGAGGCGTCCTCGATTGCACCTGTCGATCGCGGAAGCGCCATGACCTTCTCGTAGAGCGACAGGTATTCCTGAATCAGACGCCTGGCCGCCGCGTGGGAGCGGATGTAATCGCTCACCCGGCGGGCGTCGGCGGGATCATACCGATCGAGCTCGCTCAGAATCCGGGCAGGCGCGATGGGTAGCTTCAAAGTACGCATTCCAAAGTTCCAATTTTGCAGTGCCCTCACTTCGGCCGAGCTCACCATTGGCCCTACGCCGAATTCGTCGCAAAGAATTACGGCATTCCCAACGGCCATCGCCTCCAGGGCACAGCGTGCCTTGGCGAACACGATATCGTATGAAGGCAGAACATTCTCAGGATGATCGACGAGGTTACCGACGCGAGTCCCAATCACGTCCAACGGCAAATCAATTTGCTGGCAAGCCGCGCGGATGGCCGGCAGGAAATTGTGATCGGTGGCGTAGTTGCTGAAAACGAGCGCGCGCCGGGGACGCTCAGGAAGAGGAGGGCGTTGCGCAAACCGTACGGTATCGACGGAATTAAAAATAACGGTGACCTTTTGCGCCGGCACCGCATAATCCGCGACCAACCGTTCCAAACAAAAATGGTCGACGGCAACGTAATGCTGAATGCGATCGCTAAGTGGTGGAACAGCCGGCCAGGCAAGTCCAGCGTGACAGACGAAAATGCCGCGCGCCTCGGGAAACGCCGTCAGGGCCGGGATAATTTCCAGGTGCTGGTTGCCGTGAATAATCTCGGGCGGCAAAGGAACATCTTCCAGGCGATGGACGACGGGGATTCCATGCGAACGAATCTCGTCGGACACGGTCCCCGGCCGGGGAGTGTAAATCATCGGTTGTTGACCCATGGCGGCAAGACCGAGAGCCAAATCGCGCGTCACCACCTCGGCGCCGAAGCGCGTATTGAGCATGTCATTGGTGATGAGAATCCGTCGACCGCTCATTAAGGATTCCACTCCAGCGCGAATTCCACTTTAGCCAAATTCAAGCAGGCAAATCGAGCTCGCGCCACAAAGCCTGCATCAAGGGCAATACATTTTCTCGAGAGCGAATCACCTGATCGTAGTGGCCTTCTTTTACCCTGTTTTCGCCATGGGTCTCGTAAAACGGCCGGTCGGCACAGGCAGTTAAGAAATGCGCGGTAACCGGACGGAGAAGCTCCGTAGCGAAAAGTTGAAGGCCAAACTGGGAAATGGCCGCGTCGACTTCCTCTTTCAACTCAGGATAATTTTCCGCCGCGATTCGTTTGCGAGCCAGCGCTGCATCATCGAGTTGGAGCCGAATGCATTGATCTCGAATTTCGGCCGGAGCCGCATCGGGCGGACCTACTAGGGTGAAATCGAAATTTGCAATCTTCCGGCCAGTTTCGCGGGCAGCTCGCAGAACAGCGGCATCTGTCAGGTATCTGCAGAGGTCGTGGGTTGGATTAAAACCTTCCATCGCGTCCGCTACCACAATCTCAATGTCATTTGTGGCGATAGTCTGAGCCAATTCTTTGGTGACGCCAATGAGCGCATCAAGATTTCCGGAAAGCAAAATTTCGTAAGCCTGTGCGTCCGTCCAACGGCCGAAAATTGTTGCCGGTTTCGCACCGGCGCGGTGCAGAACATTGAGGGTCGAGGCCAACCGCGATTGTTGTCCACGCCCGGAACCATCCGTCAGGACAACGGTGAGCGGATGAACTGTCTCGACCCAATGATGGATTCGGAGCTCGTGACCGGGATGCCCGATGATCAAGGCGGCATTTCCCTTCGGCAACGTTTTTGGTGGGATTGGGTTCGCCACGCCGAATTGTAGCCGCCAGCCGATTAACGACCATTGTTTTCGTCGAAATGGCTCGCACCGCCGCGTCGCTGGATTGAGATGACAGCTGGTTGGCGTTTTGGTAGAGGAAAGATCATGAAAAAGTTAATTCCGGTAGTTCTGGGTGTTTGGGTGATCGCGCTCGTCGGTTGCATGACGACGACCGAGACAACAACGACGACGACGACGCAGCGTCAGCCGAATGCCCGTATGGACCCGACGATTGATAATACGCGAACCACGAACCCGATAAATATGGGACCGCGGTGATGGGGAAAGGAGAAAGTCTAAAGTAGAAAACGGCGCAGCAGTGAAAAACCGCATGCGTCATTACCGAAGCGAAGATGCTTGATTCGCGGAGCGAATTTCAGCGCTCGGTCTTTACGAGCGGCCGCGGGCATTCCTATTTTGCGCAGACGCCGGGGCTACCGCTCTCGCTCAAGAGCATGTTCAACGGGCGGGCGCTGTATCGGATCGAGCGCGGGGAGTTTTCCGTCGATGACAGCGGTTACCTGATCCTGAACAATCGCCAGCCCTACTCGATCGAAATCGCGTCGCCAACGGCGGTGGAGACGTTCGTGCTCTGGTTTCCGGATGGCTGGGCGGAAGAAGTGCTGGCGAGTCTGACGCGGCCTAACGAGCGCCTGCTCGACACGCCGGGCCTCACCTCGTCCGCCGCGACCTTTTTCGAACGCTACACGCGGCACGACGAGACCGTTTCGCCCAGAATCCGGGAACTGCGCGCCGCCTTCAAAGCCAAGCACGCTATCGACGACACGTGGCTGGAGGAAAAACTGCGGGGCTTGCTCGCGGCGATGCTGAAGGTGCAGGACGCGGTGAAGCAGCAGACCAACGAATTGCCCGCGGTGCGCGCGTCCACCCGCGAAGAACTTTGGTGGCGCGTGAATCGGGCCCGCGATTTTCTTCATGCGCATCTCGGATCGCGGATTCGGTTAGCGGAAGTAGCGGCCGCGGCCTGCCTATCGCCATTTCATCTCCTGAGGACTTTCCAGGCGGCGTTTCGGCAAACTCCGCACGAGTATTTGAATCAATGCCGGCTGGAGCGGGCGAAATTCCTCCTCGAGAAAACGCGGATTCCGGTGACGGCGATTTGTCTGGATTGCGGATTCACGAGCCTGGGCTCATTCAGCGCGTTGTTTCATAAGAGCTGCGGGATGTCGCCGCGAAAATGGCGGACGATTCCGGGTGCGGTGGCCGAAGAAAATAGCAAGATTCGAGAAGTATATCTGACCGACCCCGAATAGGGTTGGGTCATGAATACATCCGTCAGTCGCAAGAGATTTCTGCTCGGCAGCGGCGTCGCCGCGCTCGGAACTTTGTTAGGCCGCGGGCTGTTCGCACAACCGGGCGTGAGCTCGCCTGCGCCCACAGCAAGTCCGGACTCGAAGAACGTCCCGGATTTTCCGGAACATGATCCGCAAATCGATCGAGCGCGCGTGAAACGGTTCGTGATTGCGGGTCACTTCAATCTCGAAGCGGTGAAAGAAATGCTCGGGGCCGATCCGACGCTGATCAACGGGGCGATCGATTGGGGCAACGGCGATTTCGAGACGGCGCTGGGCGGCGCGTCGCACATGGGCCGGCGCGACATCGCGGAGTTTCTCCTCGAACACAACGCACGGATGGACGTCTTCGCCGCGACGATGCTCGGGAAGCTCGATATCGTGAAGGCGGCGATCGCGGCGTTTCCGAACGTCGTGCACGTGCCGGGACCGCATAAGATCCCGCTGATCGCACACGCGGAGAAGGGCGGGGAGCAGGCGAAGGCGGTGGTGGAATTTTTGCGACCTTTGGTCGCAAGAAAGTAAGAATTAAGAAGGAAGAATTAAGAAAAAGGATATGAAAGACATTTCGTTAGGCAGAATCGGGCAGATTTCCGTGACAGTGCACGATTTGGAACGGGCGACGGCGTTCTATAAGGAAAAGCTCGGAATGAAGTTTCTGTTCAGCGTCCCGCCGAAGATGGCATTCTTCGATTGCGATGGAATTCGGCTGATGCTCGGAATTCCGGAACGGCCGGACCTGGATCATCCGAGCTCGATTCTTTATTTCAAGGTCGAGGACATCGACGCGGCCCACGAAACGCTCGTGAAACGCGGCGTCCATTTTGAAACGAAGCCGATGCTTATCGCGCCGATGGCAACGTACGATCTGTGGCTGGCCGAATTTCGCGATTCGGAGAACAACGTTCTCGCGTTGATGTGCGAGAAGGCAAAGGGAAAGTGACAAGTGACGTGTGACAAGTGACGCGATGTAGAGTCACTTTCCGTTCGCCAGCTTTTGGAAGCGCGGATCATTGCGGATCGGATCCCAGCTTGGGTCCAGACGGAGGTAGGCCGGAGTGATTGCTTCCACGGCGGGAACTTTCAAGGCCTGTTCGAGCAACGGAATGGCGCGATCGAAGTCACGAAAGATCACATAGGCACGCGCAACGGCTTCTTGTTCACGTGGAAATTGCCACGCATCATTGCGGGTCGTTTCTAAAAGAGAATCGGCGATGGTTTGCGCTTGCTCGCGATGGCCGAGGTTCGCCTCGACCCCGAGCAGGACATCGCGAAGCAACACTCCATCGTCTCCGGCGGCACGAAGCTGGTTGAGTTCCGTTTCGGCCTGCGCGAACAACGGTTCGGCCCCGGCGCGGTCGTTTTTTGCCACGTGTAGATACGCGAGAGTGACGCGACCGATGGCCCGGAACAGCGGCGGCTGCTGCGCGTCGGCCACCACGGGCGCCACCATTTTCTCCACGTCTTCGAAGCGCCGCTGAAAGATAAGAAGCACCACCTGAAACCCGAAGCCGCGTTCGCCCGTCCCAAACTTCAGAGGCTCGACGATTTTCCGAGATGTCTCCAGATCGCCCTGGGCGAGATAAGTCTCGGCGCGTTCGGCAATGACCTGCTGGTCGCTCGGCGCGATGGCGAGAGCGTGATCAAACATGGTGCGGGCTTCATCGAAGCGGCGGAGACCGCGACAGCCGCGCCCAATATTCACCCAGATATCTTCATTCAACGGATCGAGCCGGGCGGCTTCGTGTTGGACGGCGATCGATTCATCGAGAAGACCCTTTCGTCGTTTAACGTTGCCAATTCCGAGGAGAACATTGGCGTTATTCGGCGCCCGCTCACGGGACTTCTCGAGCTGGGTTAATGCGGCATCATAATCATGCAGGCAATAGTAATTGAAGACGCCAAGTGCGCCGGCGGCTTCGGCGGAGTCCGGCGCAAGTCGGATCGCCGTTTCGGTTGCGGTGCGGGCGCGGGCCAGCTGCGCTTCGCTATGATCCGGGTAAAAGTATTTTTGGGATTCTGCGAACCCGAGCGAGCACCAGGCTTCAGCGTAATTCGGATCGAGCTCGACCGCGCGGCGTGAAAACTTGATCGATTCCTCCAAGTCGGCGACCCCTTGCCGATTCAGCAGGGAGAGAGCGTGCAGAAACGCGTCATACGCCTCCGCGTTGACCGTACCGCGCACGGCGATTTCCTTTTTCTCGCGACCGGTCAGTTTTGCTTCGAGCGAGGTCGCGATCTTCTGGGCAAGATCGGTCTCGACCTGAAAGACGTCGATCAATTTGCGATCGTAGGTTTCCGCCCAGAGATGCGAATCGTTCAACGCGTTGATCAACTGGACGCTGATCCGCACCTGATCGTTCGCTTTCTGGACGCTGCCTTCGAGAATGTTGGCGACGCCGAGCTGCTTCGCGATCTCACGCAGGTCGTTAGGCGTGCTCTTGAAGCGCTGGGTCGACGTGCGGGAGATCACTTTCAAATCCGCGATCTTCGAGAGCCGGGTGAGGATTTCGTCCTGGATGCCTTCGGCGAAATAGGCGTTCGCTTTGTCTTCGCTCAGGTTTTCGAATGGCAGAACCGCGATCGATTTCACCGAAACGCCAGACTGCTCCTTCGTGCCAGCGCTCGTCGGTTTAGCGCGGAAAACCTGATAGCCGAGGAGCGCAGCCGCACAGATCGCGAGAACGAGGATGAGCGCCGCGAATTTCCGCCGACTCCATTGCGGGATTTTTTCGTCCGGCCGGACGTCTTCGGTTCGCTTCATTCCTTCCGGCGTCATTTCGAACGCCCACGCAATGACGAGCGCGATAACCAAACCGGCCGCGACGATGACCACAAAAACTTTCATCACCCACTGCGGTGCTTCGAAAGTCGGAAAGAGAATCGAAGCCGCCTGAATGAGCAGCCATGCGATCACCGCATAAGCGACCGCGACCTTGTAAACGTTTCGCCGCTTCAGCTCGGCGAAGAATTTTCCTGGGTTCACTTAGAAGGAGTGATTCCGAGCGCTTTCTCGATCGCGGCTGGGTCGTAAACGTTTCCGGCCTTGATGACAGTCGTAGTCTTGTCGAGGTCGCGGATGTTTTTCGTTGGATCGCCGTCGACCAAGATCATGTCGGCGAGTTTGCCGGCGGCGATCACGCCGCGATCCTTGTTCGCGCCCATGACTTCGGCGGAAGTCAGCGTAGCCATGCGCAAGGCCTCCGCGGCGGGAATACCGGCGCGGACGTAAAGCTCCAGCTCGTGATGAAGCATGTAACCGGCGAGCGCATCCGTGCCGGGAATGATTGTGACGCCGGCATCGTGCAGCGCCTTAAGCAGCCGCAGCATTGCGGGGAACGCTTCGCGATACGCGTCCTTCTTATCCGCCGGGACTTCGAGCGCGCCGCTGCGCATGTTGCGGCGAACCTGGGGCGGAAATCGCGGGATAATGTCTTCGAGGCCCGGCGTGATCGCGGTCGGATCGCCACAGAAAAGTCCCTCGAAGGCGACCATCGTCGGATCGAGCACGGTGTGATGTTGCTTGAGGAAATTGATGAACTCGCGGACTTCGGGTTTGTCCGGCGTGAATTCGCGAGCGCGCTCTGCGACCTTGATGAACCGATCGCGGTTCCGTGTTTCCTTCACTTCGGGAAATAGAAAGTTCAGCTCGATGAAATTGATGTGCTGGATTTCGTCGGCACCGTTTTCGACAAATTGTTTCGCGGACATGAAGGCCGGCACGTGGCCGCTGACGCGCAATCCGCGGGCGTGCGCGCGATCGGCAATCACGGGGACGAGCTCAGGTTTTACCGAGGAATAAATTTTGATCTGGACGTAGCCGTGGTCCGCGTACCAATCGACGTCCTTGAATGCCTGCTCGACGGTATCGACGCGCATGGTGGTAGGGCCGGCCAGCTCTCCAGTTCCGTCGATGATTCCAGCCTTCAGCACCCGAGGCCCGAGCTCGCGGCCCTCATCGAAGCGCACGACGCGGAGCGGGAAGCTGTCGAGATCATTCGCCATGTCGCGGGCGCTGGTCACGCCGTTGGCCAGGTCGAGTGCGCCGTCGACATCGCCGAAATGCTGATGGTTGTCCCACAATCCAGGCATGAGAAAACGGCCGTAGCCGTCAATGACTTCGGCGCTCTCGGACGGTTTCAGATCCTTGTCCTGCCCGACGCGAACGATGCGATCTCCGGCGATGACCACGGTGGTGGCGTCGGTTACGCTGAGATCGCGTGGATCGAACAGCCGGGCATTGCGGATGACCAATTCGCCGCCCGGCTTGTGGGCAAGCGCGCGCGCGATGCCTTGCGACCAAGTGGCGTCCGTTGTTTCCTGCGTCGCGCGCAATTGCGGAATTGAAGCTTCTGTTCCACTCGGGACAACGGAGAACCAGCCGGATACCGAGAACGGTGTGCCGTCCGAGGCGAGCCAAATTGATTGCGGCGAGAAGCCGAGTCCGGTGATGCGATACTCAGTTAGTTCGCCTTTCGCGGTCTTCAATTTGCCGGCGGTTTCGATGCTCGCCTCGCCCGCGGGCAGCAGCCGGAGTTTGTGATTGGGTGCTTTCCAGAGGGCGCGTGCCAGCACACCGAAGAATTCCGGCGGCGCGCTCATCGGCAGATAAAACATTTCGCCCGTCACCGCTTGCTCGCCCTCTTCGCTACGATTTTTCCAGCTCGCCCGACCGTTCTTGATTTCGAACCGCTCTTCGACCGGCGCCTTCATATAATCGTTCCCGCTGCCCTGGTATTCGGTCGGGACGCCGGCCGCATCCAGCTTCCACGTCGCAGTGATGTGATCGCCGCGTCCGCGATCGTTGTAGGAATATTCGACGCGAAACATACCAGCCGGCTCTTCTTTGACGGTCTGGTTCCCGGCGGGATTACCCTGAATGAGAATCTTGTCTGTGCGCTCGGCCGCCGATGCCTTGATGATCGCGACGGCCAAAATAAAAAATGAAATGAATTTGTTCATGATGTTTTATCGACTGTGCAGAAGTCTTTCCACAAGCGTGTCGAAACGCGCATCGCCGTGCAGATCCTCGAGAAGCGGATCGAACTTGATAGTGAGGATTTCCGGCGCGTGTTGATCGAAGGCTTTTTGCAACGCGGCGATCGCGCCGTCCTTGTCGCCTAACGACAGGCGAATCACTGCGATCGTCCATCCGCTTACGAACTTTGTCCGGCCCTGTTCTTCGAGGTCGATCAAAATGCGTTGGGCTTCATCGCGCAGTCCGGACCGCGCACAAGCCTGCGCCAGGAGCGAGCGCACATACGGGTCATCGGTCGAAGCGGCGGCCGTTCGATATTCCACGACTGCTTCAGTGAGCTGGCCTTTGAATTGCAATCCCTGGGCCAGATACCCGCGAACGACATGAAAGTTTGGATCGATCTCAAGCGTCTTTCGGCTCTGTGCGATCGCCTCGTCGAAGCGATGCGCGTTCAGGTAATTGAAAGCGAGATCGGAGTTGACGATGAGCGAGAGGGGATCGAGCGCGATGGCGTGTTTGTCGCTGGCGATCGCGTCGTCGAATTGGCCGAGCGCGCTGAGCGGCGTCGTTTTCCATTGATGAGCGGTCGCGTAGTTGGGATCGAGCGCGATGGCGCGATCAAACTCTGCGATCGCCCGCGCGAAATCGTGGTCGAGATTTGTGTAGACGGCCCCAAGGGTTGCGTGCGGCGCGCCCAGTGATGGCTCGAGACTGAGCGCTTTCAACGCCATCTCTTTCGCCTTTGGATAAAACTCGTCCGGCGCGCCGACGCCGTAATCTGGGTAGAGCACGTAGGCATCGGCCAGCCCGGAATTGGCGAGCGCGTAATTCGGGTCTTTCGCAATGGCCTGGTTGAAATACTCGACAGATTTCGGCAGATCGACTGACGTGCGCTTGTTCCAAAAAAATCTGCCCTTGAGGTAAAGGTCGTACGCTTCCGGATTCGTCGTCGGCTTTTTCGACATCGCCTCTTCTTCCGATCCCGTCAGCTTGGCCTGCAAAGTATCGGCAATCGTTTTGGCGATGTCGCTTTCGACCGCGAAAATATCGGTCAGCTTCCGGTCGTAAATTTCCGCCCAGAGATGCGCGTCGGTCACGGCGTTGATCAACTGGACATTCACGCGCACCTGGTCGTTCGCTTTCTGGACGCTACCTTCCAAAATGTTGGTCACGCCGAGCTGGCGCGCGATCTCGCGCAGATCGGAGGGCGCGCTTTTGAAGCGTTGCGTTGATGTGCGCGAGATGACTTTCAGGTCGGCGACTTTAGCCAGGCGGGTGAGAATTTCGTCCTGCACACCTTCAGCAAAGAAGGCGTTTTCCGGATCGCGACTGAGATTATCGAACGGGAGAACTGCGATCGACTTGTCAGGCACTGCACTCGGGGCAACTGAGGATGTCGGTCTTGCCCGAATCATTTGAAAGACGAATAGACCAGTGGCGATCAGGGCAACGACGATTGTCAGCGCCACAATTTTGCGACCAGTGTGATGCGCGATCGATCTGCTGGCCTCTACTTCGGTTTCCCGAACGATTCCTTCCGGCGTGATCTCAAAAGCCCACGAGAAAATCAGCGCTGCCGGAAAACCAAGCACGAGCAGCAGAACGATGACTTTCATCACCCAGGCCGGCGCTTCGAACGTCGGCAGGAGAATCGACGCCGCCTGGATGACGAGCCATGCGACAACGGCGTACGCGACAACGACCTTGTAAACATTGCGCCGCTTCAGTTCCGCGAGAAAATTTCCTAGCTTCATTTTTTCTGGCCGACGACTCTCTGGACCAGTGCTTCGAAACGCGGATCACCGTGCAACGGATCGAGGAGCGGATCTACTTTGATCCAAGTGAGACTGGAACCATCCCGGCCGTCGAGAGCGCGGGTGATGGCGTGAAGAGCGTCTTCCTTATTGTTGAGGCCCAGATAGACAAGAGCGCGCGAATATTCGTCCACCTCCTGGCTTTGCGCGATCTGATCGAGTTCCTTTAACGTTTGCTCAGCCGCGTGCCTGTCACCTGCGAGACCTTTGGCCGCTCCCAGCAGTGCGATCGTGAACGAATCATTGCTCAACTGTTTCGCCTTCTCGAACTCGGCGATCGCTCCCGCTAGATCGCCCTTCAACTGGAGGACGATGCCGAGATTGTAGTGGGCGTAGAAGAACGTCGGATCGATTGCGAGTGTCTTTTTGAATTGTGCGATGGCGTCATCATAGCGGCGAGCCAGGTAAAGAGTGACACCGAGGTCCGCGTTAATAACCGGCGAAAGCGGATCGAGCTCAACCGCGCGTTTACCTTCGACGATAGCCTCCTCAAATCGGCCATAACTAGCGAGCGCATCGTTGCCGTACCATTGATGGGCCGTGGCGTAATTCGGCTTTAGCTCAATCGCGCGCTGGTATTCACGAATCGACCCGGCAAGATCCAGTTGAAAAAAATCAATCTTGCCGAGCGCGGCGTGCGCTTCCGCAAGCTTGGAATCGAGGCTAAGGGCTTTACTCGCGGCTTCTCGGGCTCTTCCCTGGGAGTCGTTGCGCGGAGCGCCGGTATAGTAAGGCAGCAGGACATAGGCATTGGCCAGGCCCGCGTAGGCCAGGGCGTAATTGGGATCGCGTGCGATCGCCTGTTCGTAGAAGGCGATCGCTTTCGGAATGTTGTCGCCGGAACGCTTCTCCCAAAGCGATCTGCCTTTGTGGTAGAGCTCGTAGGCAGTTGTGTCCGACGTCGGTTGCGCCGCCATCATCTGCTTCTCTGAGCCGGTGAGCTTCGCCTGCAGCGTATCCGCAATTGTTTTCGCGATGTCGCTCTCGACCGCAAAAATATCGGTAAGTTTACGATCGTAAATTTCCGCCCAAAGATGCGCGTCAGTCATCGCGTTGATGAGCTGGACGTTGACGCGCACCTGGTCGTTGGACTTTTGAACGCTGCCTTCCAGGATGTGCATCACGCCGAGCTGTTTCGCGATCTGCGGCAAATTGTCGGGCGCGCTCTTGAAGCGCTGGGTCGAGGTTCTCGAAATAACTTTGAGGTCGGCGACCTTCGCGAGCCGCGTGAGGATCTCATCCTGCACGCCTTCGGTGAAGAACGCGTTGTCGGGATCGCGGCTGAGATTATCAAACGGCAGGACCGCGATGGATTTCGCGGACAATTCGGTCGAAGCCGCAGCGCTGCTCTTCTCTGCGGTGTAGCGCCCAATGAAGAACAATCCTACCGAAACCGCACCGCCAATCACCGCGACATAGATCCAGGCACGACTCCTCGAAGGTCGTTCGCCATCGCGATCGGCATCTTCCGTCCGCTTGATTCCTTGCGGTGTTAGCTCGAAGGCCCAGGCGATGATGAGCGCGACGGGGAATCCGATTGCAACGAGCGCAATAACCAAGCGCACAACCCAGATTGGAATTTCGAGAAAAGGAAAAACCTGGGTGGCGATCTGAACGACGAGCCAGCCGACGATCGCATAAGCGACCGCGACTTTGTAGACGTTGCGCCGTTTCAATTCGGCGAAGAAATTGTCTGGATTCATCCAATAAAACCCTTGGGCACGCTGCTTTTATCTAACCGACTTGAGCTTAGATAGGAAAATTCTGGCGAAGCGGTTAACCTGATCCGATGAGGTCCATCGCCGAACGCCGTCACCGTTTTCGACAGCTTCACGAGCACGGCTGTTTCGTGTTGCCGAACCCGTGGGATATCGGCAGCGCGAAATATCTGGTGCATCTCGGGTTCAAGGCGATCGCGACGACTTCAGCGGGGTTCGCGTTTTCGCGCGGGCTCGCGGACGGCGCGGTCGGGCGCGATCTGATGCTGGCGCACGTTCGTGAAATAGTGGAAGCGACGGACCTGCCGGTGAACGCGGATTTCGAGAACGGGTATGCCCACGATCCCGAAGAACTCGCGAAGAATGTCCGGCTCTGCGTCGAAACCGGGGTCGCGGGATTGTCGGTCGAAGACAACAGCGGGCGAGGGGAGGAACCGCTCTACGAATTCGAGCTGGCGGTCAATCGGATTCGGGCGGCGAAGGCGGCAATCGCCGAAAGCGGCGTAGTCCTGACCGGCCGCGCAGAATGTTTTCTCGTTGGACGCGACGATATCGATGAAGTGATTCGGCGCCTGACCGCCTATGCGGACGCGGGCGCGGATTGTCTGTATGCGCCCGGCATTCGCGAACGCGATCACATTGCCGCGGTCGTCGGAGCAGTAGCGCCGAAACCGGTGAATCTGCTCATCAGCGCACCCGGCGGGTTGACGTTACGGGGCGCCGAAGAACTTGGCGTTCGTCGCGTGAGCGTGGGCGGCGCGCTGTCCCGCGCCGCCTGGGGCGGATTCATTCGCGCCGCAAAAGAGCTCGCCGAAAACGGAACATTCGATGGCTTTGCCGGCGCCGCACCGCACGCTGAGCTCCAGAATTTTTTTTCGTCAGAAAAATTTTAGGTGCCAACCACGCGAACATGGGGTTGAATTCCGGCATGATGAAGCGCGCTCTTCTTGCTCTGGCGGGTTTGCTTTGCCTTGGGACGTCCTTGCCGGCGCAGCCGTTCTTTGCCGGCGGCCTTTTCGATCAGCCCACGATCAATTCGCCCTGGGTCTCGCTCGAAAGCCAGGATCGATTCATGTTCTCGACCGCGTTCGGCTCCATGCGCGCGACGCCGGAATATCTCCCCGCCTTCAATCCATCCGAGCCATTGAGCTACGGTTACCTGGCGCCGGACAACAAGTCATCGATCGACAGAGTCGTCGATTTGCATGCGCCGGACCAGGTTCGGTTCGGCGGCGAGATTGGTTTCCTCTACGGCACATCGAGCGGCAGCCACGGATTTGGCCGCGAGGATTTCGCCGGCTACATCATCGGCACGGTGGGCAACGACAAGTTCTCCATCACGGCGGGTTATTACCGCCAGGAAACGAACTTCAGCGGCGGGCGCTTTCGTCGTTAGCCGCTACTTCGTCGGTTCGTTCGCCTTCGGCAACGCGGTCGCCTGCCACGCGATCACCTGCCATTTGCCGTTTCGTTTCAGGAACGTTCCGGTGTTGAAATAATTCGCCACCGTTTTCGTGCCGGCTTTGTCGCTTGTCGCTACAAGACGGAATGCGACGATGGCTGTGTCGCCGTATTGCTGGATGCGAATGTCTTCGGCGGTGTAAACCGCGGTGCCTTCGTCGGGCTTGGGCGTGGCTTTCGTTTCTTCGCGAAGCTCGCGCATGATGTCGGGCTTGCTTTTCCGGCGGCCGAGAGCGGAAGTGTAAACCAGTTCGTCCGCCCAGAAACGATCGTGCATCGCGATGTCGTTCTTGCTCGCGCCGGCGAGAAAATCCTGGAGCAATTTTGTGAGCTCGGCTGCATCCGGCGCCGTTTGCGCTGGAAGGAAATTCGCGATCGAAAACAGGAGGACAACGGAGAGGAGGATTCGTTTCACAAGGAAAGTAGAAAGTAGAAAGGAGAAAGTAGGAAGTAGAAAAGGAGAACCGAAAAACGCCCGACCACGCAGCATTGAAAATCTAGGGTTGACAGACTGAGTCCAAAATCTTCAGACTGATGGGAACAACGACGCGGACGTCACTGACGACATCCAGAGTTCACTTGCCACCCCAGTCCTATGAAACCAACAATCCTCTCCCTGAGCAACCGCACCCTCGCGCTCGTTACTAGCGATCACTCAAAATTTACTGCAAATCTTAAAACCAGAGGCGGCAACTACAAGCATCTGGTCAAACCAAATCTCGCCCTAATCGCGACATTATTGTTCTTTCTGAACAGCGCGAGAGGTTGGGCGGAGCATGTCGTGATCAATTTTGACGATCTCCCACAGGGTGGCACGACTGGAGTGGTCGTATCAAACCAATATCCTCAGGTGAACTTTTCCTCGAGTCCTGGCTTTGCCAATTACGTGACAACACAATCATTCTACAACTCGTCGAAGCCCAATTTCATCTGCACTGGCCCGATCGGGGGGGCGATCGACTGTGTGCATGCCACAATCCTGGACTTCGCCGGGCCGGTAAACAATCTCACCTTCGTTGGAGATGGCATCAACGACTCGGGTTTGGTTGCTCAAGTGGACGTTTTTCAAGCGGGAGGTTCCACAGCTACCGTCGACGTCATCGGCCATGCATCAGTTCTCAACCCGGAGCTGGTTGATTTGCGCCAGTTCACCAACGTCACGAAGATAGTAATCCGCTCGATCACCGATCGAGACGGAATTGGCTGGGACGACTTCATTTTTGATACCGGACCAATCACGATAACAAAGGCCGACATAACCTCTGACGCGATTGAAGTCGTCCTGACTCCCACTAGCGGCATGGGTAATCTAGTGGTTACGATATTCGGCGTCTTTGGCGGGGCTAGCGGTGAGATAACGCTCTTCAACGGAGCTAAGACTGGCGGCACCTACACGTTTTCGTTCAATGCCGAGAATCTTCCTATAGGCCATTACGAACAGGTTCGAGCTACGTGGACCGTTAACGGTGTCGCAAGCAAAGCGTCAAGGAATGTGGCTTTTCTTGTCCTCGGCAAATATCGGCATTCGCAGTACAACACGCCTTTAGAATCGACTTGTGGCGGCGCCCCCGTGCGGGCGTTTATTACCGACAATAATTGTAATTTTAGCGAGACCACTTTGCTGAGTGGGTTTGTTAATCAGGTCAACCTCAATGGCAGTGGTCGCTCCACCGCGTTTGGAGATGTCGTTCGCGAGGTTTTCTGCACGGGGCAAAAGAATAAGCAAAACAAACCGCCACCCGGTTCGATGAACCACACTTTTCGTCGGCACCATATTGTTCCATCCTGCGAGGGCAGCGCCCTCGATGACACCACAGTCGCGCGTATGCCTGGTCATCCGTATTTGGGCTGCGGAGACCAAATTTTGATCGTGGGGCTTGGCGGAGGTCCGGGAAAAACCAAGACGGTGACCGATTTGTGCCCTGGGTGCCCAGAAAATCAGCTAGACAACTACACCACGAATCCGGCGTGCTCACGGATTAACGATCTTGGCAGGTTCGTGACGATTCGGTTGCGCTAGGCGAGCACTAGCAAAGCTTTGTTATTCGCAGCGTCGGGCGTGAGAATTAAAGTGGAAGCCGACCGTCGGAGTTCTCTGCCGGCGAACGGATGTGCTCGGGGCGAGGTCCCAAGCCAATGAAGCGGGCGGGGACGCGGCGCAGGATCGGGAACCACCGGAAGAGGCGGCCGATGAATGGGAGTTTGTCGCCGCGACCGGATGATCGGCCGTTGATCCGGCGATGAACGAAGACTTGCATCGTCTGAATTAATCGCACCGGCATTTCCCTGCGCTTCTGCACTTGCTCGAGGTCCGCTAACGAAACCGCTCCCATCCGTAATTTTGCCGCCAGCAAATTCGCGGTCGCGACCGCATCCTGGAGCGCGAGGTTGATCCCGACGCCGCCCGCCGGCGACATGGCGTGGGCGCTATCCCCGATGCAAAGCAAACCTTCCCGCGCCCAGCGCCGGAGCCGATTGATCTGCACGGTGAGCAGTTTGATCTTTGACCAGTCGTCCAATTCTGCCACCCGATCGTGAAGAAACGGCGCCATCGCGGCGATTTCCGCGTGAAATTTGGCGAAGCCGCGCTGTTTGATTTCGTCGAACGTGCCTTTCGGAATGACGAACCCGACCTGGAAATAATCGCCGCGATCAAGGAGAACGAGCAGCCGGCGTTGCCGAAAAAATCCAAGCGATTGTTTTGGATCGCTTTCGCGTTTCGACATTCTCGTCCAAAGAACATCGATCGGCACGCCGAATTCCTGAACCGCCAGTCCGGCGCGCTGATGCACGATGGAATGACGACCATCCGCGCCGATAACGAGCTCGCAGAGAAAATCACGTTCGCCGTCAGGAGTCTTTGCGCGCACTCCAAGCACCCGCGCGTTGTTAGACCTTGACGGCTTTAAGCCGTCAAGGTCACGGCCGGACGCGAAGACAAGGTCGGTCACCTCATGCTGCATGCGGAGCGTAAACGTCGGGAATTGTTTTGCGTGGCTGCCGAGGAAGTTCAGGAAATCCCATTGCGGCATGAAGGCGATAAATTTGCAGCGCGTCGGCAGGTGCGAAAAATCCGCCATCGGAACCACGTGGCCGTTCATGACCGCGCGGAGCTCGCGCAATTCCTGATGCGGGAGCCGGAGAAATTCATCGAGCAATCCCAACTCGTGCATCAGTTCAAGCGTGGAAGGGTGGATCGTGTCGCCGCGGAAATCGCGATTGAAATCCGCGTGCTTCTCGAGAACCACGACTTCGACGCCGGCGCGCGCCAGCAAGTAACCAGTCATCATTCCGGCCGGTCCGCCGCCGACGATGACGCAGCGAGTTTGGAGGTCGGAAGTCAGAGGTCGGAGGTCAGAGGTCGAGCTTCAACGGATTGCCGGCGCGGGATGCCGAGGCTGTCAAAGATCGTCCGGGTCGCGTCGGATTTGTTGAGCGTGTAGAAATGGATTCCGTCCACGTGGTTGTCGAGGAGGTCGTGGCATTGCTCGAGCGCGAAATGGACGCCGACGCGCGTGACCATTTTCGGATCGTCTTCGCAACGCTGAAGGGCGCGGAGCAGCTTCGCTGGAAACCGCGCGCCGCCGGCCAGCTCCGCGATGCGCTTGCAACCGCTCATGGAAGTGATCGGCATGATGCCCGCGATGATCGGAATCCGGATGCCGGCCAGCTCGCAGCGTTCGCGGAAATCGTAGAAGTCGCGGTTATCGAAGAAGAGTTGCGTGACAATGTAATCCGCCCCGGCATCGACCTTCGCCCTGAGATGATCCATTTCGACGAGCCGATTCGGAGTCCCTGGATGTCCCTCTGGAAAACCGGCGACGCCGATGCCGAACCCGCGCGGATCCGGATGGACGCCGCTTTCGTTAAAGCGCCGAATAAATCGCACGAGGTCCGCCGCGTTTTGAAACGCGTCCTTTGATTTGTCGTAGGCACAGCCGCGCGGCGGGTCACCGCCGAGCGCGAGAATGTTGCTGATGCAGGCCTTGGCGTACCGCCTAATAATCGCGTTGATCTCCGCTTCGGTGTGGCAAACGCAGGTGAGATGCGGGATCGGATCGAGCTTCGTCGTGTTTTGGATGCGCTCGACCAGGTCATGCGTCAGGTCGCGCGTCGAACCGCCGGCGCCGTAGGTAACGCTGACAAAATGCGGCATGTATTCTTCCAGCTCGCGGATGGTTTGGTAAAGGCTCTCCGCTGCTTCCGGTGTCTTCGGCGGGAAGAACTCGAAGGAAAACGTCGGCGAACCGCCGCGGATGATATCGGTGATGTGCATGGAGCTGCCGGGAATTCTGCAATAGGTGGCGGCGTTTGCCTAACATAACATCGCGCTTTTTTGAACCGGGAGGTAGGGCCGCTGGTGGCGCATCTTCTGCTCACCAAATGCGATGCGCTTTTCGCTCCTGATCCTGCTCGCGCTGGTTTCTTTCGCTGTGGCCGGCAACCTGGCGCCGATGTCGTTCAAGGACATCAGCCTGATGTTGCGCAGTGGTTACTCGAGCGATGCTGTGGCGCGCGAACTAGCGGCGCGGCATTTCATCGGAACCCTTGATGCGGCCGGCGAGAAGAACCTGGCGCAGGCCGGCGCGTCGCCGGCCCTGATCAGCGGATTGAAATCGGGGACGTTCGCGGTTCCCGCCTCGGAAGTGGCGGCGGTGCAGGCCGAACTCGCCGCCAAAACGCAGCGACGCGCGGCAGAGTTGGAGGAATCGCGCAAGCTCAACACCCTGTATCAGGCGCGGCTCGCGCAAACAAAAAACGCAACGCCCCCAAACGGCGCTACTCCCGCGAGCAACATCGCGTCGTTAGTGAAAGGCGGGCTGGTTACTTCTCGTAACGGCCTGCTCCGCCCTTATCTCGATGGTGAGTTTGAAAAGAAAAAATTGATCGCGCTGTATCATTCCGCCCACTGGTGCGCGCCCTGCCGGAAATTCACGCCGCAGCTCGTGGCCTTTTATAACAAGGTCGCGGCTGCGCATCCCGAGTTCGAAATCGTATTTGTCAGCAACGACAAATCGGCCAGCGCGATGGAAGGCTACATGCGCGACGACCAAATGCCGTGGCCCGCCGTGAGTTTCGACAAAGTGCCGGGCAACGCCGCCCTGATGAAATACTTCGGCGAATCAATTCCGTGTCTCGTCGTCGTCGATGAAAACGGCAAAGTGGTTTTCGACACGTATGCCGGAAAGAATTACCGCGGCCCCGAAGCCGTTCTGAACGATCTCGATCAGCTTTTCGCCGGCAAGGGGCCGACTCAAATCGCGCAAGCGCGCTGACTTTTCTACAGTAAGCGCACCGCCGTGATGGCGATTCGTCCGCCGAAGCAAACATCCACATCAGCGCCCGGCGTTCGATGCCGCAGTTGGTAATCGCCCGCGAAATAAAGATCGCTCTCTTCTTCGTGCCGGTAATTGAGGGGCAGCGGATTCGGATCGAGCGCGCACCAGACGACTTCCGGTTTTTCAGCATCCGGTGGCAGGTTCGGGAGATTGATGTTGTAAAAAAGTCCCGGCTCGATTGGCCGCGCCAGTAGATCTGTAAGGATTGGTGTCACCCATTTCGCTGCGCGGTCCCAATCGAACGCAACTCCCGATTTCCGGTAATGCGAAACCGCGATTCCCGGCCAGCCGTGCAGCACCGCCTCGCGCACGGCCGCGACCGTTCCGGAATAATGGACGTCCGCTCCAAGATTCGCGCCGTGATTGATCCCGCTCAAAATCCATTTCGCATCCGGCACCACTTTCAACAATCCGAGCCGGACACAATCAGCCGGCGTCCCGTGGATCGCGTACCGTTTTTCGTCCCGCGGCTCGATCCGCACGCCTTCCTGCCAGGTCACGCGATGGCTCACCCCGGATTGCGGCGCCGCCGGCGCCACGATAACCGGATCGCCCAACTTTCGCGTTGCATTTAACAACGCGTCGAGTCCGGCCGCCTCGATCCCATCATCGTTTGTGAGAAGAAACTTCATGTCGCAGAGAATGACATGTGACCCACCGCGGCAGGTTCGTCTAATGCGAACATGTGACGAGCAAGTCAGAATCAGCGGGGAGCGACGCGTTTTCGCGATGGCGCGATTTGTCGCATCTTCGTCATTCCGTCATCCCGGAATTTCATCTATCCTCCTGGAATGACACCGCTCCGCATCGGGTTGATCGGGTTCGAACGGGTCAATGGACTCGATCTTGCCGGACCTGCCGAGGCCTTCGCTTCCGCGGTGCGCGACAATGGCAAGGGGAAATTCGAGCGTTGTTATGAAGTTGTCCTCATCGGCCTAACGAGACGTCCGTTCACGGCCGAGTCGGGTTTGGTTTTTCAGCCGGGCACAGCGATCGCGGCGGCGCCGAAGCTCGATACCTTGATCGTGCCCGGCGGCGCCGGCCTGCGCGTGCCCGAGACGAATCGCAGAGTCGCCGCCTGGATCGCACAGAGAGCGAAGACCACCAGACGGGTCGCCTCTGTTTGCACCGGCATCTACGGATTCGCCGCGGCTGGTTTGCTCGACGGACGCGAGGTGACCACGCATTGGCGCTTCGTCAGCGATGTCGCCCGGCGATTTCCGGCGCTGAAAATGAAACCGAACGCGTTGTTTGTGAAGACCGGAAGGTTCTACACCTCGGCAGGCGTCACGGCCGGCATCGATCTCGCGCTCGCGCTCATCGAGGAAGATTTCGGATGGAAGGTCGCGCTGGCTGCCGCGCGCGAGATGGTGGTCTACCTCAAACGATCCGGCGGTCAGGAACAGTATTCCGAGCCGCTGCAATTCCAGACCAACTCCGGCGATCGCTTCGCGGACCTCGTGACCTGGATGACGAACAATCCCACGTCTGCAATGTCGGTGGAAATTCTGGCGCGGCGCGCGTCGCTCTCGCCCAGACAATTCTTCCGTCGCTTCAAGGAACAATTCGGCACGTCACCGGCGATGTTTGTCGAGACCCTTCGGCTGAACGAAGCGCGGCGCCGACTTACCGCCGGCGAACCGTCGATTGATAACGTCGCGGAATCGGTCGGGTTTCAAGGAAGGGATTCGTTTCGGCGCGCCTTTACCCGGCGATTTCGAGTTACGCCCAGCAAGTTCCGACGAAACTTCGCGCTCCCTCGAGCGCATCCCGCGAAAAAGAAAAACAATCGAAAATGAACAAACCCATTCTGCGCTTCTTCGACCATCTCCGCCAGGATTGCATCTACGGCCTGCGGGGAATTGCGCGCAATCCAGGCTTCGCCGCGATCGTCGTCCTGACGCTCGGTCTCGGCATCGGCGCGAACACGGCCATCTTTTCCGTTGTCCATGGCGTGCTGATGCGGCCACTGCCGTACAAAACGCCGGAACGCCTCGTCATTCTCCATCAGGCTGCGCCCAAAATCGGCGACGACTCCTTTGGATTTTCGGTTCCGGATTTCACCGACTTCAGGGAAAAGACCCGCGCCTTCTCGGCCCTCTCGGAATATCACTCGATGTGGTTCATCCTCCTCGGCCGCCCCGAACCAGAGCGTGTCCAGACCGGAGTCGTATCGGACAATTTTTTTGATACTCTCGGAGTGAAACCGCTCCTCGGCCGCGCCTTCCTGCCCGGAGAAGACAAGCAGGGAGCGGCGCCGGTGCTCCTGCTCAGCTACAACTTCTGGCAGAAAAGTTTCGCGGGCGATCCGAACGTCGTCGGCCAGGTCTTCCAGATGAACGACAAGCCGCACACCGTTGTGGGCGTGCTCCCGCCGTTGCCTGCTTTTCCAAATCTCGATCAGGTCTTCATGCCGGCGGCGGCTTGTCCGTTTCGCGGAGCCGATCGCGTCCTGACGAATCGCAACGGCCGCATCATCAGCCATGTCTTCGCGCGATTGAAGGACGGCGTGACCCCGAAGCAGGCGGCCGAAGACGCTCAACGCGTCGGTGCCGAGCTGGCGAATGCCTACCCGCAAAATTATCCGGTCAACGACGGTTACGTTGTCCGGATGCAAGGCGTAACCCACGAGTTCACCGGCAGATCGCGCACCCCACTCTATGTCCTGCTCGCTACCTCGGCGTTCGTCCTGCTGATCGCATGCGCGAACGTCGCCAATCTTTCGCTTTCTCGTCTGGTCTTGCGCGATCACGAGCTGGCCATGCGTGTCGCTCTCGGCGCCGGTCGCGGCCGAATTCTTCAGCAACTGATTACTGAAAATTTGCTGCTGGCCACGTTGGGCGGCATCGCCGGGTTGGCCCTCGCCGCCTGGGGACTCGACGCGCTAAAATCTTACGCTGCCGCGTTCCTCCCCCGGGCCGATGAAATCCGGATCAGCGCGCCAGTTCTCATTTTCACCGCGGCGATCTCGCTTCTCACTGGTCTCCTCTTCGGATCATGGCCGCGTCTGCCGGGGATCGGCGCGCTGTTCGGCGCACTCAAAGATGGCGCTCGCGGTGCCGGCGCGCAGAGCGGCCGGCTCCGCGGATTGTTGATCATCGGACAAGTCGCCGTCTCGGTTCCGTTGCTCGTCGGCGCCGCGTTAGCTGCGCGCAGTTTGGTGCGATTGCACCAGGTCGATCCCGGCGTGGACACAAATCATGTTCTCGCTGCGAGCCTCAGCCTCAACTTCACCAAGTACAACACGTTCGAGAAGCGGCTCGATTTTTGGGACAGAAACCTGAACGAAATTCGGCAGTTGCCTGCCGTCGAATCGGTCGCAGTCTCGGGGAGCCTTCCATTGAACGGACTCGCGAATAATCCGTCGACGTTCGCGATCGAGCATCGTGATGTGCAGGCGAACTCCGCGTCCGCCGCGGCCTTTGCCCTGATCAGCAGCGAAGATTATTTCAAGACCGTCGGCCAACCTCTGCTCCGGGGCCGCTTTTTTCAGAGTGGTGACACTCGCGAGGCGCCTCAAGTCGTGGTCATCAATCAATCTCTCGCCAGCCGTTACTGGCAGGGGCAGGATCCGATCGGACAGCGGATCACGTTCGATAACGGCGAGCATTGGGCCACGATCGTCGGCGTCGTCGCGAATGCGCGATCGCAAATCGATTCCGAACCGCAGGACGAAATCCATTTTCCACTTCGAGCTGGGAACGCGCTGACTGCCGGCGCGCTCGTGGTCCGCACCCACGGTGCGCCGGGCGGGTTGCGCCACGAATTGCGCGAAGCCATTCGCCGCGTCGATCCGCAACAGCCCGTGACGCGGATCGAGACGCTCGACCAGGTTCGGACACGCGCGCTCGCGTCGCCGACATTGATCGCGAGTCTGCTCGGCATGTTCGCGCTCCTTGCCCTTGTCATCACGGCGGCGGGAATCGGAGGCGTCCTCGCGTTTTCGGTTAATCAGCGAACACAGGAAATCGGAATCCGGATGGCGCTGGGCGCGAGTCGCGGCGCCGTTTTGCAAATGGTCTTGCGCCAAGGATTGCTCCTGGTTTTGATCGGCCTCGTCGGAGGCACGATCGGCGCGCTTTTTCTTGTGCGGCTGATGAAAGAAGTTTTGTACGGCGTTTCTCCCACCGATCCGCTCACCTTTTTGGCCGTCGCGACCGTGCTCCTGGCCGTCGCCGCGTCTGCCTGTCTCCTTCCCGCGCGCCGCGCCACGATGGTCAATCCGATCGCAGCCCTGCGCGCAAATTAAACGCTCTCTTTTATGAACCGACGAAAATTTCTCAGCCACTCGATCTCGTTAGGCGGCGCTGCGGCTCTTCTGCCGATGACCCGCGCCGATGCCGCTGACGAATCGGTCAAAGGTTTGGTCGTTGAAAAATCCAGGCTCGCGCCGCCGGCGAATGGAAGTATTCCAGTCGCCATCCTGATCTCCGCCGGCTTGAACGTCATCGATTTCTCCGGTCCGTGGGGGGTGTTTGAGAGCGTGCAAGTTCCGGACGCGAACGAGCCTCCGTTTCGTTTGTTCACGCTGGCGGAAAGCGCGGAGGTCGTTACTTCCGGAAGCGGATTGAAACTGATGCCCCACTACACCTTCGCCAATGCGCCCGACGTGAAAGTCGTCGTCATCCCGGCGCAACGCGGTTCCGATGCGATGCGCGAATGGTTGCGGAAAATTGTCGGGAAAGCAGATGTGACGATGTCGGTTTGCACCGGCGCGTTTCATCTGGCCAGGGCCGGTTTGCTCGCAGGCAAGTCGGCGACGACGCATCATGAATTTCTGGACAAACTCGAACGCGAGTTTCCCGACATTCATGTGAAGCGCGGCGTTCGCTTTGTGGAGAGCGAAAAAATCTCGACGGCCGGCGGACTCACTTCGGGCACCGATCTGGCGCTACGCGTAGTCGAGCGTTACTTCGGCCGGGGCATCGCGCAGGCGACGGCCACCTACATGGAATACGACGGCAAAGGCTGGATCGTCTAACTGAACCTGGACGCGAGCGTGTGTTATCGTCGCCAATGAATTTTGACGACGTTTCTTCCATCGACGCCATCATCAACGCCGCTTACGATGTGATTTCAGGGCCAGCCGGAACGGCGCGTGATTGGGAACGCGAGCGATCGTTATTCTGGCCCGGCGCGCGTTTGATTCCGACAGCGACAGTTCCCGGAAGAAACGATGTCGACCTCGCTCCGCTGATGCTGGACGTTGAGGGCTACATCGAACGGGTCGAGCCGATTTTCGCCAAGGGCGGGTTCTACGAAACAGAAATCGCGCGACGAACCGAACAGTTCGGACGTATCGCGCACGTCTGGAGCACATACGAGTCGCGCCATTCGCGAGATGATCGCGACCCGTTCATGCGCGGGATTAACAGCTTTCAGTTATTCCACGACGGCAACCGGTGGTGGATCGTAAATATTTTTTGGCAACACGAAAGCGCTGAGCATCCATTGCCGGAGCGGTATCTTGCCTGACCAGCGTTGGCCGCTCATTCTTCAACTGCCCATTCCGCGATTTGGGCTTTTGGTTTTCAATTTTTCAGCTTTTCTTTGTCTCATGAAAACTTTCCTCGCTCTCGTCCTTACCGCGCTTGTCGCTCTCACCATCGTTCCCGCCGCCAGCGCCAAAATTTCGGACGATCAGATCAAATCTGCCGGCGCGCTTGCGCTCACTACGGAGCTTCTGGACAAAATGGACAAGGCGGCCAAGGCCGTGCGAGCGGACGAAGCTGCCCGGACCGAAATGGCCGGCGTCAAAGAGACTGAACGCGATGCCGTGGTCGCCGCCCTCAATTCGAAATGCCCAAAGACGGCAGCCTACTTGAAAGAGGCCGGGATCACGGCCGATCAATTGATGGACGGCATGAGCGCCATCCTGGCCTGTGTGATGGATGAGTCCGGCGACCTCGCGAAATCCGACAACGAAACGGCAAAGGCCAACGCCGAATTCGTTAAGCAAAACAAGGAGCGCTGTGACACCGTGGGCGGTGCAGTGATGGCGATGGGCATGGCTCCCGAGACAAACGATTCCGCGAAGAAACCCTAGCTCGAGAAAGTTGAATCAGGCCACGGTGCGGCGGTCATTGACTCCTACGACGCTCACGTCAACAACACGAGAACATGAAATTTCTCTCGAGCAGTGTCATGGCAATCGTCCTGTTGAGCTTCGCGGGTTGCGCGGCGGAGACCCAAACCACCGCCACGACAACGAGGACGAGCCAGCGTAATTCCACAACCGACACGTCGGAGCTGGACCCGACCCGCAACACGAACATGCAACCCAGCTCGTATAATTCGATGGGGCCGCGCTAGGCAGGTGGCCGCACCTGGGCGGCGTCGTAGAGCGCAGCGTAAAGTCGATCGAGGCGCACCGGCTTTACTAAAATGGAGACCGCTCCGGTTTCGTGAATTTCGTGCACGACGCCGGAAACAAGAATGACGCGGGCTTCCGGATACTTCGCGACGATATTTCGGCAGGCGGTGGCGCCGTTGAGCTTCGGCATTTGATAATCCATCAGGACGACATCGGGACGATGCCGGGCGTAAGCCTGGATCGCTTCCAAACCGGACGTGACGACTTCGACGACTTCGTGCTGACAATGGCGGACGAGCTCGGCAAGAGATGTCCCCACACTTTTCTGGTCGTCCGCGATCAAAACCCGCATGGCCCGATGATGACAGAAAAAGGGATGCCAGCCGAGTGAATTTCACCGTTTCCGGCGCTGGAATTGTGGCGGGCGATGGGCGAAGTGAAGGCGCGCATGAAGAAGTGGCTGATCGCGTGGTTGCTCGCGGCGGGAACAGCGCTCGCCGTTCCGGCAAATCCAAACGCGGTCCGGGCCGCGGCCGCGTATTCGGCGAGCGCGGGCGGGACGTCCTTTCTCGCCGTGCAAAATGGCCAGACGTTGTTCGAACAATCGGCCGGCGAAGCGCGCAAGATCTACAGCGGGACGAAAGCGTTTTGGTGCCTCGCCGCGCTGGCGGCGGCTGAAGATGGATTGCTCAGCCTCGACGAACACGTGGCCGACACGATCGACTCCTGGAAAACCGATCCGCGCAAGTCGCGCGTCACTATCCGGCAGCTGCTCGATTTTTCCGCCGGGCTCGATCCGGAATTTGGATTGCACAACAACAATCCGGGCGATCGCGACGCGATCGCGATCCGTGCGCGGTTAGTCGCGAGTCCGGGCAGCACGTTCATTTACGGGCCGAGCGCGCTCCAGATTTTTCACGCGGTGCTCAAACAGAAACTGCAGGGCGAATCGCCGACGCGCTATTTGGAGCGGCGCGTTCTTCATCGGATCGGACTCGGTTCGCAACGTTACCTGACCGACAGCGCGGGAAATCCGCTTCTCGCGTCGGGCTGGTTGCTGAGCGCGCGGCACTGGGCGAAACTCGGTGAGGTCGTGTTGAATGGCGGCGCGCCGGTCGTCACCGCTGGATCGATGGCGCAATCGTGGCGCGGCTCGGGCGCGAACCGCGCGTTCTCGTTAGGTTGGTGGAACAACCGACAGGCGCCGGGCGGCCGCGAGTTCGACATCGAATCGATGCTGATCCCGCGATGGCAACGCCAGGGCTGGGGCGGCACCGTTCTTTGCCGAAATGCGCCGAGCGATGTCGTCGCCTGTATCGGCTCCGGTTACCAAAGGCTCTACGTGATTCCGGAGATGAACCTCGTCGTGGTCCGGCACGGCTCGGGCCGAAAATTTTCCGACGCGCATTTCCTGCGCTTGTTGGTCGGGAAATAAGTCCTTGTTACTTCGGCGTCGCGATCATGAGCGACGAGCGGCTCGGCTGCCATTGGTAGCCGAAACTGAACGGTAATGGTGGCGGATTACTGGCCGCATTGTCCTTCGCCAAATCCGGCTGCGGGTTTTTCAAGAAACGTTTGATCGGCCCGGCATAATGTCCGTAAAAGCGAACGTTCCATCTGTCGTTCGTGAAAAATCGATAAGGAATCCCGGAATCGTCCTGCAGGATCACTTTACTGTGGGCGAGAAGGTAACCGCGCACTTTGGAAAAATTATCGGAGTGCATGAGGAATGAGGCAGCTTTGAGCAAGGTGACGCCCTGGCCTTGTTGCTCGCAAAATTTGCCAAAGTTCGGGATGACCTTTATGGCCCAGTCCGCGAGGTCGGTTGTGAAATAATAAAGGGTTTGCGGTCGCGCCGCGGGTCCGGTGAACGTGATCTTCACTCCGGACGTCGTGCCTTTGCCTTGCGGAACAAAAACGCCTTCCTTATCGAGCGCGACCAGCTCGACGGATTCGATCGTGTAACCGGCGCGCGCCAGAAAAACATAGAGCAGTGGCAGCGTCCCGCTCAATTGCTGCTGGCGCAGATCCACCTTCATGTTTTTCGTGATGAAGAAGCTCCAGCTCAGGACTGAATCGAGAGACTTGCGCAGGTTGGCCAGCGCGGAAGGCAACACGTGCTGCGGCATTTTTGTGATGTCCGGAATCGCGCCCACCGGTTCCGTCCCGCACAGAATGTAGGTGCTCGCGTTAGGAAAAAAGGCGTTCGCGTAAAGAAAATCCGGCCCGCTAAACATGTAATACATCGGGCCGTTATCCTGATACGCTGGTCCGAGCGCTTGCGGCGCCCAATCACGAATCTTCGCGAGCTGACGTTCGTCGAATTGTTTCCAGGCCCGATCGAGATCGGCCGCGTGAGTTTTCCACCCGGAAGCGCTCGCGTAATTTTCGAGCGGTGTGCCGTTGATCGGCAAACCGGCGAGAAATTTCGCGGTCGCGTCCGCGGTTTGATCCAGAGCGAACGCGCGACCGCACGCGAGAAGACCGGTCGCGAGATAAGAGAGGAATCGGAGGCGCAAGAAAATTACTGCTTTCGGGTCGCGAGCATAAGAAGGCCGCGGTCCCGTTGCCAATGATAACCAAACGCAAAGTCGAGCTCCGGCGGCGGCGGCTGGCGATTGTAGATCGCCGCCAGTTCGGGCTGATCGTATTTCGCGAACATCTCCTCATGCGGGACGTAGCGCCCATAGAAATCAACCTTCCAGTTTTTTGGGAACGCGCGGAGCGGAATTCCGGAATCGTCCTGCACGATGATGCGGCTGTTGTTCAGGAGAAAATTCCGGACGCCGGAGAAACCTTCCGTGTGCATGAGGTAAGATGCGGCTTTGAGCAGGCTCACCCCGGGTCCCTGTTGCGCGCACCATTTGAGGAACGGACTCGGGCCGCCGGAAAGATCGGTCTTAAAATAATAGAGCGTCTGCGGAGGCCCGTTGCGGGTGAAGGTGATCTTCACGCCTTCCGCCGGGCTCTTCACGTAAGTGGTGTCGAGCACCGTGCAATTCATCCGGGCGAGGAACACGTAAAGGATCGGCAGAGTGCCGCCGAAGTTCGCGCCGCTCAGATCGGTCCGCATATCTTTGGTGATGAAATAATTGGTTTGGAGAACGGTATGCATCGATTGACGCAATGCGTTGAGATCGGTTCGCAGCGTCGCCGGGTCCATCCGGGTGATATCGGGCACCTGACCCACCGGCTCGAGTCCGGCGAGGATGTAGGTCTTCGACTCCGGGTAGAAGAGATTCGCGTAAAGGAAGTCGGGCCCGCCAAACATGTAGTAGCAAGGGTTCGTGCTCGCGTACGGCTCCGGTGCATTCGCCAGCATCCAGGCGCGGATCGGCCGGATTTGGTAGAAGTCTTTCTTGACCCAGGCGCTGTCGAGACTGCGAGCATGATCTTGCCAGGCCGGATCGTGGGTCAGGGTAGCGAGGGGACCGCCGACGGGAATTCCGGCGAGAAATTTTGCGGTGTCGTCGAGCGTAGCGCGTTGACCGAAAACCGGCCCGGCCACGGAAGCGATGAGGCAGAAAAGAAGCGAAAGGCGTTTCATTGAATGCGCTTAAGACGTGCGTGCCAGTTTTGTTTTCGGAGAAAGAAAATAGACAATCAATCCCAGCGCCATCGTGGCAAGTCCCCAAAGCGACGGCCGGCGCGTGGTGGGTTCCGCCAGGAGATGCTCGAGCATCCAGAGGCTGATCGCGAGAAAGATGAGCGGCGTGATTGGGTAACCCCAGGTCCGGTAAGGCCGCGGAAGGTCGGGCCGTCTCCAGCGCAGGACGAAAACGCCCAGGACGGTGAGCGTCGAACAAAGCGTGAGACTGAATTGGACGTAATTGACGGCGGTTTCAAAAGTCGCGGTCAACAAGAGCACGATGACGATCGTGAACTGAGTGAGAATTGCATTCACCGGCACTCCGTGGGGATTCCGCCGGCCGAGCCAGCTCAGGGCGCGCAGGTCTTCGCCCATCGCTGCCGTGATTCGCGGGCCGATCCACATCATTCCGCTCACGCTGGAAATCAGGCCCAGACAAATGAAAAGCCCGGTGATCCTGGCGCCCGCTCCGCCAAAGATGTGGGAGCCGGCGATGATCGCGACCTGTTGTTTGCCCGCCATCTCGGCGGCGGGCGTGGTGCGGAGAAACGCGGCATTCGTCGCCAGGTAGAGAACAATCACAAGAATAGTTCCGAGCGCGACCGACAGCGGGATCGTGCGCGACGGATTCCGCAGTTCGCCCACGATGTAAGTCGACGCGTTCCAGCCCGAATACGCGAACATGACCCAATACAAGCTGACGGCGAAAGGTGCGCTGAGGATCAATGCGCCGTCGCCTTTTGCCGGCAGAAATGAAATCGGCTGCGACGACTTCACCCAGAACCCGGCCACCACGATAATGAGGATGAGCGAGATTTTCAGAATCGTGGAACCATTTTGGAACGCGCTGCCGAGCTGGAGGTCGCGCAGCAAAACCACCGTGCAAATCGTGACAATTGCGAGAGAAAGAACGAGCGGATTCAGTCCCGGAAAAACATCGGCAAAATAAGTTCCAAACGCGATCGCCGCGATCGCGACCGGCGCCGCGAACCCGATCGTGGCCGAAATCCATCCCGCCAGAAATCCGAGCGACGGATGATAAATTGCACTCAGAAAATTATATTCGCCGCCTGAGCGTGGAAGCGCCGCGCCCAGTTCCGCGTAGGAGAGCGCTCCGCACAACGCACAGATTCCCCCCGCAATCCACAACCCAAGGATCGCAAAACCCGTGGGCAATCCCGTTACCTGAAATCCGAGGCTCGTGAAAATTCCCGTGCCGACCATGTTGGCCACGACGATACAGGTCGCGGTCAACGGCGAGATGGTGTGCTTGCCTTCCACGACAGTGGCCATGCCGCGTTCATGTAGAGGGTCAGCGCGGTTCAGTCAATGGCCGCAAAATGCGCTTTTCAGTTCGCTCCAGAGGTAGGATTCGGCGGTACTCTCCCCTCGTGTGACGCAATCCAAACAGAATTTGCCCGGGTGATCAAGCGAGCTCGGTCATTGCCTGCTCGGGCTCTTTCAGGGGGGTTGCTGGCAATTCTGCTGGCACTGAACAGAAGTCACTTTGACCGACCATTCAAGGCCTGCGCCAGAAGTATCGAGCCTCCGTCTCCAACAGTATTGGTTTAAAATAGCGTGGGTAACTCAACGCAACTTCAATACAGTGGTCGGTCGCGGCCTCAGCGGCTGCCTCACCACTCAGCCTACGCGTACGACTTATCCCAGCCCGAGTCGCCAAGAAAGCCCGGCCGTCGAGGGTATCAAGAAAACCTGTATTTAGCGACGTTAGGGCATTAACCGCCCGCTCTTGGCATACATTGTGGGATATTTTGATGCTGTGTTCCCGGCAGGTTGGCGGCGCATCCGAGAGATAGCGGTATCCGAGACAAGCGCCCCAAAGCCAAAGACAACTCTCAAAAATACTCCCATAGAACCCCCCCACTGAATCGGCGTCCAAGGCGGACAATTGTAGCTCTTCGCCTCGCAACTGCATCGGTTCGCAAGCTTTTCGAATCGAGGTTATACCCTCTGGACATGCGGCTATACAGTCCAAAATCTCGTGAAAAGAATTAACTGAATAGGGGAACGCAGAATCAATGCGGCTATTCTCGGGTGCCGCAAGAGTCAGCACGAAAATAGACAAGCAGAGTTGGCCGCCTATTCCGCCATCGATCAGAAAGTTCGTATGATCCGACGAAATTTTAGAAATTAAGTCATTCAAAGGAAGAGACGAAATACTCGACAGAATCTCGCGAAAACTATCGGTGAGCGGCATGTCGTTAGTAAACTTGCGATCCGGAGCATACATTGCCAAGAGGCCGGGGTGGCGTCTCTCCTGGGCGTCGATAAAGGGAATGTCATCCGTATTGTTTGGATCCAATCGCGAGGTAAGTTGCTCAAGAAACTTGCGCAGTGTAACCGGTGTTTCTTCCGGTTCCCAGAGTTCGACAAAGTCCTCGTCCCTTAAACCTGGTGGGCGGATTTGCGTTGTTCTTCCCGAATCGTCATTCATCAGTTGATACGTGATGAGACCGGAAAGGTCGTGACTTTGAAACCATTTGTTCGGTTTGCGCCCATAAAGGACGTATGGCCGATCATCCGCATCCAGATCTTGCCGAACTTCGATGCGGATCGCGGCCGGATGTAGGCTTATTTCTTTGGTGTGGCGCCAACGTTCTTCAGCTGGCAATGCCCCGATGGCGTAGAGCTCACGCTGCAGGGCCAACATGCACTGCTTAATATCGCTGGGCGGGGTGAGCTCGTGATAAGCGGCTAGCCGTTCGAAAACGCCCGTTCCCACCGAGGTCCGCAATTCGTCGGAAATGCTTGGATCATCGATCGAGACGTACCCTTCATCGGCCATGGGTTACTCGTTGCTTTAGGATGGCTGCAATTTCGCCCGCAAGGCGCTTTGCATTTGGCTTGGGAAAGTGATGGGCGACCAACCCCTTTTCGAGTTGGCCTCGAATAGATTCAACAAAATCTTCAGCCTCTGATCCATATAATTCCGCGCTCAACGATCTGAGCCCTTCATCGCTGGATTTGATGCCTTCAACCTGCGAGCTATGATCAGAGAAGTCGGATTGTTTCAGTTTGTGAAAAAGGCTCAAAGTCGTTGACCATGCAGCCTTTCCAGCTTGTCCCGCAAACTCGGTCATCGCGCCCTTGACCGCGGAGGCAAGCAGGTGAAGAAGAAATGCGCCGATAACTATTTCCGAATCGAAATGTCGCTGCTGAATGTCCGAAGCAGAAACATAAACGTAATCCTGGCCAAGCGCCCTTTGCAATTTGGGCAGGGACAATATCGACTGATCCTGCGTCTCGGGATCCACTTTGGCATTTTCAGTCTTAGTTTTTCCGTCGGCAATCCATTTCTTTTTGTTCGTCATCATGAGCGACTCAAAATCTGGCTTCAGAGGTAGGGCGGTGTCTTCTCCTGTCTTGAAGCAATTCAATTGGGATTGCCTAGTAATCAAGCAAACTCGAAAAATGCTCGCGCGCTCTTTGATTCGCGTTGGCCGGCAATTGTCATAGCGGCTGCCGCGTCGTGACATTCGTGTCGAGTGTCCGAGAACTATTGAAGGTCGTAGACTTCCACCAAAGCGACACCGGTCGCACCGCCAGCTCCCGTTACCACTGCGGTATAGTTTGCGGGAGAAAGCGAAATAACGATTGCTGATCCCAAATTGTCGGCGGGCGGGACCTTGGTATCAATAATTTCCTGCTCTTGAGTCCTTCGCCAATTGTCATTTTGAACAATGATTTGGCCGGACGCATCAAACAAAGTCAGAACCGGATCAGCGAGGACCCCAGAGACGCCAAATTGGGATAGCGAGGGCCCAATAGCGCGCGAATTTATTTGCTAAATCGTTCGGAGTATCGAAATCCACGCTCTGCGCCCGAACACTTCTGATTACAAGCCAGACGGCGACCAGAAGTAGGAACAGGGGGAATCTGGGTTTCATATCGACAGCTTAGTTTTGCTCGAAAGCGACGTCAATTTGGCGCTGTCACTCCCAGCCTGAGGCAACGTAAACAGAATTTGCCACGAAGCGGACTCGGTCATAATCGCGCAGGCTGTTTCAGTGCAGTTTGTTGGCAACTTTGGTGACAGACGCCATACTCAGATTCTGAACATCGAACGCGTGGGTTTAGAAGATTTCGGTGGTGAGACCGCACTTTGGCGGTTTTATACCCGAAAGTGGGGAACTGCACTGTTTGAGGAAGGTGAGATCAGACTCAGTCGAGTTTCCGACTTACGGAAGGAAGATCGGCGAGAGTCGCGCCTGCCAGGTTTATTTACTCGGGCACTTCGCCGAGCGTTGCCTCCGAACGCGAAAGAGTTCCTGAATTACATGACGCGAGTAATCGAGGACCAAGCATTCGGCGTCTTCGCTTCCTGCTGGTTCTTGCCCGGAACGGCTGCAGATGAAGAGAGGATGTGGAATGAGTATGGAGGCGGCAGGGAAGGCGGGATTAAAATAATATCCACTTTGGATCGCTTGATCCAGTCTCTTCCCGACGATGATCGTCGAACTTTTGGTGTCGGACGCATCCGGTATGTGTTGCCCAATTCTAGCATTCTTGAGACATGGAATCTAAACGAATACCGGTCGAGTCCGTTCTTGTTAAAATTGAAGAAACATCATCAAGACCGCGAACTTCGATTGTATGAAAGACATCACGTTCCACCGTGGGAAGAAACTAAAGGTAATGAACATAAGATTTGTCGAAGGTTCAGATTCGGAGGCGGAAACCTAGTCGATTCGGTTAGCATTTCGCCTTTGTGCACAAACGAGGTAGCGGAGAGTATTCGTGCGGATCTGTTGCGACTCAATGTGCCCAGCAGTCTCTCACAGCGTTCTTTAATTACCCGAACGGTCCTGCCGGATGGATAAGCCCCTCGTCGTGAGACGCCTAAAATTTGGCTCCAGAGGTAGGATTCGAACCTACGACCAATCGGTTAACAGCCGACCGCTCTACCACTGAGCTACTCTGGATCGTCGCGCTCGGTTGAGCGGCGTGAAATTTGCCCAGACGCGCCAGCGCGGCAAGTAAATTGGTTGCGGGGGCTGGATTTGAACCAGCGACCTTCAGGTTATGAGCCTGACGAGCTACCAGGCTGCTCCACCCCGCGGGATAATTATGGCGAGATGATGCGCGGAATCAAACTCAAAGCCGATTTGAAGTCTGCAAACCGAACGGTGCAAGTCAGTTCGGGTGCTGTGTCAAAAGCATTACCATTTTTTTCATAAATTCCACGGTTTTGGCACAGAAGGTTCTGCAAAGGGACGCACTCAAACCCATGCGTATACTCATTGCAGACGATCAGGCGGGCGTCGGTAGCACTCTGGCTTTGCTCGTTTCCGCGGCCAAACACCACGTCGTTAAAGTCGTTAGTTCCGGTGCGGAAGCAATCCGCGCCTACCGCACTTACAAACCGGACGTTGTGCTAATGGATTATTCCATGGGCAGGCTGAATGGTGGCACGGCGTGTCGATACATTCTGACCGAAGATCCGGCGGCCCGGATCGTTTTTGTTTCCGGCCGGCCCGCAACTGATTTCGCTGATATTGGCGCCGTTGCGTTTTTGCCAAAGCCGGTGGAGCTGAAGGACCTCGAAGAGCTGCTCAATAATATGGACACGCAACTGGTCTTCGATTACGCACGGGCCAGGTAAACCCAGAGGCTTAATTCGTTCGCTTTGACGCGAGGCGCCGGAGATTTGCGTTCTTTGCTCGAGGCGTTTCCGTTAATGAGTGACGACGTCGCGGCCGGCGCAGAAAGATGGCGGTAAGATTTTGATCGGCACTGCGAGCTGGACTGATCCCGGATTTGTCGAGCGTTGGTATCCGAAAAAAATGGCGGCACACGAACGGCTCGCCTGGTATGCGCAACATTTCGCGATGGTCGAGGTTAATTCGACCTTCTATTCGGTTCCCGACGCGCGAACGGTGGAGCGTTGGTGCGCCACTACGCCGGATAATTTCACCTTCGACGTCAAGCTACATCAGCTTTTTTCGTTTCATTCGACCCAACGAAAATTGTTGCCGCCGGAATTGCAGCGAATTGCCCAGGCCGACGCAAAAGGAAAGGTGAACACGTCGCCAGAACTGCGCGATGCGCTTCTCGAATCTTTTCTGCGGCCGATGTCGATCTTGCAATCGGCTGGAAAGCTCGGCGTGTTCTTGTTGCAGCTTTCGCCGGCGTTCTCGCCGCGAAAACATCACCTGAGCGAGCTCGAAGCGTTGATCGAAAAGTTTGCCGATTATCAACTCGCAATCGAGTTCCGAAATCGCAACTGGGTCGTAGGCGATCAGCTAAAATCGACAATCGTTTTTTTGCGCAAACGCAACGTGGGATTTGTGAACGTCGACGCGCCCGCCTCCGATCATTTTTCGGTCGTGCCTTCGGACCTAAATGAGATTACGAATCCGAATTTCAGCTATTTGCGTCTGCACGGCCGCGACCCTAAAGCATATCTAACCGGCAAGACCGTAGCCGCGCGCTTCAACTACGATTATTCCGGCAATGAAATTGAGGAAGTAGCCGATCGTAGCCGTAAACTCGCACAGGACGCCAAGGACGTGCACGTGGTGTTCAACAATAACAATCTCGATTACGCGCCGCGGGCGGCGATACGTCTGAGGGCGGCGCTCGGTCAATCGGTGGCGTTGCCGTCGCCGCAGACACCCGAATTGTTTTAGATTACACTCGCTCGTGCCACAGTCGCCATTAGTTGAGGAGCGCCGCAGTGATGGGCCGCGGCTGCCCGATTTCCTGGCCCGGAAGAAACAGTGGTTGGCCGATCATCACATGACGTTGATGACGATGGCGGATACGCCGCACTCGATCGCACTCGGCTCCGCGATCGGGATTTTTTTTGGATTCACGCCGCTTTGGAGTTTAAAAACGCTTCTTTCCATCGCAGTCGCATGGATATGTCGATGTAATAAGATTGCCGCCGCGATCGCGGTGACGGTGCACGACGTCCTGATTTTTGTAATGCCGGCCATTTACTTTGCCGAATACAAGGCTGGTTGCTGGGCGCTGCATCGGCCGCCTCCGGCGCATCGAATTCGATTCCACTTTGGATTGCATGATTATTTACACTGGGACGTGTTTCTGAGAGTGGTGTGGCCGGCGTTTATTGGCTCGCT